>ERZ795049.4456-NODE-4456-length-13881-cov-7.672790_pt1 | contig 13881 bp, 11 predicted proteins | sample MGYA00375133_ERZ795049 | MGnify/ENA primary metagenome ERZ795049 (study PRJEB30178, sample SAMN05720147) | activated sludge metagenome | isolation source: anaerobic digester from wastewater treatment plant | place: Japan | collected 2015-04-20 ...
ACACGCTGGCCAACTCGCTCTGGGGCAAGGCAAAGATCGGTCTGGAATACGCGCTGAAGCAAAGCGGCCCGATGAGCATGGCGCCCAGCCAGCTGGGCGCGTTCACGCGAAGCTCACCCGACCGGCCTTACCCCAACATCGAATACCACGTGCAGCCGCTGAGCCTGGATGCGTTTGGCGAGCCGCTGCACGCGTTTCCGGCATTCACCGCCAGCGTCTGCAACCTGAACCCCACCAGCCGCGGCACGGTGCAGATCCGATCGGCCCGATTCGAAGACGCGCCGGCCATTGCGCCCAACTACCTCAGCACTGACGAAGACCGCAAAGTCGCCGCCGACAGCCTGCGCCTGACCCGCAAGATCGTTGCCCAGCCAGCGCTGGCGAAATACAAGCCCGAAGAGTTCCGGCCCGGCGTGCAGTTCCAGAGCGACGAGGAACTGGCGCGCCTGGCCGGCGACATCGCCAGCACCATCTTCCATCCGATCGGCACGACGAAAATGGGCCGCGCCGACGACCCGATGGCGGTGGTGGACAGCCGTCTGCGCGTGCGCGGCGTGGCCGGTCTGCGCATCGTGGATGCCGGCGTGATGCCCACCATCACCAGCGGCAACACCAACAGCCCGGTGCTGATGATGGCCGAAAAAGCGGCGCGCTGGATCATGGCCGACGCCCACTGAGTGGCACGGGTCCGGTCGCCCTGTCAGCGGGAGGCACTTTCTTTGCGCAACGATGGCCGGCCCTGCCCATGCCGCAGGCCGTTGGCGCAAACCGCCGGGTCATCGACCCCTCAGCGCAGCCCGCCGACGTAGCGTCCACTGTCTGCGTCGTCCGGATCACGGGGTCCCGGCGGCCGGGTGTCAGAAAACAGGGACTCGGCCCAGCCGGGTTTTCTGGCCTCGCTCTCGCGCGCGACGGCAGGGCCTGTGGCCGGAGCGGGCGCGCGCGGTGGCGCGATGGCTCCTAGCAAGGTCTTGCGGGGCGCGGGCGTGGCCATCATGGCCTGCTCCAGGCGCCCGGCCCACTCGGCGACGTCTTCCATGCCGGGCTCGAGGGCACGCTCCCTGGCAAAACGCACGATCTCGGCCGCATATTCGGCGTTGACGGCCAGCCATTCGGTATCCGTCACCCGGCCGGTCTTGCGGCGCAGGAGCACATGCAGACGGGCAGCGATCGCAAGTCTTTCACTGGGCAGCATGGGGTTCTCCTGGGCGGCAGTCGGCAACAGGGGTCAGGTGCCAATGCGCTCGCGGTGTTGCGCGATGTCCAAGCCGGTCTGCTCGGCGGACTCGTCCACACGCAGGCCCACGAGTTTGCGGATCACGATCAGCAGCACGGCGCTCATGACCGCGCCATAGGCGAGCACAACCAGCGTCGCCAGCGCTTGCGTCGCGATGCTGCCCTGCACGCCCGACACCAGCGGGCTCGCCAGCAGACCGGTCAACAGGGATCCGACGATGCCACCGATGCCGTGCACGCCGAACACGTCCAGGGAATCATCGGCCTGCAGCAGGCGCTTGAGGCCCGTGGCGCCCCAGTAGCAGGCCAGTCCGGCAATGCCGCCGATGACCACCGCAGAGCCCGGTGTCACGAACCCCGCCGCCGGTGTGATGGCCACCAGACCTGCAACGAGCCCGGAACACAGGCCCAGTAGCGACGGCCGCTGGCGCACGATCCACTCGCCCAGCATCCAGGTCACAGCGCCGGCCGCGGCGGCAATGTGGGTCACCGCCATGGCCAGGCCGGCGCGGCCGTCCGCCGCCACCGCCGAGCCGGCGTTGAAACCGAACCAGCCGACCCACAACAGCCCGGCACCGGCCATGGTCAGGCCGAGGTTGAACGGCTCGAAGGCCTCTCGGCCATAGCCCCGCCGCGGTCCGATGAAATACGCACACATCAGGCCGGCGATGCCGGCGTTGACATGCACCACCGTGCCACCGGCAAAATCCAGCGCGCCCATCCGCGCGATCCAGCCCCCCGGTTCCCAGACCCAGTGCGCCACAGGTGCGTACACCAGCAGGGACCAGAGCACGATGAACCACAGCATCGCCGAAAACTTCATCCGCTCCACGAACGCACCAACAATCAGTGCCGGCGTGATGATGGCAAAGGTCAGCTGGAACATTGAGAACACCGATTCCGGAATGTTCGGGGCGATGTGGCTGACCGACACCTTCCCCGCGTCCTTGAGGTAGGACAGGCCCTCGAACCAGAACCGGCTGGTGCCACCGATCCAGCCGTTGCCGGGCGTGAAGGCCAGCGAATAGCCGAAGGCGAACCACAGCAGGGTGACCACAGCGGCAATTGCAACAACACTGGCCATGGTGTTGATGACGCTCTTCTTGCGCACCATGCCGCCGTAAAACAGCGCGATGCCGGGCAGGGTCATCAACAGCACGAGCGCCGTGGCCGTCATCATCCAGGCCGTATCGGCGCCGTTGAGGCTGGATTGCGCCACCAGAGCCGGCCGGGTCAGCGGGGCGGGGGCGGCGACAGCAGGCGCAGAAGCCACAGGAACCGGTGCCTGTGCAGAAGCCACGATGGCCGGCACGCCTTGGGCGCCGACATCGGCGGCAGCACTGGCGGAAACGGCCGCTGGCACCGCCGGCGCGTCCGGCTGCCCCGGCTGGGCCCAGACGGCAATGCCCATGACCAGTGCGCAAACACCAATCGCCACCTTCGCGCCCACTGTGTTCTTCATCCTGCTTCCTGTTCGGGTGTGGTACAGGACACTCAGTGCAAACCCCATGCCAGCCGCTTCAGGGGTCAAGACCGCCTTGACCCCCGTCAAATGCCCGGTTGTGGAACATGGGCGAGCTGAAACTGCACGGGAAATCCCTGATGCACAGAACCGGTGCGCCCCGTACAGTTCGCGCACTCGCAAACGGGCCCCGGCCCTGCTTGCAGGGGACCGAGGAGACACTCTCAAACATCACAATCCAATGTTCAGGCGTCCGTCCGAGACGCATTCAAAGGCGCCGCAACCCGGCGCCTTTTCTTTTTTCGGCATCCAGCAGGCCTTTTCCCAGCGTCATATGGCCATATGACGCTATGACCTTTATAGCAAATCCGGGTGCGACAATCCCCGCATGGAAATTCTGATCATCTCGCTGGCCTCGCTGCTGGCCGGGCTGGTGGACTCGATCGTGGGTGGTGGCGGCCTGATTCTGGTGCCCGCGTTGTTCGCCACCTTCCCCTCTGCCCATCCGGCCACGCTGTTCGGCACCAACAAGAGCGCCTCGGTCTGGGGGACGGCAATCGCCACGGTGCAGTACAGCCGGCGGGTGCAGATGCGCTGGGCCGCCCTGATGCCGGCCACGGTTGCGGGTTTTGCTGGCGCCTTTGCCGGGGCGTGGGTCGTCACGGTGATCGACCCCGGCTTTCTGCGCAAACTGTTGCCGCTGATCCTGCTGGCGGTGCTGGTTTACACGCTGGCCCGCAAGGAACTGGGACGCACCCATGCACCGCGCTTTGCCGGTCACCGCGAGCAAGGCCTGGCCGCCCTGATCGGCCTGGTGATCGGGTTCTACGACGGCTTCTTCGGGCCGGGCACCGGCAGCTTTCTGGTGTTCCTGTTCGTGCGCTTGCTCGGCTATGACTTCCTGAACGCGTCGGCGTCGGCCAAGCTGGTCAACACCGCGACCAACCTGGCTGCGCTGATCCTGTTTGCCGCCAAAGGCCACGTCTGGTGGCATTTCATGGTGGCCATGGCGCTGGCCAACGTAGCGGGCAGCCTGCTGGGAACCCGGCTGGCGCTCAAGCACGGCGCGGGCTTCGTGCGCGGCGTGTTCATCGTCGTGGTCAGCGCGCTGATCCTGAAGACCGGCTACGACGCTTTCCTGCGGTAGCCCGCGCTGACCGACCCGCGCAGCAGGATCCGGCTGCGACTACTTCTTCAGCGCCGACTTCCAGTCGCGGAAGACGTCGAGGTCCACGCCATCGGGGTAGTTCAGCAGGCCAGGCTTGAAGCCTTTCTTGCCCTTCTCGCCGTACTGCCAGATGATCTCCTTGGTCTTGCGGTCAACCACGATCACGCGGTCGTTCAGGTCGTCCACGATCAGGATGTCACCGGTATCGGGCAGTTCGCGGGCAATCGAGGAATGGTCCAGCGCCTTCTCGCCGTCTTTCACGAAGTACTCCCAGGTGACCTTTCGCGTGGCCGGATCGAAGATCACCACTCGGCCGGGCTTCCAGAAGTCCGCCACGATGACCTGCTTGCCGTCCACGGTCGGGAACGCGTCGGACGGGTAGCGAATGCCGGGCGCCTTGACGCTCCACAACACCTTGCCCTCGCGGGTGATGCGCGAGATCCACGCATCGCTGATTTCGGTCACCAGGATGTCGCCATTGTCCAGCGGCGTGGCGCCATTGGGGTGGGCCAGTTCGTGGGGTGGATTGTGTTTGCACTTGCCGGGTGTGCCCCACTGGGTGGCGATCTTGTTGGTGGCCGGGTCGATGATCAGCACCCGGCAGTTGCGGATATCGGCAGTGAGGAATTTGCCATCGGCCAGCAGGTGCGCATCATCCGGGTAGTTCAACAGGCCTTCGCCACTGCCGCGCCGGTCGGGCATGCCGTAGGTCCAGGTCAGCTGGCGCTTCTCGTAGTCGACGATGTGCACGTCGAAGTTGTCCTCCTCGCTCACGGCCAGCAACTTGCCGTCCGCAGAGAAATTGACGTCTTCATTGCCGCGGTACACCTTCAGGCTGGGCGAGGGGAATTCCCAGACGATGCTCTTGTCGGGCGCAATCTCGATCAGCCGGTTGTTGCGCCGGTCGGCGATCAGGATGGGATAAGGCAGGGGCTTGCCCCAGGACGCCACCGGATTCTTCCGGCTGCCGGTCACTGGCGGAATGGGAGGCAACGTGACGCCGCTGCTGACCGCGCCGGCCCCCATCATCTCGGGTGTGACCGTGACCTCCACGCCGGCACCCTTGATCGGCTTGTCCTTCTGCGGCGCCACCGGCGAGGCCAGGAGCGGGACGGCCAGAAGGCCCAGAACCAGGGCGAACGCGGTACGCGTGGCCGGCGTTTTACGAATCCAGCGGGGCAAACGGGTGCCAAGCTTCAAAGGCATACGACCTCCTGTGCGCCCGGCAACAGGCCAGCGCCACAAGCGGGATTGTTCGGCATTGCGTGTGAAAAGGCCTTGACCTGCAACAAGGCCGCGGCATCGCCGGCCTCAGAGACTTTCGAGCACCACGCGTCCGTGCAGCGGCTGCACCGCCCGGGCATTGTCGGCAAAGCGCTGCCGGTAGCGCGCCAGCTGCGCGGGGGAGAGCTCCAGCGGCTGCTTCAGGACGACCCATTCCACGCCCTCGGTGCAGGGCGGCGCGGTCAGCGAACCCGGAGAACGGAAATAGCCACGGCCAGACGGCAGCAGGCTGCGTGCATCCACCGTCACACCCATCGGGCTGTGGTCGCCATCGGCGCGCGCGGGGATCAGCGGCAGCAGGCTGGCCAGCAAGGGGTTTTCTTTGCCCAGGCGGAACAGCACCACCACCGCCAGCAGCTGCCCGGACGCGCTCTTGTGCAGCAGGTGAGCCGCCATCGGAAATTCCTCTCCCGCAATGCGGTCACCACCGGGCGTGTGGAAATGGAACTGCTGCAACGCATACCGCTCCTTGCCGATGCGCAGTTCGCTGCCGCGGCCAAAACGCACGCGCACGGTATGGCCATCGTCCGCCAGCTTCAAGGGCGCGGCATGGTAGTCGAAGTTCAGGGGCGGCAACGCCTGGCGCGCGGTCGTGCCCGGCCGGATGTCGATGGGCGACTGGCGCCGGCCGATGTCGCACAGCGTGGCGCCATTGGCACCCGCGCAGGCCCACACCACCATCCAGGCCACGAATCTCATGGCATGAAGACCGCGGCCGCTTGCACAGGCCATTTCACCCCTCCGACGGGCTGCCCCAAGGAGGCCTGGGCCCCTCGGGGGGCGGTGAAGACTGGAAGTGATGAACGAGGGGGCACGTTGTCAGGCCGCCATGACCACCGGCACCCGAGGCGCCAGCGCGCACATCAGCTCATAGCCCACCGTGCCCGCGACATGGGCCACGTCGTCAATGGGCAGAAGGGTTCCGTGCGAGGCCCGCCCCCACAGGGTGACCTCGCTGCCAAAGCCGGCCTCGACGCCCGCCCGCTGCAGCGGCGCCAGATCGACCGTGATCATGTCCATGCTGACGCGCCCGACGGTATGCGTGCGCACGCCTTCGACCAGCACCGGCGTGCCCGTCGGCGCCACACGCGGATAGCCGTCGGCATAGCCGCAGGCCACGACCCCGATGCGCATCGGCCCGCTGGCCTGAAAACCGGAGCCATAGCCCACACCATCGCCGGCCACCAGGTTCTGCGTGCCAATGATCCGTGACGACAGCGTCATGGCGGGGTGCAGGTTCCAGTGCGCGATGTCGTGCGCGGGGAAGTCCGGCGCACTGCCGTACAGCGCGATGCCGGGGCGGACCCAGTCGGCACTGACCGGCAGGCGGCCCTGGCCGGAGGAAATGGAGTCGCCGGAATAACGCAAGGTGGCCGCGCTGTTCGACAGGCTTCGTTCACCCGGCAGGTCCTGCGTGACCGCCGCGAAGACCGCCATCTGCGCCGCAACGCCACCAGGGCCGTCGGCATCGCTGAAATGTGTCATCAGCGAGATTTCATCGACTTGCGGCAGGGCATTGAGACGGGTCCAGGCGGCGCGAAAGCCTTGTGGCTTGAAGCCCAGGCGGTTCATCCCCGAATTCATCTTGAGGAACACCCGGTGCGGCTGGTGCGTCTTGTGCACCGCCAGCATGTCGATCTGCTCTTCACAGTGCACCACATGCCAGAGGTTCAGCCGCGAACACAGCTCCAGGTCGCGTGCTTCGAAGACCCCTTCGAGCAGAAGGATGGGGCCCCGCCAACCCAGTGCGCGTACCCGCTCGGCCTCGGCAAGATCCAGCAGGGCAAACCCGTCCGCGCCGCGAAATGCTTCGAAAACATGCCCGATCCCGTGCCCATAGGCATTGGCCTTGACCACCGCCCAGACCCGCGCATCCGGCGCGGACGCACGCGCGCGGGCCAGGTTGTGGCGCAGGGACTCGGTGTGGATCGTGGCCTGGATGGGACGGGGCATGCGGACAGCCGGTGAACGCGATGGCGCCGATTGTGGCACTGCTTGCAGGGTCACCGCGACGTCGTCGCATGATATAACCCGCTGCCAGCCGGAGACAAAGTACAGACCACAGGTCATCAGTGCCACTGAGGCAATAAACAAGAGTTCATGAAGCGCGGTTTTTTTACCATCATGTCGGCGCAGTTTTTCAGCTCGCTGGCGGACAATGCCCTGTTCGTGGCGGCCGTGCAATTGCTCAAGACCGGAGGTGCGCCGGTATGGCAGCAGGCCGCGCTGGTGCCCATGTTCGCGCTGTTCTACGTGCTGCTGGCCCCGTACGTGGGCGCCTTTGCAGACGCCTTGCCCAAGGGGCGGGTCATGTTGATCAGCAACACCATCAAGATCGTCGGCTGTCTGCTGATGCTGTTCGGCACCCATCCGCTGATGTCCTATGCCATCGTGGGTCTGGGCGCGGCCGCCTATTCGCCCGCCAAGTACGGCATCCTGACCGAGCTGCTTCCCGCATCCCAGCTGGTCAAGGCCAACGGCTGGATCGAGGGGCTGACGATCGCCTCGATCATCCTGGGCGTGCTGGTCGGCGGCCAGCTGGTCGGCACCATGGTGTCAAGCCGCATGTTGTCGCTGGACTTCCCCTTCATCGACACCTCGGTTGACACACCGGCCGAAGCCGCCATCAGCGCGCTGATCTTTGTCTACGTGCTCGCCGCCTGGTTCAACACCCGCATCCCCGACACCGGGGTCGAGATGCGCCCCATGCCGCGCAACAAGCTCGAACTGCTGCCCGATTTCTGGCGCTGCAACACCCGGCTGTGGCAGGACAAGCTCGGTCAGATCTCGCTGGCCACGACCACACTGTTCTGGGGCGTTTCGGGCAATCTGCGCTACATCGTGCTGGCGTGGGCCGCCGCCGCGCTGGGCTACAGCGTGACCCAGGCCTCCAGTCTGGTCGGGGTGGTGGCGGTGGGCACGGCCGTCGGCGCGGTGGTGGCCTCGGTACGCATGAAGCTGGACCAGGCCACCAGCGTGATGCCGCTGGGCATCGGCATGGGCTTGCTGGTGATCTTGCTGAACTTCATCGACAACGTCTGGGTGGCGGCGCCTTTCCTCGTTCTGCTCGGCGGTCTCGGCGGATTTCTGGTGGTGCCCATGAATGCGCTGCTGCAGCATCGCGGCCACAACCTGATGGGCGCGGGCCGCTCCATCGCGGTTCAGAACTTCAACGAACAAGCCTGCATCCTGAGCCTGGGCGGCATTTACAGCCTGTCCACCGGCCTGGGCCTGTCAGCTTTCGGCGCCATCACGGGCTTCGGCTTGCTGGTGGCGGGATTCATGTGGCTGATCAAGATCTGGCACGCGCGCAACCTCGCGCATCATCGCGACGAGGTCGAGCACCTGCTCGAAATTGCCCGCAACGACAATCACCACGGCTGAGCCGCGAATGCGCCCTGGCGGGCGCCCTTTCCGGCCGCCCATGCGTCAGCCTGCGGATCGTGAACCGCCCAGAAGATGCTGGGCCAGACGCTTTCGCTCCAGCGGCAAGGTCATCCAGGTGTCGCATCCGGCCCACCGTGCCAGCAGGCGGCGCAAGGGACCCTCGTCACGCGCCATGACCACGATGTTCAAGGTCTGCCCCAGCGCGCGCGCGCGTCGGCGCAGGGCGCGGCACACTGCCCGCGTCTGGCGGCCGAGCGAGCGGTCGTCGAGAAAGGCATATCCGTAGGCCTGGCCCGCCAGTCTCGCCAGCGCCGCTTCGATGTCGTGGGCATGATCCACCTGACACCCCAGGCCGCGCAGTTCGCGGATCAGCGAGCTCCCCGCGAGGCGGACTTCGCCCACCAGCAGGATGGCCGGCGAGCGTGCCAGTGCGGCCAGGCCCGGCGGTGAGGTGGGATGGTCCGAGGGGTCGGCGAAGCTGCTGCTGAAGGCTCCGGCATCCACCGGCGTCACCCGCTGGCGGCGCTCCTCGTCGCGTTGGCGCGCCAGTTCGCGCCAGTTGGCGGGAACCCCTTGGTGCGCGACAGGATCGCCATCGCGTGTGGATTCAAACCCGGCGATGGCCGGCAGTCCGGCATCGGGGGCTTCGTGGCGCGGAGCCAGCGGTGCCGCCTCGGCCCGTGCGCCGGCCACAGGCGCAGGTGGGGCCGGCGGCAGGGCGGCGACGGACGAAACCAATGCGCCGTCCTTGGCATCCCGCCACAGCAAGACACTGCGGGCATCGATCGATTCGTGAACAACCGGCCGAGCGGCCCCGACACGGCGGGGTTCCGGCGCGCCCGGTGCCGGACGTTCGAACGGACGGGTCTCCTGGAACGATCGGGTCTCATCAAATCCATCGGCCGCGCCGCGCAGGCGCTGCATCTCCAGCGGGGCAAAAGGAACCGTGGCCTGAAAGGCCGGCGCCAGGGGCGGCGCCTCGAGGTCCGCCGGCGCGCCGGACAGCAGGCGCGCCGCTTCGCCCAGCAGGGCATGGCGTTCGATAGGGCGAGGGATTGCCGGCCACCCGGTGTGGGCGTCGTCTTGCCCGATCAGCAGCACCGGCGCGGCCAGGCCACGCGCCCGGAAGTGGTGAACCGCCCGCGTATCTTCGGCATCGAGGATGATCAGGTTCGCGCGCGCGGGATCGTGAACCATCTCGTGGCGCGCGCCATCCGGGCCCGGCAACAAAAAGGCCGCCTCGACCAGCGAGCGCTCGCCAGGCGCAAGGCCCACCAAGGCCACTCGAAAAGCAGAAGGCATCGTCAAAGAGGCGGAAAGCAAACCGATGTCAGGCCGGAGTCGCGCACAAAGCTGCAACGCAGGGAAAGCCTTGGACTATTGCCCGATACCACCGGATCGGCAAGTAGGGCCGCGACGGAAAAGGCCACATACCGCGCACTACTGGGGGATTTCGTTGCAACCATGCTTCACCGAGGGGTCTTCAAGTGCCACGGGCACCGACCGAGCCGTTGTCACGCAGGTACTTCAGCAACCTGGGCTGGTCCAGGGGAATCGGCAGCCAGGCATTGCATCCGGCAAACCAGGCACGCATGCGCGACAGGAGTCCACGGTGGTTGGCAACGATCAGGAGCCGCAGATCGGGCGGCGAGCGGCCCCGGTTGCGCTGGATATCCCGGCACAGGCTGATGGCCTTCGCCCCCAGAGAGACCTCGATCAGCACGGCAAACTGGTATGCGTGCTGCATCAACTGGCGCGACACCGCTTCGGGACTCCCGGCGAAATCAACGTCGTAGCCAGCACCCTCCAGAACCCGGATCAGCCCTGCCGCAGCAGAGCCGGGCAATCCCACGATCAGGACGCGATCCGCGGCCGCCAAGGGGGCCGGCAGGGTGTCGCCGTCCGAATCGGGCGAATCCGGCCCCTCCGATGGCCGTCCAAACTCGGCATCCTGCGTGCTTTTCCTCGGCATCGGTTCGACGGGCCGGTCTGACTGCGCAGTCTCCCACTCGGCCACCTCGTTTTCCCAGTCGGATGGTGTGACGGACGGCACGCTGGGGCTGAATTGCCGCGTGGGCTCGAAGTCTTCCGGCTCCCGTCGCAGCAACGGCTTGGCCACGACGGCGGGGCTTTCCTGCGGCGATTCCGGCGCGAACTGGCGGGTCTGGGCAAACCCCTCTTCCGCATCCACCGGCTCCAAGGCAAAGGGCTGGGTGTCGGAAAACACGGGCCTGTCCTTGGCGAACCGCCGAAACCAGCCCCCCTCGCGGGCCCCGGGCTTCGTCCCCTCACCACCCGTTTCATTCGTGTGCGCCAAGGCGAGCTGGCGCCGGGCGGCGGTGATCAAGGCCTGCAGGCTCAGGGGCCGTGGCACCAGCGGCCAGCCGGTCCCCTGGTCGGAATGGCCCAGCAGGACCACGCCGGCAGCGGGCATCTGCGCCTTCAGGGCACTCACGACCGCGGCATCGTCGGCATTCGCGATGACAAGCGCCGCCCGCGCGGGATCCGACGCCATGAAGGCGCCCGGGATCGGGCTTCCGCTCGGCGGAAACAGGGCGCCTGCGATGAGGACGCGCTCGGTCGGGGGCAAGCCGGCCAGGGCGATGGCACAAGTACGGGACATGCTGTGTGGTGGCGGACGGTTGGGCGGGCCCTGGGGCCGGATGGGAATGCAAAATTATTCACCCGAATGGCCCCATCCGGTCAGATGGCATCGGCCGGGGGCCATACTTACCCGCTTCAGCGTCGCATCTGTTGCAAAGGCGCCGCACCACCCCCGACTCAACCGCCGAAAGGCCTGCCGATGACGTCCATCTACGAATTCTCCGCCCAGCCGATGAGCGGCAAACCCGTTCCCCTGAAGAAATACAAGGGCAAGGCACTGCTGATCGTGAACACCGCCAGCGCCTGCGGCTTCACGCCACAGTTCGCCGGTCTGGAAACCCTGCATGAGACCTGGGGCCCCAAGGGTCTCGTCGTGCTCGGCTTTCCCTGCAACCAGTTCGGCGCGCAGGATTCGGGCAGCAATGAAGAGATCGCCAGCTTCTGCCAACTCAACTACGGTGTGAGCTTCCCGATGATGGCCAAGATCGACGTCAATGGCCCACAAGCCGACCCGCTGTACCAGTGGCTGGCCGCCGAAGCGCCCGGCATCCTGGGCAGCAAGGCCATCAAGTGGAATTTCACCAAGTTTCTGGTTGGCAAGGACGGGCAGGTGATCCGGCGCTACGCGCCCACCGATACCCCGGAAAGTCTGACGAAGGACATCGAGCAGGCGCTGGCCGCCTGAAGGGCTGAGAAGCTCGCCCGACTCAGATTTCCGATTTTCTTGGCCTGTTCCCAGCGTCAAATCGTCGTTTCAAGCTATCTAATTGATAGTGACACGGCGGAAAGCGTCAGCCTGTCAGGACGTTGCGGGAGCCCGCCGCTGGCGGGCCCGCTCCAGCGTCTGGGACGCCGCTCGCGGATCCATGCCGTACATGTCAGCAAAAACCTCGATCGTCTGCCCCCCGTTCTCGAACGCGCGCAACAGCGCTTCGTCCTTGGCGCGCCGGGCCGCCGCTTCGGCCAAGGCCTCGTCCAGCAGGGCATTGGCCGCGTCGTCGCGACCGCGCACCCGCTCGTCATAGGCCTCCCGCGTCAGGCCGGACGCCTCGAACGCCTGAATCAGTCGCTGAAGCAGCTTGGGGCGCAGGTCTTCGCCGGCGCGGGACTGGCGGCGGCGGAACACCTCGAGCAATGCCTGATGGACGTGCTCGGGCGCCATCGCTTCGACGGCCTGTCCGGCCAGGTCGTGGCGCTGCAAGCCGGCCGCCACCGCCTGCAGATAGCGGGTAGATCGGGTGTGGACGGCCAGCCCCGTCTTCAGCGCCTCGCGGTCCAGCACGCCGGGATGGGCTGCCAGCAAGTCCTGGAAGATGCCCCGTTTCAAGGGCAGGAAGACCTCGCCGAACAGGCCCGGGTACAGCTCGGCCAGTTGCTCCAGAACTGGCGGTATGGCACGCGCCGCTCGTGACGCCCCCATGGGTGCCGCTTTGGGCGTCTGCGCGCCCTCCTGTCGAGGGCCACGCCCGTGGCGCCGCGATGTCGCTTTGGGGCGACTCCCGTTGCCATCGCCAAGAGCCACCGGGCTTGTCGACGCGGGTGCCGAGGTTGCGGCGACTTCGACACCAGGTGGTTGCGCGAGGTCGGTTGCGGTCGAAGCCGGGGTGGGCACCGCGGGGGATGGTTCTTGTTTTTGTTCGGATTCGGTGGCGGTCATGGCGTCGGCGGTCTGGGGAAAGCCCGCCATCATGCCAGCGTTCTCAGTCGCTCGGGCCAGGCCCGGTCAGCGCAGGTGCTCGTCCAGCACCTCGACCCAGTGCCGAACGGGGGTCGGGGTGCCGCTTTGAAGATGCGTGATGCAGCCGATGTTGGCGGAGACGATGACGTCCGGCTCCAGCTCGCCCAGGTGGCCGAGCTTGCGGTCACGCAACTGGTGGCTCAGGTCGGGGTTGAGCACCGAGTAGGTGCCGGCCGAGCCGCAGCACAGGTGCGACTCGCTGCGCGCCACCTGGACCTTGAACCCGAACGCGGCCAGGTGCTGCTCCACCGCGCCGCGCAGCTGCTGGCCGTGCTGCAGGCTGCAGGGCGGATGAAACGCCAGATGCCGGCCCGCGCCCGCGTCGCCGGCCGGCGGCCCCGGAACCCGCTCCGGCCGGCTCTGGCGCAATGCCGCCACGATGGCGGGCAGCAGCTCGCTCAGGTCCCTGGTCAGTTCGCCGATGCGTTGGGCCTTGGCGGCGTAGGCGGGTTCGTCCTTGAGGAAATGCCCGTACTCGCGCACCGTGACGCCGCATCCGGAGGCGTTCATGACGAGGGCTTCGACCTCGCCGGAGGCGATCATCGGCCACCAGGCGTCGATGTTGGCGCGCATTTCCGCGCGCCCGCCATCCTGATCGTTGAGGTGAAACTTCACCGCGCCGCAGCAGCCCGCCTTGGGCGCGATCACGGTCTGGATGCCGGCAGCGTCCAGCACGCGGGCGGTGGCGGCGTTGATGTTGGGCATCATTGACGGCTGCACGCAGCCCGCCAGCATCAGCACCTTGCGCGCATGGCTGCGCGTCGGCCAGGCGCCGGCCTCCTGCTTGGCGGGCACCTTGGCCTGCAAGGCCGCCGGCAGCAGGCCACGCACGGCCTGGCCCATCTTCATGGCCGGGGCAAACAGCGGCGAGGGCAGGCCCTCCTTCAATGCCCAGCGCAAGGCTTTTTCCGGGGTCGGGCGCGGCACCTTGGCGTCGACGATCTTGCGCCCGATGTCCAGCAGGTGGCCGTACTGCACGCCGCTGGGGCAGGTGCTTTCGCA
>ERZ795049.4457-NODE-4457-length-13881-cov-5.231954_pt1 | contig 13881 bp, 9 predicted proteins | sample MGYA00375133_ERZ795049 | MGnify/ENA primary metagenome ERZ795049 (study PRJEB30178, sample SAMN05720147) | activated sludge metagenome | isolation source: anaerobic digester from wastewater treatment plant | place: Japan | collected 2015-04-20 ...
CAATATTATTTTTGCAACTATCTCTATATGATGTGTATGTGGAAACATATCCACGGCTTGTACTTTTATAACACGATATTTTTCGGATAGTAATAGAATATCTCGGGCTTGAGTTGCTGGATTGCAACTTACATATACAATCTTTTTGGGAGATGCAAACAAAATTGCCTTAATCACATCATCATGCATACCTGCACGTGGAGGATCTGTTATAATCACATCTGGTTTACCTTGTGTTTTAATGAATGATTCATTCAAGATATCTTTCATGTCGCCAGCAAAAAAAGATGTATTGGTAATATTGTTGATAGAGGCATTTACTTTTGCATCTTCTATGGCTTCGGGTACATATTCGATACCAATTACTTTTTGAGCTCTATTTGCCACAAAGTTAGCAATAGTACCAGTGCCAGTATACAAATCATACACCAGTTCGTTGCCTGTAAGTGAAGCAAAATCACGTGTAATTTTATACAATTCGTAGGCTTGACGACTATTTGTTTGATAAAATGATTTAGGTCCGATTTTAAATTTTAGCCCTTCCATTTGTTCAAATATATGGTCAGAACCGTGAAATACATGTATTTCTTGATCGGAAATAGTATCATTCGCTTTTGTATTATGAATGTATAACAATGAACTGATAGATGGCACTTTTTTGAGTAAATAGCTTAGCATTTCATTGATGATTGATTGATCTTTTTCATAAAAAACTACAATAACCATAATCTCGCCCGTAGTGCTAGTGCGTACAATAACGTTACGCATCATGCCATGTTGTTCTTTTAAATCGAAATAGCTAATATGTTGTTGTTGACAAAATTCATGTAGAGTATTTCTAATCATATTGGATATTTCATCTTGTAGCCAACATTTTTCAATATGTAATACTTTGTCAAACATACCTGGAATATGAAAACCCAATGCTGCTGTTCTGGGCGTACCAGCTTGTAGCATGTCATAATTCATCCATGCTTTATTTGAGAACGTAAACTCAAGTTTATTGCGATAAAATTGAGTTTGTTCAGACCCCAAAATGGGTAACATGTCAAAAGATTGAATTTTTCCAATGCGTGTTAAATTATCATACACCTGTTTTTGTTTGTATGTTAGTTGGGAAGCATAGGGTAAATTTTGCCACTTACATCCACCACATATTCCAAAATGTTCGCAAAATGGTGCTTCACGGTTCGTTGAATAAGAATGCGTAGTTACTATTTTTCCTTCAGCATACGAATTTTTTTTGCGTGTAATTTGTATATCTACCACATCGCCAGGTACAGCAAATGGAATAAAAATTACCATGTCATTGTAGCGTGCTATGGCTTTTCCCTCGGCTGCTACATCTGTAATAGTTATCTGCTCTAGTAAAGGAAGATTTTTCTTTTTTCGCATAGTATTGGGCGTAGTGATTAAATAGAAATAACTACCCGAGGGTAGCTATCTCTATGTTTGTAAATAGATGTCTTCTGTTATGTTAAATAACTGGAACTAATTGATTCATTGGTGTTTACACGAAGAATTGTGTCGCCTAATAAGTCTGCAATACTCAAAATTCGGATTTTTGGACTTTCCTTTCTTAGAGGAATGGAATTTGTAAAAATAATTTCGGTTAGTTTCGATTTTTCTATACGTTCTATGGCAGGATCAGACAATACAGCATGCGAAGCAATAGCACGCACTGAGAGAGCTCCTTCGGATATCATTATATCTGCAGCTTTGGTAATTGTGCCAGCAGTATCTACCATATCATCTACTAATATTACATTTTTACCTTGAATGTCTCCAATAATCTTTAACCCTTCTACTTCGTTAGCTTTTACACGTGTTTTATGACAAAGAACCAAATCAACACCTAAATGCTTAGCATATGTATTGGCTCTTTTCGATCCACCAACATCAGGAGATGCAATCACTAAATCTTTTAATTTAAGCGATTGGATATAAGGTAAAAAAATCGATGAGGCATATAAGTGGTCGACTGGTACATTGAAAAATCCTTGTATTTGATCGGCATGTAAATCAAGTGTTATTAAGCGATTAATACCAGCTACACCTAGCATATCTGCAATCATTTTCGCCCCAATAGATACGCGAGGTTTATCTTTTCTATCTTGACGAGCCCATCCAAAATAAGGGATAACAGCTACAATTTTACGGGCAGAAGCACGTTTAGCTGCATCTATCATTAGTAATAATTCCATGATATTATCGGAATTGGGAAATGTAGATTGTACTAAAAAAACTTCATCTCCGCGTATGGATTCCTCGTATGATACGGCAAATTCACCATCAGCAAAGTGTTGAATATTCATTTCGCCTAATTTACATCCTATGCTCTCGCAAATTTTTTCAGCTAAGTATCTCGATTTGGTGCCCGAAAACACTTTAAAAGGAGCTGTTTGATTTATGGGTTTTGTTTTCACTTGTATATAGTATTTTTTTGATTAATAAGCAAATAAAGGAAAAGCAGTCATCATATCGTTTACTTTTTTACGCACACTAGTGATGATGCTTTCATCTTCTGGATTACATAATACAGTATCCATTAAATTCACAATTTCAAGCATTACATCATCTTTTGCACCACGAGTTGTAATAGCAGGAGTACCAACACGAATACCTGATGTAAGGAATGGGCTACGGCTATCAAAAGGTACCATATTTTTGTTTACAGTAATATCTGCTTTTTCTAATGCTTTTTCCGCAATCTTTCCAGTTAAATCAGGGAATTTTGCACGTAAGTCAATCAGCATGGAGTGATTATCCGTTCCATCAGATATAATTTTATATCCTTTATTGATAAATGCGTTTGCTAAAACAGCTGCATTTTTTTGTACTTGTTGTTGATATACTTTATATTCTGGTTGTAAAGCTTCGCCAAAAGCAACAGCTTTAGAAGCAATAACATGTTCCAGTGGACCTCCTTGTATGCCAGGAAAAACAGCTGAGTCTAATAACGCTGACATCATTTTTATTTCTCCTTTAGGTGTGGTTTTTCCCCATGGATTTGGAAAATCTTTGCCTAAAAGAATAATACCACCTCTTGGACCTCTTAATGTTTTATGAGTAGTAGAGGTTACGATATGTGCATATTTCAAAGGGTTGTTTAACAATCCTGCAGCAATAAGACCAGCAGGGTGAGCCATATCAATCATCAGAATAGCACCAACTGCATCTGCAATTTTGCGCATACGTGCGTAATCCCAATCACGTGAGTATGCAGAAGCTCCTCCTACAATAATTTTTGGTTTTTCACGCATGGCTACTTCTTCCATTTGGTCGTAATCCACTCTACCTGTTTCAGCTTTTACATTATACTCAAGAGGATGATACAAAATACCAGAACTATTTACTAATGATCCGTGAGAAAGGTGTCCTCCGTGTGATAAGTTTAACCCTAAAAATTTATCTCCAGGATTCATACATGCTAAAAATACAGCAGCGTTGGCTTGTGCACCAGAGTGGGGTTGTACGTTTGCCCATTCAGCTCCAAAAAGCTCTTTCAATCTATCTATTGCTAATTGCTCACTTAAGTCTACTACTTCGCAACCGCCGTAGTATCGTTTACCTGGGTAGCCTTCGGCATATTTATTTGTTAAGCAAGAACCCATTGCTTCCATTACTTGTTCACTTACAAAATTTTCAGATGCAATAAGCTCAATACCTTTTAGTTGACGCTTTTTTTCTTTTTCGATTATCTCGAAAATGGCTGTGTCTCTTTTCATGTTTGTAATTATGTTATTTTAAATTTAATAAGATACGTTCTAATTGAATTTCATCTTGTACCAATAATTGGCGAGGTTTACTTCCATCTGGAGGACCTAATATCCCTGCTGCTTCTAATTGATCAACAATTCTACCAGCACGATTATATCCGATTGAAAATTTTCGTTGAATCATCGAAGTTGAGCCTTGTTGATGAATAACAAGTAGTCTGGCTGCTTCTTCAAACATAGGGTCTCGTTGAGTTAAATCCACACCACTCATATCTGTATCAGCACCATTCGATACGTCTACTTCTGGTAAATAAAATGGGCTAGGGAATCCTCGCTGACCTTCTATATGTTTGCAAATATTATCAATTTCTGGAGTATCAACAAAAGCACATTGAATGCGAACTAAATCGCTACCTTGCGAAATTAGCATATCTCCACGCCCAATTAATTGATTAGCACCTGGGCAATCCAAAATAGTACGAGAGTCAATCATCGAAGATACTTTAAAGGCAACCCTTGCAGGGAAGTTCGCTTTTATACTTCCCGTAATGATGTTGGTCGAAGGGCGTTGTGTAGCAATAATCATATGAATTCCAACTGCTCTAGCTAATTGGGCTATACGTGCAATGGGTAATTCAATGTCTTTACCGGCTGTCATTATTAAATCCCCAAATTCGTCAATAATAACAACGATATAGGGTAAAAATCGGTGTCCTTTATCTGGGTTGAGTGTACGTTTTACAAACTTATTGTTGTATTCAATAATAGTACGCACATGTGCTTTTTTTAATAAGTCATAACGACTATCCATCTCTTTGGTCAACGAATTCAGTGTTTGTACTACCTTCGTTACATCAGTAATGATAGCTTCATCTGCATCAGGCAATTTAGCAAGAAAGTACTTTTCAATATTTGAGTAAATACTAAACTCTACTTTTTTAGGGTCAATTAAAACAAATTTTAATTGCGAAGGGTGCTTTTTGTAAAGTAATGATGTTATAATCGCATTTAGTCCTACTGATTTTCCTTGTCCTGTTGCTCCTGCCACTAATATATGGGGCATTTTGCACAAATCAACAGTAAATACCTCGTTTGTAATGGTTTTTCCAAATACAATTGGCAGTTCATGTTTAGCTTCTTGAAACTTTTTAGAAGCAATAACAGAATGCATTGATACTATTTGTGATGTTTTGTTTGGTACTTCAATACCAATAGTACCTTTGCCTGGAATAGGAGCAATAATACGAATACCTAAAGCAGACAAACTCAATGCAATATCATCTTCTAAATTGCGAATTTTTGAAATACGAACACCTGCTTCTGGTATTATTTCGTATAAAGTTACGGTAGCACCTACAGTAGCTTTTATTTCTTTTATTTTTATACCATAATTATCAAGCGTTTGAATGATTCTATTTTTATTAGCCGATTGTTCTTCGAGATTGATCTTGTTGTTTGAGTCATATTTTTGTAGTAAATCAAACGTAGGATATTTATAATGTGGCAACTCCAGGGTAGGGTCATATTCGCCTAATTCTGCTATTTTATCGTATATTTCTTCTTTGACACCTTCTTCGATTACTAGTTTTACACCGTTTTCATTTTCGTTTGTTACCTCTTCTAGCTTTACAGAGTCTATTTCTTCTTCATTAGTGGCTTGTTCTACAAGTTCAGCATCTTCATTAGTGGGTTCTATTACTTCAAAGCTTATATCTTCTTTTTCTTCATTCTCTTCTTCAACCTCAAATACTTCAAATTCTTCTGTTTCTGAATCATTTTCTTCTGGAGAATTTTCCATTGCTTCAATCTCTTCACTATTTTCTAGTACCGTCTCCTCTATTTTTTTCTTTCTAAAAAGAGAACTAACGTTAAAGTTGGCAATTTTTTGGAAAAATGGTAAAGTAGCAGCAAAACCAATAATTAAAAACATAAATAAGGATACTGCAAGCAACAATATCACACCACTATATCCCATAGATAGCTGTAAAATTTTTGCCATTTCATTACCATGATTACCACCCAGTTGAATAAATGATAATTGAGAAATTTCTGGCAATAGAAAACCAAAAGCCAATGATATCCAAATGGTAAAAAACGCACTAAAAATAAAACGTTTGAACAAAGAATATGAAGTGGTAGGATTCAAAAATTTATACGCTACTGAAATGATGAAAAAGACTAATAGAAAAGACGAAACCCCGAACCACTTGTTTATTACTATATTAGCTAAATGAGCCCCAGTTACTCCACCAAAGTTTTCAAACTGTTTATTCTGTTCGGCTAATTCTTCAAAACTTAATCCGAGTAAATTATAGTCATTTTCTCCGAGAGTTAAAAATGATAATAAGGATAATACTGAAAAAGCCGCAAAAGCAAACAATACCATACCCAGTATGAAGTGTAGTTTCTCATTTTTAAAAAAAGAAATAAGATTCGCAAAAAAACGGCTTGGTTTTTTAGGAGCTTTTACTCCGTTTTCTTGATTCTTAGATTGTTTACTCATATAAGGGGGTGTTTTTTTTCTTTTGAAGTGCAAAGGTATATAAAATTTATCTGAACAAAGAAGGATTTTTTACATAGTTTTTAACAACGTTTTTTTTTATTTTTTACATATCTTACCAACACAAAACATATAAATCTGGACGGGGATTGATAAACATAATGGGGACTGTTGCACGTTTCAAACAATGCAGTTCTTTGGGTCCAAATAGGATATCGTCCAACCCATAATCGCGAGATGTGCTTACTAATACCATACCCGCTTGCATTTTTTCTGTAGCCATTGTGGCTTCTTTTTCTACACCAAAACTATCTGCTTTAGCTTTTATAATGCTGACTTTCAATGAAAATTGATTGTATAATTTTAGTACACTTTCTACATTTTTGGTCGTTTTTGAACCATAGTCATTGGCTTGATACAAAATAATTTCTGAATGTAAAAAACGTCCCATATTACACGAATAAGGGGCTTTTTCTTTTTCTTCAGTCAAAAAACCTATTGGAACAATAATTTTTGATAAATCAATTGGTTTGGTCTGGCTATCTTTTGTAATTACAAATGGAATACGTAGCTCTTTCAGTTGTTTAAATATGCTAAGTGGATTGTTAAACTGCGTGTTTTTTGAAATCTCGAAAAACAACATCGGAGTTTCTGCCTGTTCAGTAAAAGGAACTAATTCAGAAAAATAGGATTCGGTAAAAAAGACTTTTATTTCAATCGACTCTTTTTTTTGTAGTGTTTCTATTTGCCTATTCCATGTTTCATAAATAACATCACGGTGTGCAAGTTGCTTTTTTGTTAACAATACCAAAAAAGACAGATTTTTTTCATACCCTTGAGCAAATTGTAAGGCACATGCGTAGGCATTAATTGGAAAATAATCGGCATCGGATACCAGTAAAAAGTGTCGTGAACAAGCAATCTCCTCAAGTTTCATAGTGTTTGTCGAATATGGTTAGTTTTTGGTTTACAAAGTTAGTGTTTTTTCTTTTTCTTGTCTAAATAAAATGCTAAAAACATATTTTTTTGTACCTTTGCAACTCGCAAAAATATTGTAGCGATAGTTTGTGTATAAACCTATCTAGCCAAGAAAACAGTATACATACGACTAGTATTACAGAGTATAACATTATAATACATAAAAATGAAACCTACTATACCCAAAGGTACACGCGATTTTTTGCCAAATGAAATGGCCAAACGAAATTATATTTTTAATACTATAAAAGAGGTATTTCGTTTGTACGGATTTAATCAGATAGAAACTCCTGCTATGGAAAATTTGTCCACATTAATGGGTAAGTATGGAGAAGAAGGAGATAAATTATTATTTAAAATACTGAATTCTGGCGATTATTTAGCCAATGTTTCTGCTGATGAATTGGTTACTAAAGAGAGTAACAAGTTAGTAAATAAATTCTCTGAGAAAGGTTTGCGTTATGATTTAACTGTTCCCTTTGCTCGCTTTGTAGTGCAATATCGCGATAAAATTACGTTTCCGTTCAAACGATACCAAATACAACCCGTTTGGAGGGCTGATAGACCACAGAAAGGGCGTTATCGCGAATTTTTTCAGTGCGATGCGGATATAGTAGGTAGCGATTCACTTGTAAATGAGGTAGAGTTAATCCAATTAATTGATGATGTATTTACACGTTTGCAACTGAATGTTTTAATTAAACTAAATAATAGAAAAATTCTTTCTGGTATTGCCGAATTGATTGGTGAGCACGACAAAATTGTAGATATTACGGTAGCAATAGATAAATACGAAAAAATTGGACTTGAAAATGTTCAAAAAGAATTACTTGAAAAAGGACTTACGCTACACGCAATAGAAACCATTACACCTATTATTACCTTATCTGGTGATAATGGTACAAAATTAGAAATGCTAAAAAAAGTATTAGCAACATCTTCTGTGGGAATGGAAGGGATACAAGAGTTACAAACGGTACTCAATTATGTAGCTGGACTAAATCTTAAGACTGCCATTGAAATAGATTTAACGCTGGCTCGTGGTTTAAATTACTATACAGGAGCTATTCTTGAAGTAAAATCGCTTGATGTACAAATTGGTAGTATAACGGGAGGTGGTAGATACGACAATTTAACAGGAGTATTTGGTATGCAAGGTGTATCTGGCGTAGGTATTTCGTTTGGAGCTGACCGCATCTACGATGTACTCAATCAATTGGAGTTATATCCTAAAGAAAAAATGAACCAAACAAATGTACTTGTATTACCTTTTGGCGAAAAAGAACAAGTATACGGTTTGGAAATTGTAAAAGAGTTGAGAAAAAACGGAATAGCTACTGAATTATATCCTGACGTAGTGAAAATAAAAAAACAGCTTGCTTATGCTGATAACAATGGCATTCCGTATGTTATTTTGATAGGCGAAAATGAAATCAATACGCAAACTCTGACTCTTAAAGATATGCTTACAGGCGAACAATATACAGGGGATAAAGATACCGTTTTTGCTAAAATTCTTTAAATATCATCGTTTAATACAAGCACAATAAAATAACAGTAGCATTTTTCTGTTATACTAAATAGAAAAAATAAACTATGCTCAAAAAATTATCCCTACTACTGCTTTTGTCTTTGATTGTTTTACATACAACAGCACAGTCTGATAGAGGAGTGGTACGCAATTTACAAAATGTAGATTTAGAACCCTTTCATTTTGGATTTATTTTAGGGTTAAATTATTCAGATTATACTGCAACACCATCTAATATAGTTGATACAAATCAGCAAATATGGTATCCTGCATCTAAGGGGTTATCTCCAGGGTTTACAGTTGGAATGCTCGTTGATTTACGATTGTTTGAATACCTAAATCTGCGTTTTACGCCAACCTTAGGACTGGGACAGCGTGATCTAAATTTTTCTGCATTTTCTACTACTACAGACGAACGAATTGGTAATCCAACCATCATTAATATTAAATCAACAACAGTAGATTTGCCATTACTTATTAAGTATAGTGCCGAAAGAGTAGGGAATTACCGACCATATTTGCTGGCTGGAGCTGGACCAACTATTAATTTAGCTCGTTCAAAAGCCGATCCTATTTTAGTGAAACCTTTTGATGTACAAGCTTATATCGGTTTTGGATGTGATATGTATTTAGAATATTTTAAGCTATGTCCTGAACTTAAATTTGGTTTTGGGCTTTTGGATTCACTTGAGCGGAATCATCCTGATATGCAAGGAACCTCAAATCAAAAATTTATTGATGCTATAAGTCGTTTAAGTTCGCGTATGTTAGTGCTTACCTTTAACTTTGAGTAGTTGCCGTTAACCCTAATTCCTTTCCATAACGTAGTGTTAAAGCTTTGGCTTCCTCGTATTCATTAGGAATTTCTCCATCAAGAATAGCATCTTTAATGCGTGTTTTAATTATACCAACAGTAGCACATGCAGGGAGTTGAAATATTTCCATTATTTCCTGACCAGAAATGGGGGGTTGAAAATTTCTAATCCTATCTTTTTCTTCAATGTCTTTTAATTTTTTGCGGACTAATTGAAGGTTTTGAAGAAACTTTTGCACTTTTATTTCATTTTTTGATGTAATATCAGCCTCGCATAGTGTCATTAAATCATCAATATCATCTCCAGCATCAAAAAGAAGTCTTCTGATAGCAGAGTCAGTGATTCCTTCTTCAACCAATGCTATGGGTCGCATATGTAGTAATACAAGTTTTTGAACGTATTTCATTTTTTCGTTCATAGGTAGCTTCATTTGGTTAAAAATACGAGCTACCATTTTTTCGCCAATATAGTTATGATTATAAAAAGTCCAACCTGTACCTTGCACATATTTTTTTGTTATAGGCTTAGCAATGTCGTGTAACAGAGCACCCCATCTTAACCATACATTATTAGTTTGTTTAGCAATATTATCTACTACCTCTAATGTATGTAAAAAGTTGTCTTTATGCGATAATCCCGATTTTGTATCAACGCCTTTCATGGCAGTTAATTCTGGTAAAATATAAGGTAATAATCCACATTTATCAAGAAGTAACCAACCAATAGAAGGTTTATCTGCTTGCATGATTTTTTGAATTTCGTCTGCAATTCTTTCTTTCGACACAATTGTTAATCGGTCTTTATTGCGAGATAAAGCCAATATTGTATTTTCTTCTATATGGAACTTTAGTTGTGTTGCGAAGCGAATACATCTAATCATTCTTAATGGGTCGTCGCTGAATGTTATATCTGGATTTAATGGTGTGCGTAGAATTTTATTTTCAATATCACGAACACCATTAAATGGATCCACTAATTCACCAAAACGATCTTGATTTAAACATATAGCTAACGCATTAATAGTAAAATCTCTTCTGTTCTGATCATCTACTAGCGTCCCATCTTCTACAATCGGTTTGCGAGAATCTAATCGGTATGATTCTTTTCTGGCTCCTACAAATTCAATTTCCATTTCTTGAAATTTAATTTGAGCAGTTCCAAAGTTTTTAAAAATATGTAATCGAGCTCTTTTTCCCCATATTTTACATACTCTTTCAGCTAATTCAATACCATTGCCCACTACTACTACATCTATATCTTTAGATGGACGTTGCAAAAAGATGTCTCTGACATAACCACCAATAACATAACACTCCTGATGCATCTCATCAGCACATTTTCCAATAGTCGAAAAAACAATATTTTGGATATATTCTTTCATTTAAATATTATTAACCCTACAAAAGTACTTTCTTTACACCAATCTGACAAAAAAATATTATTTTTGCCTTTGATTTGAAGGCTATGAAAAAAAATATGTATGCGTGGTGTGTTCTCCTGTCCATTTTGTTTTTATCATGCAATAAACAGGAAAGAAGTACAAGTGTTCATTATTTGCAAAGAGTTGATAGCTTATTGTTATTGAACAATATTGAGGTGGCAAAACGAACACTCGATTCAATCCATGTACTATTTCCTCAAGAAGTTGAGGAAAGAAAAAAGGCTCTATTGAAAAAATATGAAATTGAAGAGTTAGAATTAGAACGTAATTTTATCTTTTATGATAGTATAATACGTGTAAAACAAACAGTAATAGATAGTATAGAGCATTTTTTTGTAGTAAAAGCTGATTCTTTTTACAGAGGTGAAAGGGTATATGAACATTTTATGCAAGCAAGGATGTTTCCAAAAACGAGCTTGAAATTAGATGTTACCGAAAAAGGTACATTGAATATGAGCAGTATATATTCGGGTAATTTTCCTTTAAAATATACTACGATGCTTATTTCTAGTAAAGGTGTTTTTATTCAATTGGAAGAACAATCATCGCGTTTGTATACATTTAGAGATGGAGACACATATTGGGAAATTGTTAATTATAACGAAAAAAATGTGCAGGATGCATTATCTTTCATCAATCAATTTAAGCAAGAAACAATAGAAATAACGCTACAAGGACAAAAAAAATATAGTTTCATTTTAAATAATGAAGATAAAAATAGGATTATTTCTACTTGGTATTATGCTACTTTATTACAAGAATACAATTTTGCAAAAACTCAACATAATATTATTAACTCTAAGATTGCACGTTTAAGAGAAAAAAATAAAAAATAATTTATTTATTAGTATATAATAGGACAATATGATTAGATTACTGAGCCCCTTTTTATCTATATTTTTATTGTTGATAACATTTTCATTATCAGCACAAACTAAAATTGGTAAACAAGATTTTTTACAGAAAATATGGAATTTTGAAGTGCATAAAAATGATTTAGTATTACGTTCAGATCTCCCTGTGATTATTGATTTTTATGCTGATTGGTGTGGTCCTTGTAGGATGCTAGCTCCTGAATTAGAAGCTCTTCAAAGAGAATACAATGGTCGCATAGCTATTTATAAAGTAAATGTAGATGAAGAAAGAGAACTAGCTGCAATTTTCAATGCACGATCTTTACCTACTATATTTTTTATTCCGAAAGACGGCACACCTACGTATGTGATGGGTTATCGTTCAAGAGCTGAATTAAAACAAATTGTAGACAATATATTGCTGTCTAAACCTAGAATACAGCCATAGATTTAGTGCTAATGAAAAGAAATATAAAAAATAAAATAGGTTTTGATTTCAAAACCTATTTTATTTTTTGTAAATTTGCACCCATTAAAAAACTAATCTAATAGCTATAATTGTGTCAAAAACGAAGTATATTTTTGTTACAGGTGGTGTTACATCATCTTTAGGTAAAGGAATCATATCTGCTTCCTTAGGAAAACTATTAAAAGCCAGAGGTTACAATGTAACCATTCAAAAATTTGATCCATACATAAACATTGATCCGGGTACATTAAATCCATACGAACATGGAGAATGTTATGTAACCGTTGATGGTCATGAGGCCGATTTAGATTTGGGTCATTATGAACGTTTTTTAAATGTTCAAACTACCAGAGAAAATAATATTACAACTGGTAGAATTTATCAAAATGTTATAAAAAAAGAACGTAGAGGAGACTATCTAGGTAAAACAGTTCAAGTTATCCCTCATATTACGAATGAGATTAAACAAAATATTAAACAGCTTGGAACAAAAAGTAAATTTGATTTTGTTATTACGGAAATCGGAGGTACAGTAGGAGATATAGAATCTCTACCTTTTATAGAAAGTGTTCGTCAGTTAAAGTGGGAGTTAGGTAAGGATTGTTTATGTATACACCTTACGTATGTGCCATATGTGGCAGCAGCTAAGGAATTAAAAACGAAACCTACACAGCATTCTGTAAAACAACTGCTTGAATTAGGTGTACAACCAGATGTTTTGGTGTTACGAACCGAACATCCTTTATCACAAGGGATTAAAGAAAAAGTTGCTTTATTTTGTAATGTAGCAAAATCTGCTGTAATAGAGTGTAGGGATGTACCGTCAATTTATGAAGTACCATTGCGTATGCAAGAAGAAGGATTAGATGAGATTGTTCTTTCTAAAATGGGATTGGAGGACGTACAGCCTGCTAATTTAACACAATGGACAAGTTTTTTAACAAAATTACAAACCGCTACTGAAATAGTGAGAATAGGGCTAGTTGGAAAATATGTAGAATTGCCTGATGCCTATAAATCTATCATTGAATCATTAATACATGCATCAGCATATAACGAACGGAAACTAAAATTAGAACTTATTCAATCGGAAAAATTGACAGCAGAAAATGTAACTAAAACTTTGAGTGGATTAGATGGTATTTTGATTGCTCCAGGTTTTGGCGATAGAGGAATCGAAGGTAAATTTATTGCCTGTCAGTATGCACGTGAAAATAATATTCCTACATTGGGTATATGTTTAGGAATGCAATGTATGGTAATAGATATAGCAAGAAATATGCTTGGCTATACAGACGCTAATTCTACTGAATTTAACGAACGTACATCAAACAATGTAATTGATATGATGGAGCAACAAAAAGGATTGTCCGTTAAAGGGGGAACAATGCGTTTAGGGGCATATGATTGTGAGCTAGAAAAGCATTCGTTGGCATATAGTATATATGGCAAGAAACATATTCAAGAACGACATAGACATCGTTATGAATTTAATAATCAGTATAAACAAGTATTTGAAGATATTGGAGTGAAATTTTCAGGTATCAATCCAGATACAAATTTGGCTGAAATCA
>ERZ795049.4460-NODE-4460-length-13878-cov-4.499819_pt1 | contig 13878 bp, 7 predicted proteins | sample MGYA00375133_ERZ795049 | MGnify/ENA primary metagenome ERZ795049 (study PRJEB30178, sample SAMN05720147) | activated sludge metagenome | isolation source: anaerobic digester from wastewater treatment plant | place: Japan | collected 2015-04-20 ...
GCAGCACAGCCTGCGTCTGGATATCGCGCCAGAATCCGTAGCCAGGATGGACGACCGGCAAGGCTCTGAAGCCATCGTGCGGCCGGCACGCCTGCGCCAGCTCTTGGTTCTCATGCAGCAGGTCTGACGAGAACGCAGCCTGGCTGGAACGAACCAGACCGCCAGTGATCCCATATTGCGCCAGATGCGGAACCAGCAGGTCCATCGTCTGCTGCCGGTGGGGCCGGAAAGGCCAACGCCCAGTCGAGAGGTTGACGTCAAATGCTACCATCCCAGCAGCCTCCTTGCGTTTTCAGAAAAAATGAGTCGGCGTTGCGCCTCCGTAATGTCCGCTTCGCGGATTTTGGCCAATTGCGCCCCAAAAGTGCGGCATGGCGCATCCGAGCCGTAGACGATGCGTTCGGCGCCAATGCGCTTCACGGCATACTCGACCAGCCCTGCCTCTGGCGGCGCGCCAGAAGTGTCAATGCAGACATTATGGCAGTCGGCAACGTCCTCAACTCCCCTGATGCCGACGCCGCACAGATGCGCCATGACAATTTTCACCCGAGGGAAACGACGCGCCAGGTCGGCAATATCCGAAGGGTCAGACTCGAATCTGTATTTGCCAGTAGTCTTGTACCAGCAGTGATGCAGCAAAACCGCATTGCGTTCTTCAAGGATTTCCATGATCGGCTCCATCCGGGCGCTGCGGCAATTGGTGCAAATCTCCATCTTGATGCCGAGGAATTCGGGCATGTCCAGACAGCGATTGGCCTCCTCCACCACGAATTCAGTCGCATTGTCCGGATTAAGGAAGCAGAGGCCGCGGCAATAGTCGAAATAACGTCTGACGTCCGCTGCTGTTTCATTGTTCAGCTGCCGTATCTGTTCCTGGGTCGGCTGGTCACCGTATCGCAGGACGTCCCCCAGGAAAAGGAAGCGGTCAATGCCATGAGCAAACGCGGCAGCCGCCACCGCATCCGCCTGGCCTTTGAAATTGTGCGTGTGTATGTCCAGAATCATTGCCGTTGTCCTTCGGTGCTTCCGGCGACCATCTGCCGCCATATTATAGTGCCTTGGTTTTTCTCCATGAAATTCCGGTAAGCGCGGGTGAAATTCTGCGTGTTGCTGTAGCCGCATAAGACTGCGATCTCTTTTTTGGTGTATTCCTGCGAGTCCAACAGGCTTTTGGCGTAGGCCATCCGGTTTTGCAGGAAAAACTCCCTTGCCGTTATGCCGACGTTATTGCGGAAGAAGGTCAGGAATGTCCGCTTGCTCATGCCAAGCAGGCTTGCCAGCCTGGAAATCCCTGGGAACTCGAAAGGCGGGCCGCCCAATTGCCTCAAGGCGAGCTGGATTCTGCCGTCCATGGCCGGCGGCATCAAGGGGCGCTTCTCGCTGTCCTGGCTGGCCTGGCTGAGGTCAAACAGCTCGGACAGGATCAGGCACATCAGGGCATACTTACGGATTTCGCCGGTCGGCGGGACGTTGTGCTCGGACAGGTCGGTGATTTGCTTAAACAGAGAATTCAGCACGTGCCCTTTGGCGATTTTGGAGACCCTGTTGATGTGCGGATTCTCACCAAACCAGGTGATGTGCAAAAAATATACCGTGTAGGGATTCTCGCTGTCGGCGATGTATTTGTGGACTTCATTGGGGAACACGACATGGACGGTGCCGGGCGATAAGACATAGCGCGTCGTGCCAACAGTGCAATAGCCTTTTCCCTTGGCGGTGTAAGTAATATGCAGTAAGCTGGAATGCGCATGAGTGTGCGTAGCAAGGTTTGGGGTCGATACCTGTAAGTTGGCGCTCAACAGCTTGATTTTCGTGCCGAGTCGCTCAATGAATGTGTGCTGATCCATGACGTTTCTCTGATTCCGTGAAACAACACCCAAAAAAGTAAAAAAACTTAACAACCCGTTGGTTTGCAGCATATTATATATGCTGCCAACATTATAATTCCACTCACCAACGAGGATGCCAATGTTCAAAGTCAATGCAGAGTTCAGAAGAAATCAATTCGAACGGCGGTTTTTCCTTTGTCAAGAAGCTGCTGGATGGAAACGCCCATACGAAGAATTGGGATGCCGCACTGCCTGCGGCGCCCAATTCCTGATTATTCGACATCCGCAATTGTCCGCAGCGCCATTGGCCTCATGACCGCGGCAACAGCAGCTATGCCGACATTCAAAAGTTCCGTTCCGATTTTCTCTTCTGCAGGATTGTGGGCGAGCGCCGCCCTGGGTGAGGCGTATAATAATTTTGAGCTCTGAAAGGGCGACACATAAACTCTAACCAATCCATGCCCAAAATTCAACTATTTTTTTAGGGTAATCTGCTTACCAGCGCAGATGGTCGCCGATGGCGACGCGCAGGCCCCTGCGCAGCCACACGCGATAGCGCGAGGCGGCTGTCCATGTGTTGCCGGCCGAAGCGTAATCGCAGAAATGAACCAACTGCGGTCCACCAGCAGGGCCCACAGCGGTGAGATCATTGATCAGCTTCGTCGTGAAAGCCTGCCATACGCCAGCGGCGGTCGCTGCATCGGCAGCCGCCACCAGTTCCAGTGGCTGATCATCGGGCACGAGCACGGTCGCGTCAACAGCGCCGTCGTTAAAACGGGAGTCGCGAGCCAGTACCAGCGGCCCACGCTGCAAAGCTAGGCAGCGGTTCAGCTCCGCGACCCGGCAGCTGAAATCAAAGACCAGCTCAACCACGTCGCCGGCCTGCCAAGCGCGGGCGATGCGGCAATAGCTGCCGGCGTTGACGCCCGCCACTGCCGCGCCATTGATTGTCACCGCAGTCAGTGCGCTCCACGCCGGAATGCGCAGCAGCAGCGCCCAAGTCGCTGTCGCCGACGGCGTCACAGCAATCTGCACCCGGTTGTTCACCGGGTAGTTGCCGTTGATGGCCACCGAGACCTCCAAGCCGTCCTTGAGCGTGACCCGGGCCTGCAAATCTTCGTAGAGATTGACCGCCAGCTCCTCGGCGTTGCTCATGATGGCGGCTTCAGGCAGCACAAAGAAGCCGCGCGGCCCATTGGCGATGCAGCAACTGATGTCCATGCCGCATTGGCCGGCGCTGACGTGGCGACTGCCCTCCAGCGGACAGTACATGGAAAAAGTGGATGCATCGGGGCTCAAAGACGCCAAAAAGGCATTGTAGGCTGTCTTTTCCAGCTCATCAGCGTAGATGACGTCGCCGGTCAGGCGCAGCAGGGTCTGGCAGAACTTCATCCAAGTAATGGTCGAGCAGGTCTCCTGCATGTGGGTGGCGGGCTCGGTCTGCCATTTCTTGCCGTAATACCAGCACTCGCTGGACACGCCAGTGCCCACAATGTTGATTTCCGTGGCAATGATGTCCTTGGCAACCAAGTCGCAGACGCGCAGCAGCCGTTCGTCGCCGAGTTCCTCGTACATCTCCAGCATGCCCTGATAACAGGACATCATCTCGTAGGATTTTTGGCCGTTGTACCAGCTCCACCACTCCTCCGGCAGCGAGAAGCGCTCGGCTACCGGCACCCCGGCCAAGCCCTTTTTGATCAGTTGCGGCCCATCCGGCCCCTCAATGCAGGCGATGATGTGCCGCGCCATCTCCAGGTAGCGCTCTTCGCGGGTGCGACGGTATAGGCGCATGAATGGCTCGAGAATGGAGCAACTGGCCATGCCGTGGTGCATGCCCGTCTTGGCGATGTTCACCTTGGCACTAGGACCAAGCTCCTTGATGCACAGATCCGCCAGCCGACAGGCTGCCTGGAGGGCTTGCGGGTCTTTGCAGAGGTCGTAATAGCCCATCAAGCCCAGCAGCGTGTATTTGCGGCCCCAGATGTCCCAGCCTTGCAGGCGACCATCGTCAGGATAATTGCCGATATAGCCGTCCGCGCTCTGGGTGGCGATCACCGCTTGGGTGGAGCTGCGGATTTGTTCATAGAGGGCCTTGTTGCCGCTGTACTCATAGGCGGGCACGGCGGCAAGCATCCACTTGCCCCAGAATTCCGTTTGCCACAGACTGCGTTCTTCGCGATGCCGGAAGGGCGCCACCAAACCATCAACATCCTCGGCCTTGATACGCCGTTCCAGGCACAAAGCCAGTTTTTCGCCAAGGTAACCATTCAATTTCGCAGAGTTCAGGGCAGTAAGGGTAAATGCGCTCATAGGTACTCGTTGTGGTTAGGAGGTTGCAGGCACGGACGTAGGCTTGAAGGAGAATCTATGGTAGCCCCCCGTAGTCTAATTCTTTGAACCGCACAAAATCAACGCGTCGGACATCGGCCTCACGTAGAAAATTTTTTCAAAAAAAGTAAAGTGAGAAAGTAGGGTTAGTTGGTTGTTTTATCTGACCAATCGGCTTCCGGCATAACGCATTGTGCCGTTGGCGCTTACTCATGCTTAACCCCAGCCTGGGGTGAGAAACCCGCCAAAAACAGCGCCTTGCATTTTTTCACACACTACCAGAAATTGACCGGCTCAAGCAGACGATTGAAAATCGCCGCAGTCATGCGCAAGACGTCCTCTTGGTTGACTTCGTGCGCAATGCGGTCGGCTGGCGGCCTAAAGTCAGCTTCGGGCGTCTCTGCATCCAGGCGCCACTCGGATATTTCCAGCGTGCCTTGGACGCCACCGACCGAGAAGAAGCTGTTTTTCAGCGCGCCCTTGGCGTCAAACACCAAGTTTATTCTGCCAAAGAAGTTAGGATGGGGGACGTCTATTGCGACCCTGGTCATGCCTTCGCTAGTAGGCGTGACCGAAATTCCGGTAGATGAGGTGAGCATCTCCGGCATCATGGCAACGCTGGCCAGCGCGCCAGTTGCCGCCTGGTATTTCAGCAGCTGCTCTGGGGGGATGAAGGCGCTGAAGCGTCGCCCTTCCACAGCGTTCAGCGAACCGATATACAGCGATTCCTTGGCGTTGGCCATCCACGGGTGCTCGGCTTGTCCAAAAGCCGTCTGGCCGAACTTAGGCCCGTTTGCAGACAGCGCATACCATCCCTTTGAGCCGCGCGTTAACAGCACCTCAGCCTTGTGGCTTTTGCCCTCGTAATTTATCGCCAGTCTGACGTTTAGGCGATGGCCGCATCCAGGCGCCGGCGTCCCGGTCAGCATCAGGTTCAATTCCTGCAGAAACCTGGCCAGCATGCGGAGTCCGACCACCTCGGGATTGTCGTTATCGCCCATGCCGACCGGCTTCCATTCCGACGGCCGTCGCTCCGTGAAGAAATCCACCAGCTCAGCGAATATGAACGCTGACTGCGACGCTATCGAGTAGTGATCCACGCCTGGCAGCCAGGTGATGATGCATCCCGCAGCCTCGGCCAGGGCCTGCGAGCATTCCGGCGGAATGATGTGGTCTTCGGCCGCGCAAATCATCCGCAGCCGGTCAAAACGGCTGAGGCGTTGCAATGCCTCGCCTTGGGAAATCGGGTCCAGACGCCTCAATGTGTCCAGCGTCGCCTCCCGGGAAGCATCATCCAGGCTGTCTATGAACTTCCGGAACGGCGCTGCTTCGCGCGATTCATGGCGGAAGATTTGCTCCAGGTTGCCGCCTCCCAGGAGCAGGAATGCCCTTTCGATGCGTGGCTCAAAGCCGCAGACGCTGGCTGAGGTGATGGCGCCCAGGCTGCCGCCGCCGATGCCGATCTTGTCCACCGCCACTTCCGGTCGGCTGGCCAACACATCCACGGCCCGCCGATTGTCCTGGACCCCTTGCTCCAAGGATTTAATGAACCGGTCGGGCGACTCCAGCATTTGCTTGCTGCCGCGGTTGTCGCCGCGCCGTTCATAGTAGGGCATCATGATGAACATGGCGACCACACCATTGTTGGCAAGAATCGTGCACATCATCCGTTCTAACTCAAAGCCTCCCGCTATGATATGGTTGATCACCACAGCCGGATGCGACTTGGTCAACGGCAGTCCGTGCGGCAAGAAGAATTCACCGTGCACGGTGTTGTTGCTTTCCAGATCAGAAACGATTGGCGACGGATATGAAATGGCATACACCGTGTGCGTCTGGCATCGCTTGAGCTCGCGCAGCTCATACTTAAACGGCGACTGGTTAAACGTCTTGTCAACAGCGGCCTTGATGACATCGGCCTGTCCACACAAAGTCCATGACCAAGCCACCAGGAACACCGCGACCATTTTCACTGCACCACGCATGCGCTTTTCTCCTTATCAAATATTCGCTGCTGCGACGAGAATCATCTCCCAGTACAAGTCAGAATCATAATCCTTGCCTAAGTCGACAATAGGCCGTCAACGACCGCCGATGACCGCATGCCTGATTCGGATAATATGTTTTTCCCTCATCAATTGCCAACGAAGTGTTCAGGTTGCAGGAACCAGAACGCGGTCGCCGGCAATGCAGCATAGCTTGACAGTTCCACCCCTGGCATGTTGCGGGTGAAATTCACTGCCCATTGCTCTGGATCGCCCTGAAGCTCTGCCAAGGGCAGGGACATCTCAATTCGCCAGTCGCCGCTGGCGGTTGATTTCTTCAGGGTTGTCTTGCAGCTGGGGAGCTTGCCCGTACGCCCGTTCATCGCCTTTACTTGTGTTTGCCCTTCGCAGTTGACGATGACCTGAAGAAATCCTGACGACCCTGGCTTTTCCCGCAGGAAGAACTGGACACAGTCGTCCTCGTGCAATGCCTCAGCTGTATTTCCTGTAACCGGCTTTCGCCCTGGCTTCTCCGTCACATCGAAGGCAATTTCCAGTGTGTCAGCCGTGCATTGCATTGTCGCACGTGTCGGCCATGTTGCCGCCGTCCATTCCGGGGTCAAAAAACAATCGGCTTGCAATAGGCTTTTGGAATAGCGGGGGGACGCCTTGAAGAGGGAAAAATGCGTTTCCGCACTGATTTTCGCATTAGGCTCCGTGCTGGCTATCTGCACATAACGCAGCATCTCAGGAGGGAAAGTGACATGCCCTTTTCCATCGGCGCCAATGGTTGTCTCACCCAGTTTTTTGAATTTTTCGCCGTCGACGCTTCCAGCAAGCGTATACATGCCAGGGGCTGCCGCTTCCATCCTCATGCCTGCGAGCGGGATTGCATCGCTGAAATCACAGCGCCTCAAGCCTAATTCATCTTTGACGGAAACCGGCGCGATGCGCAAATGCATCCCCCCTTCGTCGAGCGCCGGCTCCGGTAGGATTTCCACGCCAAACACTGTTTCGGAAGAGGGAATCTTTTTGTCGGAGGCATATTTTTTGCGCGCTTCGTTCCATTCCGCCTTTCGGGTCGGCTCCAGTTTTTCCAGCAATGCGAAATACCGCTCAGCTGCTTGCGGCTCTGGCTTGCTTTGTAGCTTCCTTGCCAGCAGCATCGCTTCATAATAATCGGCCAGGCGGTGGCTTTGAGCCAGGAGCGCCTCTGGGAATGGATTGTCCAACGTTTCTATGCCCTTGACTAGCCCGCCCAGCGCCGAAGGCTCGTGGGTACGCAGGAAAGCGCGGATTTCACCAAGGCGGTTTTCGCCGGCATTGATTTTCTTGGCCATTCCCTGCCGCTGTATGCTGAATTCAAGTGCGCCGCGCAGGCCGAATTTGCCCATTCCGGATTCAATCCGGTTCAGTGCCGCGTAATGTTCCGTTGACGGACGATTGCTTGACCACATGTAATTCGCTGTAAACGGCAGCGTCCCCCACAAGGCCGGCGACTCTCCCCAATGCGAAAACATGAAGCCAAGATTTTTGGGGTCGCCGCTGTATCGTTCCAATTCATCGCGCCAAAGCAGCGTGTTTCCAAGGAAGTACCCGCTGGCCGTGCCGATGATTGTGCGGTGATTCTGTCCCAGAAACCAATCCAGGCGTTCCGCGATCGCTGTCCGCGCCACTTTGCCTTGGTAATAAACCCAGGGGCAAATGATGATGTCCTGCGGGATTTTATCCAGCAGTTCGCCGTTGTCAACGTTGTGGCGCATCATGTCGTCCCACATCATGATAGTGATTTCCGGGTCGAGTTTTTTGATTGTGCTATGCCACCACTTCAAGTCTTCGGCGGCCAGTTCCACCCTGCTCATGTTGCGTTCAATGCACCTGCGGTCGCTGTTTCTGCGAATCACCTCGTCATGCCCAATGTGGATAAAACGGGGGTGGTAAATCTCCACGACATTTTTCAGCACTTCGGCAAGGATTTCATAAGTACGCGGTTCGCTCGGGCAATATGGACTCTGGTGAGGTGAATACGGCACATAGTTGTAATCAAGGGACACTGTCATGCCCGCCTTTAGCTTCCCATCCGGCAAAACCCGCAATTTCCAGGGGGCGTGGTCTTCCTTGAACAGCCGCCGGGTCACTCCTCTTACAATTTCATAGTCAACCCCTTCCTTATAGCAAGTCTTCCCGTCTTCGCTGAGCACGAGAATCGGCATGGCCGGGGTCACGATAACATTAGGATTCGGGAAGGGGACAGGCTCATGGCCGAGTTTGACCTTGGCGTCACGCACCCAGACCCCTTCGCAACAGTGCGGGTCGCGGTCGGCGACCCCATAGGCCCACCCCCCGCCTTGAACTAGCGGCGCCACTTCGATGTTGTTTTTACGTGCGATGGCGATAAACTTTTCCGCCATGGCGCGGTTTTCGCCGACGGGGCGAAACCACCAGTTTTGATGGCCGTTCCAATAGCTTTCGACAATGGCCATGTTGATTTTCATCCGGGAGAGTTTGGCGCAAATCCATTCCGGCTCTGCCCTGCCCAGATAGGCAATTCTCCATCGCTGATTAGCCCAGTCCCGGATTGCCAGTGGCGGAATCTTCCCGGTTCCGACAAGGATTTGGCGCAACGTCTGCAAGCCGTAGTAGAGGCCATCTCCCTGTCCGGCTGCTGACAAGGCGATTCCTTCCGCATGAACGTGCAATGCGTATGCGTCATATCCCTGCTCCGGCGCATCCAAAAAACGCACCTCTGCCCCCGTTGCCGCAAGCGTGATTTTCCGGCTGCCGGCGGGCAGGTCATACTTGACTGTAACCGGGATTCCCAGATGCACTTCGCATTCATCGGCGATGAGCGGCAGCAAATGCCGCAGAGGTTCGGAGGCGTCGCCGGGGGCGTGGAAGCCCATGCCCCGCCCCAGGATAAATGGGTCGCCAGTAAGCGATTCGACCTTCTGCACCTCGGGGACAACCCCGGTGTGCAGGGCTGTGTGCCCCAAGCCGTCAAGCTGTGGCGCCAGCCGCTCCCAGACCTTGTCGGCAATCGCTGCCATGCCGCGGTCGCCGGGATGCCAATTTACAGCCCAGTTTGAAAACCCCCTGGCGCTCATTGCTGGGTCTTTCCCAAACTGCAGGATATCCGCGAAGGCAACCCCTTCCGCCGCGGCGCAAGAACGCATCATGTCATTATAGGAGCATTTCCAAGGCCCCACAGCGACCATGGCAGCGGAGGGGTATGATTTTTTCAAGGAGGAAAGGAGCGCCCGGTAACGCCGCAAAGCCTCTGCCGGCTCCAGCTGGTTCTTGTAGTTGTCCCCGATTTGGAGAATGACGACGTCGGCTTTTTCCGGCATCGCCTTGGGCAAGCCGATCAGGCTGTGCTCTCCTTCCGGACGCTCAATGATCAGGTTAAAGCTTTTGCCGGTTGCCATCTCCAGTTTGCCCTTGAGCAGGTGCGCGTAGTCATTCTCCGGTGAACTTGCCGCCATGCCATGATCAAAGTGCCAGCCCAGGTTTTCGGCAGGGGCATGCCGTGAGAGTGAGTTGCCGACAATGAACAGCGTCTTCGCCGTCGACGATTGCATCAAGATTGAAAGCATGGCAATTAATGAAATTCGGAATGTTGTCATGTATGCTTTTACTTTCGGAACATCAGCCCCGTTTGACTTTTAACTGAAATCCGTAAATTAAGGGATAAGTGTCTTGCTCTGATTCAGGAGATCAGGGGTTCGCCTCTCTGTGCTGCTGTGCCCGTCAATCCAGAGCACATTGCAACGGTCACGGTGCCATTGGAAGCTCATCGTTGAACAATAATATACATAACTCGGCCTCTCGATGAAGTAACCATTCATGTAATTGTTCAGCAAAATACTAAACCCGCGGTCGCGGTAATTGGTTTCGGCAACAGCCGCCTTGGCGCTTGGCTCGTTGACTCGCCCGTAAGGAACCCCTGGGCGGGTTCCATAAGCGATTTTTTCATAGCCCCCAAAATAGAAGTTCTGCGAATAGGTCAATGCTTTTTGATAGTTGTGCTTTGCTCCGGTGAGCACCATGGCTGATGGGCAGTGGTAGCTGGGAATGGAGTATGCCTCAACGTATGAACTCGCAAGCGTAGAGGAGAAGTAGGCAGATAAAAGCCACATCCAGTTCATGCCGGATTCTGCATTTCTCATAGACAGTGGCGGATAATCATCGTTGTCACCAGCATAAAGGTGCTGCATGAGGCCAATTTGCTTGAAGTTGTTTACACAGAAGATCGTACGAGCCTTTTCCCGCGCCTGGCTCAAGGCCGGCAGTAACATTGCGGCGAGGATCGCGATGATGGCGATTACTACAAGGAGTTCAATGAGAGTAAAGAGCTTTTTCATAAAATCACCTTTTCCCCTTTTTGTGTTGAAACAACGAATTCAAACTACCGAAAAAAACACATTTTTTCATGAGCAAACTCCTCTTTTTGTGTTGAAACAACGAATTCAAACTGCCGAAAAAACGCATTTTTTCATGAGCAAACTCCTCTTTTTGTGTTGAAACGATGGCACTGATGCTTGTTTTACACAACCACCTGAATCCGTGAAGTGGAAGTCGCGTCATTATTTTCGCTGATTGAAAAATTCAAATTTTGAAAAAAGGCGTTTTTCACTGCCTGCATTCGCGTAGGCTGGCCTTATTCGCAAAATCGCAACGATACACTCTCGCTTTGAGGATGCTGGGCGCATAGTGCGCAGCGCACTGTGCGCCCGCATTCTTTTAGGCGCCCGCTCATGCCAATTTCAGAAAAGGCTAATCTTGTATTCTATTGTGTTCGAGTGTGCCTTAAAAACACCGACCCGATAGATGCCATTTCTGTTCGGGGCATCAAAATCCTCAATATATAATTCGGCATTTTCGGGATAGATGCATTCCGCCCTATATGAGAAATTCCCGTATTTTACAATAAAAGATTTACCATCAATCTTTATTTCGGACTTATTCATTCCATCTGTGACTAAAAGAGGTACCTGGACAGCAAACTCCTTGTCGTAATTCCTGATAGTATCCTTAATTGCTATCCCCTCATTATCTATTCGATACTCCTCAATAATCCCATCACAATTTCCGGCATTCCTATATTCCAATTTGAATGCTGTTGCTTTAGCGTTTTCTTCGGATACTTCCATGCACACGCTGTTTGCAGTACCGGAATAATCAGCAAGCCAATGTCGTGCCCCATTATCGGCAAGCCATCCAGGGCCTATTGAAACGTTTCTTGGCGCCGCATTACAAGAAACAAGATATCCCGGACGTGCAGTTATCGGTATGGATAAAACAAACTCGGCCGGACAGTTCGCGAAATGCACCCTGCCAAGTCCCGTGGCATCATAGTCGAAATCGGCATTAGTGTCAATTTCAATATGGTGTCCGGCGCACGTGGCGAAAATTTTGTGAAAGCTCTTTTCTGTAATGAAAACGTAACCACCGCATTCGGCAGGGCACTTTGCCTCTTTAATATTTTCGTCAGCAAGTATGGAGGCGAACCCCAGCTGACTTGCAATCAAGAGGGAATAAGCCCCATAAAATCCATAACCTATCTGACGTCCATGCTGGGTTTCAGCCGGAAATTGATTTTTCGTGAAAAATATGGGAGTTTCCTGCAAGTATTTTTCAATTGAATTTATGGCAAGAGCAGCAGCTCTTTTGAAGGCGCCAGCCATTGCCAGGTCGCCCTGCTTTACCCATCTAACCGCCTCAAACTCACATATTAAGGCAAATGTCACTTCGTTGAAATTTTGCTGATTGCTGCGCCCGCCAAATGGACACTCTCCCACTGGAGATTGATATAACAATTGCGACAAAGCCCCCAGTTTAAGGGTTTCGCTCAGTTTTTCATAGTGCTGGCCAGTATAGCCTGCCCAAAGAGCCAAGGAAAGATTCATCCTTGGAACCATATCGTAAGTCATGGGAGAGCGAGGATCGTTATACATGCCATTTTGATCAAAACGAGTTAACTGCTGCTCCACATACCGCTCGATAAAATCCCCGTTATCAGCCAGGCCGTATTTTTGCTTCAATGCTTCTCCGGCAATGGCGAATGTACAATAATTATGCAGGTCAGAGGGATTATTGGTAAAAGTCCTGCCATAAGATTGTTCCGGATCGTAATCCCCCAGCAGATGCCGCCACCGGGCAGACAGCTCCGGTTGAACCTGATCCTTCAGCGCTATATATGCCATGCAGGCTTCTTTGGCGATAAATTCTCCCCAATCAGTTTTCTTATGAAATAAATCCTCCAAAGCCGGTGTTAAGGCTCTGGCGCAGGCTCCCGCCAAATCGAGGCAACGCCCCTTTAGGATAAGCAGACCAAGAGCTCCAACAAATCTGGCAGTTAGTGTGTTAGTCTCTTTTTTTTCGTATGGATCGATGATCCTGCCGTCTTCATTCTGCCAGAAAACAGCCTGGCGGACAATGTTTTCAGCAAGATGCAAGTAACGCGATGAAGCCGGAGGAATCCTTTTTCCATGTATGAAACTTGTACCTCTTATCAATTGCCTAACTTTTTCTTCAATATTTGTCATTCCACTACCTCCTCATACTGTCCGATTTCATCAAAATTTGGTTCTTCGTAGGATTTGTTGCCGCAGGACGCTCAATGAATGTTTACAAGTCCATGGCGCTTCCTTTCCGGCAAGCCCCTGCTTACTGTCGTTATCTCGGACAGTGTAGCTTTCGTGACATGAAATGTCGTCGTGGATTGCTGTTCTCCGATTTCGAGGTAATCGCTGCCTGCTTTGTATATCATATTGTACCCTTATTTCAGGCGAACAGCCATAATCATTTAGCGCAATTATCACCCTGATAACGCAAGATCGCAATGAAACAGCAGCCGGTCGCCGATTGATATTTTGGAGTCACGGCAAGCTGCGGAGTTCGACATCCCGGGTAAGGCGGTTGAGTGGACAGTGGACAATGGACGTCTGTAGACGATGAACTGGGGACAGGGGTGGACTCCAATGGAGAGTGGACGTGGCCGGGGGTGCGAAGACAAGCTGAACTACATGCGACTACATGCGGCAGGCTAACGTCCAGCGTCCGCTAAAATCACTCGCCCCTCGTCCCTATCCTCGCCCTTCGACTTCACGTCATGCATTCCGACATGATACGCGCTTTCAAGTCAGCAGCGATAGCCGGGTCGAACACGGAAGGGATTTCCGTCAGATAGGAGGCTCTAGCGCAAGCGAGCGCTTCCTGAAAAATATCTGGCAGTCGTTCTTCGTCACACTGTTCTGCCAGCCTCCGAGCCATTATGGCGGTAGCGCAATCACCACCGCCGATAGCGCTGACCAGCGGGCCTAGCAGTTCTGGAATAGTCAAACGCCAGGTCTTCTTCCGGGTAGCCGCGATAATAGCGTCCAACCTGCCCGCATGACTGGTATGGAATAGTCAAACGCCAGGTCTTCTTCCGGGTAGCCAGCCAGGCTGAACTACATGCGACTACATGCGGCAGGCTAACGTCCAGCGTCCACTAAAATCCCTCGCCCCTATCCTCGCCCTTCGTCGTCACGTCATGCATTCCGCCACGATACGCGCTTTCAAGTCAGCAGCGATGGCCGGATCGAACACGGAAGGGATTTCCGTCAGACAGGAGGCGCTAGCGCATGCGAGCGCTTCTCGGAAAATATCCGGCAGTCGTTCTTCGTCACACTGTTCTGCCAGCCTCCGAGCCATTATGGCGGTAGCGCAATCACCACCGCCGATAGCGCTGACCA
>ERZ795049.4473-NODE-4473-length-13848-cov-5.907634_pt1 | contig 13848 bp, 17 predicted proteins | sample MGYA00375133_ERZ795049 | MGnify/ENA primary metagenome ERZ795049 (study PRJEB30178, sample SAMN05720147) | activated sludge metagenome | isolation source: anaerobic digester from wastewater treatment plant | place: Japan | collected 2015-04-20 ...
TTACGTAAGTTGGTACGGAAGTAAAAGCCATTATCTCCCTCCCGTTTTATTCTGGCGTTTGATTTCATCCAGTGTTTCGCCCGGCATCCATGAGCGCGCGAGTAAACCCTCTTTGGTCATCGTCACCGGAATCGCCATCGTTAATCTCTCGATATAATGCGTCCCCATACCCACCTTAACCGGGCGTTTCAGGATTTCTTTTTCGATGGCTTTGCGCTCTTTTTCGGGCGGGAATAGAACATGGCGCGGATGACCGTCATTTGAAAAGTTACCGCAAGAAAAGCAGTAGAAGATCGGTTCATCCGGATCGACCGCTTCCGCTCCCTTGCAGTCCGGGCACCTGGCTATCCACTGTCCAAAATTGATTTCCGCGTTAACCGGTTTACCTTTTGGCTCTCCTGTTATCGGCGTTTCGTTGCCCTTGCCCTGTTTTTTACAGATATTCTCTATGCGCTCTCTGACGGATGCTGCGCCTTCGCGCATTGCGTAGTCTTTAGCGGTAATAATTTTTTCTTCCATTATACTCCCAAATAAGTCGTTGCGCCTAATTCACTCAATCCAACAGTACCCAAATACCAATAATTTGGTACGGGCGGGACATAAACGGGGAATAATTTAAGTTCGGTTTGGACATGCTGCCCTGTGGATTTTAAGAATTTATGCGTGATTTTTCCAATTCTGAAATTAGCATCCACGCCCCACTCATCCAGTTTCAGCGAGACCACATCGTATAAATCAAGCCCAAACTGGATTTCCGGTCGGCTTTCGATCAGGACCGTTGGAAAGAACTGAATACCTTGTAAAAAGTCAAGCAGATATTCTGCGATATTCACTCCGGTGTTGTAATCCTGCTGCCAGGGTAAATTTAGCTCCAACACGCGCGGGCGGCTTGCCGATCCTGTCCCATCTTTGATTATTTGTGACATACTGGGAGCGTTGATCGGCTTCCCACGCAATTGGGCGAATGTCAGATAAACGGTGGCAGCGTCATTATTTGTATATTCAATTTTTGCTGTTTCTGCAAATATTGAGATTGATACGCTGATCTGCGCCGTCTTGTCATCCCCGCTGCCATCCGCGGCGGCGTTGGCTGTGTAATCGGTGGTGATTTCAGGCGTGACGACATCCGTGGCCGGGACGCGCGCGCCTCCAAAAAAAAATGGCGCCCAAATAGTGATGGTTTCATCCGGCGAAATAAGAGGCTTGTCATAAAGCGTCCACATTACCTGTGATGACTGCACCACGCGCGGGTTGACTGACAGCCTGACAATGTTGCGCTGAAATTCCCACGGCTGCGGAATGACCACATCTTTTAGGATCTCGCCCTCGCGGATGGTCATTTTTGGGTCAGATGACCGCTGTCTCGAATAATATTTCAGTTTCCCGTTGGCCGCGATAAAAACCGTGCCAATGCCGGAATTTGCAACATCCTCAATTTCGGCCTTTGCTTTTTTTCCGGATGTCCACCACCACTTAATTAATTCCGGGCCGGAGTCCAGTTCATACTCCCACGGATAATTAGCAGCGTTTGCCACCGCGCTTATTGCATCATCCGCATATACGTCCGATTGTAATTGAACGCTCACATCGCGGTCAGACAACCAGCGCCAGCCATCCTCAATTACAAAATCAACGGTTCCTGTGCGCCCATACGGTTTTATGTCCTGTAATACACCCGCAATAATCGGGTAGTCTGTTCCGCCAATTCCGTTTCTGACCCACAATCTAACCAACAGTCCAGGTTGCAATTTGCCGTAAAGCGGGCCGGTCGCGTTATATGGGTCATAACGCCCGTCATAGTTGTCCAGTGTAATGATGGCGTTGCCGATGCTGTGAGATTCAAAACCGCGCCCGTCGCCGGAAATGAAGTATTGATCTCCGCGTTCGCTTCTTAACCCCGTGACGCGCACGGCATCGTTCGACCCGTCAAATACGCCGTCATTGTCCCAGTCCACCTCAAGCGCCCACAGCAGATTAGGATTGACAGACGCGCCATACTTCGCGCTCCCGTATTTGAAAGTGCCGTAACGACTCATGCAGCCCTCGCAAGCAACTGCCTCACACCTGCCTCAATATAGGGCATGAGTTCGCGCTCGGCATACGCGCGATCAGCCAGGTTGACGGCTGAATTAATATTGACCGTAAGAGCCAGCGACTGCCCGCCCGCGCCGATTTGACTATTTGGCGTGATGGTGCCGGACACGCGCGGGGTAAAATACTCCATTCCATTTTCACCGACCTTGTAGGTTGTGCCTGCTGCAACCAATCCACCACCGGCTTTTGGAGGATTCCAACCCCAACGCCCGATTTGACTATTTGCTGCCTCTTGTCCGATTATTCCAGGCACCCACCCAGATTCCTTCAGTTTTCCCCATGCTGTTTTCACGCCATCAATGGCAATTTTTACAGCATCAACCGCCTTTTTTATGTTGTCCATCCCCTTTTCAAAATTAGTTATAAAGGTTTGGATTTTTTGCCAAGTCCCTTCACCAAACGCTGTATCAAATGCCCCGGCGATATCACCTTCAGCGAGTTTTGTAATAACTCCAACAATGCCCGAGTTTTCATCGCCCACCAGTCCATCAATGGCGGGTAGCAACTTGTCGTTGATAAACGCCTGCACTTCGGGTTTATTCCACGCCTCAACCAGTTTTTCTGACACGGTTGCCAACACGGGAAGAAACTTCTCGCCTATTTGTGATTTCAGGTTATCTACGTTGGCTTTTAATCTATCCATGTCAGCGGCGGCACCCACGCCCTGCTCGCCCACTTTACCCAGTGTCAATTCCGCCTGTTCGAGTGTGGCGTTCAAAAATGCCTGCTCGCGCGTGAGATTCTGGTCAGCTGCCATCATTTCCTCAATGCGCTGCCGAACAATGCCGGAAGAAATACCGAAAGTATCAAGGCGCGGGATGGATTGGTTGGCAAGCATCAGCGCGAAGTCCTCAGCGGCCTGCGTGGCATCCACGCCCATTGCCGACCCTAATTGAGTAGAGATTTCCAACAGATGAGCAGCTTCATCGTTTGACTTGGCCAACCCCATTGACATGAGTTTTGACGACGAATACATCAGGTCGGCATCATTGACCATGCCGCGCGTGGCTTCACGCAGAGATTCGATATCCCCACCGGTTTCGCCCAATGACTTAGCCAGGTTGTCCCAGGTCTTACGTGTGCGCTCGACCTTCGCGGCGTTCGTAATCATTCCGGCAATTTCGTTGCCGATCTTTTTGAACGCGTCTGCCGCCAAGATTCCACCAGCAATTGACCCAATGCTTTTAAGTGCGCCGCCAATACCGCCAAGTTTTTGACTTGCGTTGTCTTTGGCATTTACTATGATTTCAATTACTGACTTTTTTGCCATTACTCAACCTTTTGGGTTTGTCCGCTTTTTGCTGCTTTGTTCAATGCCTGAATAAACGCCCAGTATCTACGCCACCAGCCCTGTGTACATTCGTTTTCAATCACCCACGGCGCAATATGGAGGTCGCGCGCCATTTCCAGTATCGACGCCCACAGAGGAGGCGGTTCGTTTATTCCGATGGCCCAGCGTTCGATGGCTCTTGATTCGGCTGGGCTGACGTAGGGTCCGCGCTTTCACCGGTGACCGCGTCGATCAGCTCCATGAATTGCGCCTGCGTAGCGTCCAGCAAGGCATCGCGCGCTTCCGCTCTGTCAACGGGCTCCTTGACATACGGGAGCAGGAACTCAATCATGTCATCGATGATTTTCGGTCCCGTGTCAGGCGTCTTTTGCCGGAATTCAAGCGCCATGCGCGTGCGCCGTAAATACCCCGGGGTTTCAGCGCTGGGCGGTTCAAATACAATTTTGGTCATTAGCTCACCGCGTCCTCGTCCAGGTCGGCGCGTTCATTGACCAGAACAAACTTGCCCATCGTTCCGGCTGTGGCGTTGTAGCCACCGCGCAGAGAGAAGCTCATTACGCTCGACCCCTCGTCATCCTCGATGGCTGGAATGGCTGAATATTTGCCAGCCAGGTCGATGATGAATGACTTTTTGGAATATGATCCGGCGACTGAAAGGGCTGAACCTTCGCACAGAATACGCGCCAATCGTGCAGTCCGTGCGCGTCCTTTTGTGATCTCGGCTTCGGCGTTGCTGTCATGCTCGACCCGCAAGTCAAGGGTGTATTCCGGCTTGACCTGTTTCAGGTAGGAGTAATACAGATTTCCGTTGGCCGTAAAGCGCGCCACATAGCCCGTGCGGACATTCAGCGTAAAGCCCAACAGGTAATTGGATAATAGTGTTGCGCCAAACCCTGACCCCGCGTCGTTCAAATAGAATTTGCAGTTTTGGAAGAGCATTTCTTCCACGTCCAACAAAACCGCGCCGGATGTGAAAGAATCGTTGGCTGCCTGTCTGCCAAACAGACCGGCTGAGAATTTCAGCGGCTCGCGCATATTGCCGGAGATGGTGAATTCCTCGGCGAATAAGGCTTCCACCAGCATCGCCTGTTGGTCATCCCCGCCCTCGGCCGTGTAGGTTTTTGGGGTTAATTGCGCCGTGGTGGGCAGGTCATAGGTATAGACATAGCCCGAACCACCACCATCAGCAGCGGGGGTGGCTGCCTTCACACCCATTTCAAGGATGTGCGCGATTTGCTCGAATGTGGCGTTGTTTTCAGGGATGGAGATTGCCGCGGCCAGTGATGGCGTTACAACCCTGTCAGTGTCCACCAACAGCCCGACATTTTCATTTACCGGCTGGATTTCGCGTGAATCGTTGATAAACGCGCCTTCCACCCGCAGAATTTCAGTACAGTCAACCGCTGTACCCAGCGTCCCTTCGCGCCCGATTTGGATTTTCGATAGTGGTATTACACCGCTCATTTTTTACCTCTTTTCTATTCTGATAAAGAACTTGTCACCCTTGTAGATGATCACCTTTTTAGTTGTCATAGACATCCACGCGCACAGGTATGGCTTCCCTGCGATATTCCTCTCCGGCGATCATGGTTGTGTCAACCACCGAACGTCCGTCATACTCGATGAACGCCCAATTTACCGTGGAGCGGTTATTGGCCAGTGTTTCGCGGATGGTCTTTTCGAGTAGGTCAACCACGTCCTCAACGTCATCCTCGCCGTAGGTTGTTCCGTCCTGCGCGTAGAGCGTGAAGGTGAAGATGGTGAAGAAATATCCGTTCTTCTGGCGCGAAGTGGTTTGTCTCTGCTCCTGTTGCGTTCCGGCAGAGGTAAGCACCACGACGGGAGACTGGCCCGCGAAGTCGCCCACCATGTAGCCAAAAAACGCCTGTGCTGGTTTACCCGTGCCGACCAACGCCGCGGAGAGCAGTGTGCCTAAAGCGTCGCGTACCGTTTCCCTGTTGGTTATCGTCATTTATCCACCACCGAGAACACCGCGTCCTCTGATTTCTGCTCGAATTCCTCGACCGTGCGGTCATAAAAGGCGTGTTCGCCCCCGCGCTTATTTTCGTAAAATCCATACACTGCCGGTTTTTGACCTGTGCGCGGATTGACGGCTGACGGGTCGAGATAGATGCGCCCGCGCAATCCCTTGAGTTCCATGCGGTGCGAGGCGCGCAGTGAACCCGTCAAAACATGCGTGATGCTGACGGCGTACCTGTGCGCGGATGAAGTCAGGTCTTTGATTTTCTGACCCACTTCGCCGTTGGGCTGCAGGCGCGCAATCATCTTGGCGTTGACCGCCTGCGCTTCCTGGATTCCCTTTATGGAGAATTCTTCGCTCATAGGTGCTGTAAGTCCTCTACGATGACATGCACAAATCCCGCACTGTCAGCAATAAACGTTTCCAGCAAACGAACCGGAGACTCAAGCGCCAGCCGCTCGACCACGTCCTGCGTGACCGGATCAAGGGGCGTGATTTTCAATCCTGTTACACTGGTGGTCTGTGTCCCGCGTTTGTTGCCTGTAATAGCTGGATTGCGCTTGGTGGATGCGGATACATTCGCCAGCTTGGCAAAAGAGGACGTATTGAAATTGGATCGCGTCCAGATTTCAACCGCCTTAACGGGATAGTTCTCCGACCCAACCACTAAAGTGTCACCTTCGCGGATATCTACCATCTGTCCCCGTCGTGTGTCAATTTACGGGTGACGATGCGCCCCCCGCCTTTGCTTCCGCCGCTGACCGTTTCGCCCAATGCTTTGCTGATTTGTGACAGGCTCTCTTGGCGCTGACCGACGCGCACATCCACCTCAACCGAATAATCGCGCTGCAGCTGCTCGAGGATCTCGCGCTCGATAAAGTCAAGCGCGGTCTGGATGTTTTCTTCATCGAGGTAACGCGCGTCCGGCAGTCCTGTTTCAGGATTGATCGCGCCAACGGCTCGCAGTCCAGCATCCACGGCGTAGGTGTATGTACCTTCGGTCAGTCCGCTGGATGGCGTGGTTGAATAGGAGCGTTCGGTGGCCAGTCTGCCGATTTTGGTATGCACGCGCGCGGCCATCGCGGAGCGGGTCATCGGCACGAACCATAACCAGATATCGTCAAGTTTTATCGCGCCTGATGCGCTGTTATTGATCAGTTTGATGGTATATGTCGTGCCAGGTGCCAGCCCCGCGGTGATGTCGTTGTCCGTCCACGCGCTCGCGCTTCCGGTTAAATCCTGGGTGAGTACGGCGTTTCCGCTGCCGTCGGTGATGATCAGCTGCGCCTGCCCGGCTGTCAGCAGCCCTTTGACCGCCGCGTGAATGGAATACTGCCGCGCCTTTGGTACGCTGAATGTTTGCTGAATGTACCCGCCAACGGAGAGGATCGCCACGCCGTAATGGTCATCGCCATCGCCAGCGTTATAGACGGCATTTACAGCCGTCCAGTTGGACAGGTTCTGTAAAAATCTCCCGTTGCTGAGATGGCTGCGCTCGCTCATTATTCCGCCTTTTTGCGCTTCGGCTTGACTGTCGCCACGTCAGGCAGTTCCTGAATGTCGGGTGGTTCCGGTGACCATTTGGGCGCGATGCGGCTCTTGACCGTCTGCAAACCCTTGCGCTTGAATAGGGTGGCAATTTCTTCTTTGGTCGCCATGCGCCAGCCGACTTGCTGCAGTCGAATGCGCGCCAATGTTTCCGGTAAGTTGTGAATCGTGCCGGAGGGGTTCACGAGATAATAGGATTTTTCATCGTCATACATGTTAGAGATACCTTTCTACTTGCTCGACAAATTTATGCGGGACAAACTTCTCCCCAATAAAGCGCGCCTTCCAGTTCTCCACGGACTTTTGGCCGGCCATGACCGCGTTCATCATTTCCAGCAAGTCAGTTCCGTCGGAGCAGTCTTCGACCTCAAACGGATAGCGCATAATTTCACGGTACTTTTCCCAGTTGTCCGAGTAGAAGACCTGCCCGGGTGTGTTGCCTACGTGCGGTCGCATTTGCTCGGCCATCATAATGAGCGGCTTTCCAAGTGCCACGCTGATATGCGCCAACGTGTACGCGCCGATGATGACGTCTGCCTGTTCGATTTCGGTGGTTGTCCCGTCGGGTTGGCCATCGACATAGTTGACGCTGTCCTCGTGCCATAACCCGTTAAGTTCCAGGGACTTGATATGGCGCACGGTAATGTCAATCTCGGGCGTGTCCATCAGCAGACGAAAAACGCGCGCGTTGAGCTGCTTATCTTCATCAGACAAAAAACCGTTCTGGTTCGGGTGGATAGGCGCGAATAAAACCTTGATTTCTCCACGCGGTTTTACCGGCTTGAAGTCGCGGATATCGGAGTATGTCCAGCCGCTGATTTCAATGGGACAGGGATAATTCAGTACCTGCATGACTTCCTTGTGCCCTTCGGCGATGGTGAATAAGGCGCGCGTGTGTGGCCATGCCGGATGTGTGTCTGCCATGACATTCGGACGGGCGCTGTGCGGAATCATAAACACGGGCTTTCCGGCTTCGTGCGCCTGTTCTAGTCCTTGTCTCCAGCCAATACCGCGCGGGCCAATGTCGTGATCGAAGAAAATCATGTCGGCTGACATGCGTCGATATGTGCGCCAATGTCCGGCGCATATCAGCGCTATGACATATTCAATGCCCTTGTGCTGATGTTCCCTGAGATAAAAGCATGCCATTAGAGTAAGGGGGAGGAGAGATCATCCCCTCCCCCGATTGGTTTAGCTGATGACGGGATCTTCGTCAGTCGATACGCACACACCGTGGTTATCGCGCATTTCTGCAACGCCCCACAGAATGTCGACAGTGAATTTCGCGCCCAGATAGTCGTGATCGTAGGACATGGTCACGCGGATGCCGAGGCCGTCCTCGTCCATGACTGACTGCACCACGCCCATGCCAGCCGGAGCCTGCGGGAGCGAACGGGTAGCCAGAACGATTGCGTCGCGCTGGAAGAACATGTTCTTGCATTGTCCACCAGTGGCCACGATTTGCTGGTTCAACACGATGTCAAATCCAGCAAAACGCCCGACGATGGAGTCGGCGGTCATGCGGCCCAAAGACTCGGCATAATCACGGTTGGTGATCTTCTCGATGTTCAGGGCTTCATATTCCGCGTCCTCATGCAGAACAGCATAGCGGTTGTTCATCGGCGCTTTCGCGGCGTTCAGATAGCGCCGTGCGTTCAGGAAGTGAGACGCTGAAAGACCGGCGGTCGCGTCGATGGTTTGGCTAAAGCCGGAGTACAACGCGGCGATGGAAGCGTCCACTTTCTCAGCCAGGACTGCCACGGACTGCGCGCCGTAGACGTTGAACCAGTCCGGTCGTGCGAGTGCTTTGGCGATGTCTTCCAAAACGAAAGACACTTCATAGTGCTGGTTCAGGGTGACGGTGTATTTATTATCCGCTGCCTGGTTGAGCGTGATGGCGGTGCCAGCCGCTTTCTCGTAGGCGGCCAGTGTCCCGCCGTAAGGGATGTTGATAGTCTGCCCGTGCTGGGCTACTTCATTATCCCAGTCCCGATTAACGAGACGGGTGAATACAGTATTGGCCTTGAGATAACCCAAAGCCTGCGCGGCAACGATGGTCGCGATGGAGTCGTTTACCTGCGCGGTTCCAATTGTGTTAGCCATTTCTATTTACCTCTTTCGATTGATTGGTTTACGCAGCCAATTCGTTTTTATCGTCCAACGCGACGGGCTGTTATTGCGCTTTTGCCTGTTTCATCAGGTCAGCGGCGTTCTTTCTGATCTCTTCGGGCGTCATGGTCTTGATGTCAAGAGGGATGTTCGCCCCACCTGGTTTTTTGGGTGGCACACCAGGAGACTTGCTCAAATCGACAAATGCTAAAAGTTTGTCAGCGTCCGCCTCAAGTTCTTGTTCTGTTTCACCGCGCAGCCGGTCGGTTAGATCGGCAGGCAGCCCTTTTTTCGATGCAACCCGCAAGCGGAGTAATTCTTTTTCTTTTTCAGATTTCTCTTTCTCTGATTTTTCCCAAAGGTCTTTCCATTTCTGCTCTTCTTTGAGCTTGTCCTCATCGGCTTTTTTCTGCTTATCTTCGATTTCTCGGAGCTTATCCTCAAGTGTTTTTGCCTTGTCGTTCACTTCCTTGAAGCGTTCGTAAGGAATCGTTTTTGGTTCCGGTGTAACTGGATCAGGTGTAACTGGATCAGGTGTTGCAGGCGGAGGATCGCCCCCACCCTTGTTTGGATCTTCATCAAAATAAAATCCTTTTCTGTTCATGTTTTCCTTTCGAGATTTACGCCTTCGAGGCGATTAACAAAAAACGCCGCGCTCTCTCTTTCGAGTAAAAGCGTGGCGTTTGCCCTACTTTGTCCGTTGTGTATTATCCGCAGATACTACACTGTCAATATTCAGCTATTGAATTATGAAGTCATTATAGCATACCCTTTTTATGTTTTGCAAGTCTTTATTTCGCGCTCATACCAGCTAATAAACTGTTTGCACAGAGAATAAAGTAAACCGAGGAAGGAGCGAAATTCTTTACTCAATCTTCCCTCATGGACTTATTAAATACTGATGACAGTTTGACATCCGCGTGTTCAAGAATAAATATATATTCCGTTTGCGGCGTTGGCCCAATTTTCGAGACGACGATATCAAATCCGGCGTTTGCGAAGTGATCAACCCACATTTGCCTTTTCAGGTGCCACTCCATTTGGCGGTTGCCAAAGTTCACGCGCCGATAACCTTCCTCCGGCGTTGATCCTTCGTATGCCAGCGGATTAGGCGCTTCGATGTAGATTATCCCATTTTGGGATAATAACGCTTTCAGCTGCTGCAATGAAGCCGGAATATCTTCAAGGTGTTCGATCACACCCAAAAGAATCACGCAGTCGAACGTGCGCCCGTAGTTCATTTCATCCAGGAAGCCAGCCCGTAGATCAGCGTCCGGCAGTTTGGCTTTCGCGGTCTCGATGGCCACGGGAGACAGGTCGAACCCGAATAGTTTAGTGTGCGGCCACTTCTCACCCAAATATTTCAGCGTATGCCCGTTTCCACAGCCCACGTCCAGCACGCTCTTGGGTTGGTCTTCGAGATAATCCTCAATGACCGCGCGCGCGTATTCGTTGCGCTCAAGGGAAGCCCACTTTTCGGGCTTCTTACGATAATAGCGGTCATATTCGATGACGGCGTCTTTTTTGTCCATTATTTACCTCTCCCGCTGGTGGCGTGTGATGGCCAAATATCCTCACGGCTGCCATCTTCACGCGCTCTTAATTCTGCCTGTGCCGCGTCTTCCATCTCGGCGGTGGTGATACCCTTTGTTTCCATGCGCTCGGTGTAAATGCTGATGGCGCTTCGGCAATTCCAGTGAAACGGCGGCGCGTCCATTTTGTCAGAGTAGCGCGGGTAGCCGTCCAGGATAAACGGCTTATCCAGCGGCTGTATTTGTCCGTGGACACGCAGGCAGCAGTCGGTCGTTTTGTGGTCGATTGCCGCGATGGCCTGCTTTTTGTACTCGGTTTGCGTGACTTGAACAATGCGCTTGAACAATCCTGAAGCCGCGAGTACCGAAGCCGTCCAGACTGAATCGCTGACTTCGGTTTGCGCTGCCACACTGCTCAAGCGGTAAACGGACGCGCGCCCGTCTGCCACGTTGATGGCCAGTAATCTATCCACGGCAGTCGGCAGGTCGGCGTTGGCCACGGATAAACGGGTATAGTTGATCTCCATCCCCTTCTGAAGTGTGTCAATCCATGCCTGGCTGGATAAGGTGTTTTCGTAAATTTGCCGTCTGTCGGCATAGGTGGATTGGTTCAGCTGCTGGATGTTGGGCAGTCTCGGCTCATTGATGCGCCGTAAAACGCCGATTTGCTGATTGATGTACCACAGGGTCACTTCGTCAATTTCATCCGTTTGCAATCTGGCGACATTACCCACCTGGACGCGCAGATTATCTATCTCACGCCGGATGGATGGCAGCAGGGATAATTTCACGCCGTGGGTGGAAAGCATATCCAGCATGGATCGCCGGAAACCCATACGCGCCTTATTCACGCCGGATAGATAGCCAAGTTCCGCGCGTCTTAGTTTGCCAACATAGCCCAGTGTCGGCTGAATATCAGGCATTACTTATCCCTAATGCGGCTTTGGCTAAATGAGTTACAACACGTTCCTCGTGGTCTATGCCTTCCTCGCGCATTTCGTTGACCAGAACATGCAGAAGTTCATGCACCACGACATACTCGATATAGGCTTCCGTTTCGTCTCTCAGATCCTTTGGCCAGAATTGGATCAAGGCGGTCATGTGATGCCAGTTGGAGCTGCACAAGGCATGCGTTCGGAAATTGTCATCAATTATTTCGCCATGCCCCTGCATGTAATTGATGTCAATGCTCCAGTTCTGCAATTTCAGCAGCTCTATCCATTTGGGGACAAGCCCGCGGATTACCTCAATGACCTGTTTCGTTTTCACTCTACCCCTTCTTCAATCCCGTTCCCGCGCAGTTGCTCAAGTTCAAGCCGCGCGATTTCAAGCTTTATTTGCCCTTCCTCATCCACGGGCAGAATCGGGCGTTCGTCATCGAAGCGCAGCTCCTCGTCATCCAGCACAGCAATCTCCGGCAGGCTCATGGTCTTGGCTGCCTTACCCGCCATTTGTAATGCCAGTTTCAGTCCTTTGTCATAATTGGGCCGGCAGCGTTTGACTTTCAACTCCAGTTCCATCAGCTGTAATTCAAGGGTGGCGGTCGCTATCTGGTCTTTTTCACGCAGATCGTCAAATGATTTCTCCGGCAGGGCTTTCTTGACGTTGATGGCGATCTCTTTGATAAATGCCAGCACGCCCTCGATGTCAATCTGCGGGACTAAAATCTGTACCTTCGCGTCGGCAGGCAAGAACCAGGCATTGTCAGACGAATGGTTCAACTCGGACGGCTCTGCGCCCATGATCGCCCATTGCGGATCAGAATTCTTGTCGATGATCTTTTTCAAATCGGATGCCATGCGGTTGACGCTGTCCAGCAAGCGGATGGCTTTCTGAAAAGTGCACTCTCCAAATGGTTTACCAGTCTCAATGTGGCGGATCTCCACAAACGGAACGAACTTTAGCTCATTTGCATATTCCGGATCGCGTCCATCAAAACCGTACGGCATGCCGTCCTTGAATGTGCGGATTGAATTTGGCGTGATGACTTCGGCATACTCGAATGTTTTGCCGTCCGTGTCCTCGCGCTTTTCAATCATGATCGACATGTCGGGCGTGTTGTCATAGGCTCGCATGCCAATGGTCATAAACAGGGTTGGGTCTATCGGCTGGACAATGACACGCCCAACGTCTCGCAGGTCAGCCACGCGCAAACCACTCACCCCATATTGCGCGCCATAATGGACAAACAGCACGCCGTCTGTGTCCCAGTTCGACCAGTCAAACACGGTGTCAATGGCGTTCTGCCAGCCTTCAGTGCGCGCGTCTTCATCCGGTAATTTCCACCCGCCCGGGATGATGCCAGCGTCCACGTCCACGGCTGATCCGAGGGGCAAATAGAGCGGCTCGATGCTCTGACCTATGCGAGGCGCAAGCCATGACAGCCCGTTGATTGCGTCGTCATAAATCGACCCGTCATAGTACTTGGCGCGGGTGGTCAGCGTCTTTATGCGGATATTCCATGCCCTTTCGTATGGCTTGAATTCTGGTAGTTCAAATATGCTTTTTATTTTGCTCATTCGGCACCTCGTAATAATCTGTCAATTTCTTCGGCGGTACGGATCGGGGCGGGCGGTTTTATCACCGACGGTCGTTTGCTGTAAAAATCAATCTTCTGCGTTGTCATCCCGCCAGTTTTGCGCTTGAGAAAGCCCACAATGAAGCGTTCCGCGTCCATGAAGTGATAGGTCTCTTTGCCTTCGATTTCCTCGGTTGGTTCGCCTTGCGCGTCCAGTTTGCGCGCGTAGGTATGCTTCTCATCCAGGTATTCCTTCAGGTCATCAAATACGATGATCTGGTTTTTCTTGTGCGCTTCGTACACGCGATCGATGCCGACCTCAACATCTTTGATATCCGGCGGGCGCACGGGCAATCCGGCGGCTTTGAATTCTCCGCGCCACTGGTTTTCTGATGGCGATCCGCCGACCGTATAAGGGATCATCGGTTCGTCGCGCATCAGGTCGCGCACGTGTTCGGCTGCGGTTTTGCTGCCGGACTTATAAGCGCGGTAGAGATAATAGCGGTCTGTGTTTGGTTCAGCAGCATAAAACACACCGGCGGTATTCACTCCACCGAAGTCCAACCCCAGATATCGCTGCCATTTGTCAGGGATAGAAAAGCGCGGGCAAGTGTGCAGCGCGTCGATGAAACAGTCATAAATCAGCCCGGCGGGTTTCTCGAATTCGCCATCGTAGAACATTTTGAATTTCCACGCCGGAAGAATCCCGCGCATGCGCTCATATTCTTCTTTGGGAAAAGCGGGGTTCATGGTCGACTTGAATTGAATTACATCA
>ERZ795049.4486-NODE-4486-length-13822-cov-5.924312_pt1 | contig 13822 bp, 8 predicted proteins | sample MGYA00375133_ERZ795049 | MGnify/ENA primary metagenome ERZ795049 (study PRJEB30178, sample SAMN05720147) | activated sludge metagenome | isolation source: anaerobic digester from wastewater treatment plant | place: Japan | collected 2015-04-20 ...
AACTGCATTGTACAATCCGGTGTTATCCTGCTGGTCAAAAAAAGTCTGCGATGCAATAGATCCGTCTCTATATACCAAAATGGCGCCTCTTGTGAAGTCGCATGAAAAAGCCGGAATCATCAGTTCAGAGGCTGCCGAAAAATTCGGACTTCCCGCAGGTATTCCTGTATCTTCCGGCGGCGGAGACAATATGATGGGTGCAATCGGTACCGGTACCGTTGAAGACGGATTTTTAACCATGAGTCTTGGAACATCGGGTACAATATACGGATTCTCTGCAAAACCCATAGCAGATCCTGCGAACGGTCTTTCCGGTTTCTGTGCTTCTTCAGGCGGATACCTCCCTCTTTTATGCACTATGAACTGCACTGTTGCTACCGAGCAGATTCGAGCCCTATTCGGCCTTGATGTTAAAGATCTCGATACCCTGGCCTCTCAGTCTGTACCCGGTTCAAACGGAGTTGTTGTACTTCCCTTCTTTAACGGTGAAAGAACACCAAACCTTCCTAACGGACGGGCTAGCATCACTGGTTTAACAACAGCAAACTCATCGAGAACCAATATCTGCAGAGCAGCCATGGAAGCAGCAATTTTCGGTATGAGAGGAGGCCTTGATGCATTCCGTTCTCTAGGTTTTAAACCCCGTGAAATACGGCTCATCGGAGGCGGTTCAAAAAGCAAACCATGGAGACAGATTGCCGCAGATGTTTTAAATCTTCCTGTAAAGGTTCCTGTTCTCGATGAAGCCGCCGCCCTCGGTGCTGCGGTTCAGGCGCTGTGGTGCCTCGAACAAAGTAAACCAAACGGAAAGACTATTGCACAGCTTTGTGCCGACCACATTCGAATGGACGAATCTGCTGTTGCACTTCCCATAGCAGAAAATGTTAAACTTTATAATGATGCTTATGCTGTCTATATGAAAAACTTAGAAGCCGTTATGCCTCTGTATAAATAATATTTGTTTCATTTTTTCCCGGCACGTACTGTATTCCTCCACTTTACAGTACGTGCTTTTTTGCTTTAAAATTATTGCAGTATTTACTATACTGGTTTTAATGAAAAAGGCTTTTGCTTTCATATTTTTTTTAACAGTCACGTTTCCCTTCTTCTCCCAGGATCATCCCTTTTTTCAATATGAGAAACTGGAACTACCGCTTTGTACTGTTTCTGATGATCATGAAATTCGCCATTTTGCGCATTACAGTCTTTGCTACCGGGAATTCTATGAACAGTGCGAATGGGCGGCTTATGAGCTTACAAAAGAAGAACTTGAAAAACGCGTAAGCAGAACAAACACTTTTAAAAGCGACCCCCTCATAAGCAGCGGAAGCGCAAGCCTTGAGGACTACAGGGGTTCGGGCTATGACCGCGGTCATATAGCGCCTGCTGCAGACTTTATGTTCACCCTTGATGCTATGAAAGATACTTTCTACATGAGCAACATGAGTCCTCAGAATTCTTCCATGAATAGGGGCATATGGAGTAGGCTCGAAGAAGAAGGAAGAAGATGGGCCGAAAATTACGGGACAGTATATATAGTAACAGGACCCGTTCTTGAGAAAACTGACTATAAAACAATTGGAATTAACAAGGTGAGTGTTCCGGAGTTTTTCTATAAAATTTTTTTATCGCCTGTTGTACTCGAAGACGGAACTTCTGCTGCTGTCTGTTGTGCCTATTGTATTCCAAACAGTAAAACAGATAAACTCCTTTCCGATTTTACCTGTACAATCAATGATATTGAAATAAGAACCGGTATAGATTTTTTCTTCAAGCTCGATGACGAACTTGAAGAAAAAATTGAGGGAGCATTACACTCTTTAATACCTATTCAATAATAAACTTATCAACTTCTTTTAAAAGCATTTTTACCGCCTCGTGATTCTTAGTGCTCAAATCATTAACACTGTTCACGGCGCTTGTAATTTGAGAAGACCCGCTCGCCATCTCATTCATACCCGAAGTTATTTCTTCGGTTATGGTTTTTAAATTTGTCGTCTCGCTGATAATCTGATTACTTCCGGAAAGCATTTCGAAAGAACTTGACTGGACCTCTTTAGTTATATCATTCAGAATTTTTATTGCTTCAAGAATCTGCTTGTTTCCTTCTGTCTGCTCTTCCATTGCATTTTTAATGGAGTTTTCCTGTTCGGTAACTGTTTTTATAAAAGTTTCTATTTGCGTAAATTGATTAGTAACATCGGTATTGGAATTTTTAATTTTTTCGATTGAACCTTTTATGTTTTTTAAAGAAGAGGCCACAATTTTTGACTGCTTTGCAGAAGACTCAGCGAGCTTTCTTACTTCATCGGCAACGACTGCGAAGCCTCTTCCCGATTCTCCGGCATGAGCTGCCTCGATTGCAGCATTCATTGCAAGAAGATTTGTCTGGCTCGCAATATTTTCTATTATGCTGCTTATTTCAAGAAGCCCTTCCGATTCCTTTGCAATTTGTGCAATATCGTCGCTTACGCTGTTTAAACTCCGTCGGCCGGACTCAGAAGCCTTGTACAAGTTTGTAATATTTTGAGAATTTTTAACCACAATGTTTGTAACGTTCATAATGCTTGCAGTCATCTGCTCAATTGCAGAAGACGACTGTGTAATATTTGCAGCCTGGCTCTCTATGAGTTCGTTCAGCCGTCCTATTCCGTTTTTAATCTGTTCCATTGTTGCACTAGTTTCTGTCACACTTGAAGACTGATTAATTGTCTGATTTTTAATGCTGGAAATATTAGCGCTTATTTCGTTTATTGCAGCGGCTGTCTCGCTCATATTTGTCGAAAGATCTGTTCCTATAGTCTGCAGAGCAAAAGCCTGCTTCTTTACAAGAGAAATAAGAATTTTTATTTTGTCAAATGTCAGATTAATGTACTTTGCCATGTTTCCTATTTCATCAGAAGTAGTAACTTCCAATGTCCGGGTTAAATCCCCTTCTCCTTCCGAAATATCTTTGAGCATAAAGACTGCTTTTTTTATGGGACGGGCAATGGCATTAGAAAAGAAAAAAGCAATAACTAATCCTGCAGCAAGCATAATAATCGCAAAATAAAAAATTGTAGTCTGCAACACCCTGATTCTTGTAAATACATCATTCTTATACGCACCGACAGCTAATGACCAGGTTGTGTTTGGAATAGGGGCGTAACCGAAGAATCTGTCCGAGCCCATGAATGGATAATCATCAAACCCGGATTCGCCGCGAACCATTTTTTGAAACATCTGAGAAAGATCTGCATACTGAGGATCGGTTTTACCCTCTTCCAAAAAGTTTCTTGCGGTATTCACAAATTCCTCATTATCATGCGCAATAAGAGTTCCGGTATTATCAATTATGTAAGCATAGCCTTTTTCACCGTAGCCCATGTCTTTTGTAATTGAGCTAAGCCAGGTCGCTTTAAGGACGGCAAGAACAAGACCCCTTACCGTACCGTCAATATCTTTTACCGGGACAGCTATTGTCATTACCGGAATATTTAAAATCCTGTGCATATAAACATCAGACACATTAACCTTACCTCGCACTGCATCTGCAAAATAAGGGCGGTCTTTAATAGCGGCCTTTGAACCGTCGTTCAAAGTAATCATGCCGTCAAGACCTGCAACACCGAGCTGATAATAGTCCAATTCTTTAACGGATCTGTTTAGGACAGGCTCAATAAGATTCCAGTCCATCGACTGGATTTCTCTGGAAAAGGAAAGTTTTTCCACATCTGCAATATGAACATCGAGTACAGCCCTGATTATACGGGCGGAATCTTGAGCGGTTCGGGGTATTAATTCCTCGACCTGTTCTTCCATTGCGGCAGTCGACTGAATCAGGCTTACAAGACCAATCGAAATCGCTACCGTTGAAACTAAAAGGCAAATCAACAGTACTAGTTTAATTCTAATGCTCATTACGTGCTCCTCGCGTTGTACATAGATAAAAAGAAAGCTTTACTTTTTTAGAATCGGAGGAAATTACATAAGTCTTTACAGTTTTATAGCTACCTTGTCACAGCTGATACTTTCTTATATTATATAGGTAATTACCCTTTAAGACGGTATGCATTTTATTTTAGGAGTTACTATGGCAAAAATATCCGCACTGCAGACTGAACGCTACAAGTACAGCCCCAAACTTCCGGGAGTACTTCAACTTAAGCTCGACACAATCGCTGTCGAATTCGGAAAGCCCACAAAGGCACTTGCTGATCAGGAAGAATTATCAGCACTTTTTAAAAACACTTACGGTAAACCGGAAGCTGTTTTCGTTAAGGGAAAAAATCCCGCAGTAAAAAATCAAATACGCGTCGGCGTTATTCTTTCCGGCGGTCAGGCACCTGGAGGACACAATGTTATTGCAGGTTTATATGACGGCATAAAAAAAGGAAATCCGGCATCAAAACTTTTTGGTTTTCTAAACGGTCCTTCCGGTCTCATTGAAGGCAAGTATGTTGAAATTAAAGATAAATTAATGAATGACTACCGCAACACAGGCGGATTCGATATTATAGGTTCAGGACGTACAAAAATTGAAACTCCTGAGCAAATCGCTTCATCAATGGAAACAGCAAAAAAAATGAAGCTCGATGCCATCGTAGTTATTGGCGGAGATGATTCAAATACCAATGCAGCCCTGCTTGCAGAACACTTTGTTCACTCTGGTATGAGCACCCGTGTTATTGGTGTTCCAAAAACAATCGACGGCGACTTAAAAAATACACAAATCGAAACAAGTTTTGGTTTTGACACAGCAACAAAAACTTATTCAGAACTTATTGGAAACATTGAGCGCGATGCAAATAGTGCAAAAAAATACTGGCACTTTATTAAACTCATGGGACGTTCAGCAAGCCACATTGCTCTTGAATGCGCTCTCCAAACTCAGCCCAATATCTGCTTAATTTCGGAAGAAGTTGAAGCAAAGAAAATGACACTGCGCCAGATTACAGAAGACATCTGCAAGGTTATTGCAAAAAGAGCTGACAATAATGAAAACTTCGGTGTTATTCTAATTCCCGAAGGACTCGTTGAATTTATACCAGAAATGAAAATTCTCATTGCAGAATTAAACGATAAGATGGCTGTAAAAGCTGCAGAGTTCAATAAGCTCTCAGATTTCGATGCTAAAAAAGCATGGTTAAAAACAAACCTTACACCAGCTTCTTACAAAACTTTTGATTCCCTCCCTGTAAGCATCGCAGACCAGTTCCTTGCCGACCGCGATCCTCATGGAAATGTTCAGGTTTCACGCATTGACACCGAAAAACTTCTTGCAGTAATGGTTGAAGCCCAGCTTGCAAACATGAAGAAAACAGGAAGCTACAAAGGCAAATTCAGTTCATATACACACTTTTTCGGTTATGAAGGCAGATGCGCATTCCCTTCAAATTTCGATTCAGATTACTGCTATGCGCTCGGATTTACCGCATTCATTCTCATTTCAAGCGGAGTCACAGGCTACCTTTCCTCTGTCCGCAATTTAACTGCAAGCGCAAAAGATTGGACTGCAGGCGGCATCCCCCTTACCATGATGATGAATATGGAGCAGCGCCACGGAAGTAAAAAGCCGGTAATCCGCAAAGCATTAGTTGAACTTGACGGTAAACCATTTAAAGCATTTGCAAAATCACGCGATGAATGGGCAGTTAATACCAGTTTCGTATTCCCCGGTGCTATTCAATACTACGGATCTTCTGAGATCTGCGATCAGACAACTCAGACACTCAAGCTTGAGCGCGGTGCCGGCAAGAAAACCACTATTGCTTCTGCCAAAGCTGAACCAAAAGCGGCAAAGGGCAAAGCTCCTGCAAAGGCAAAGGCTGACGTAAAAGCAAAAGCTCCTGCAAAGGCTAAGGCTGATGTAAAAGCTAAGGCTCCTGCAAAGGCTAAGGCTCCTGCAAAGGCTAAGGCTCCTGCAAAGGCTAAGGCTCCTGCAAAAGCTAAGGCTCCTGCAAAAGCAAAAGCTCCTGCAAAAGCAAAGGCTCCTGCAAAGGCAAAGGCTGATGTAAAAGCTAAGGCTCCTGCAAAGGCAAAAACTGAAAAAAAATAAAAGTAAATTAATTAACAAAACATAATCGAGCTGCTTTCAAAAGTCAGATGATTTTTGAACGTGCCTCTATTAAGTGTTTATCTGACTGCCGGATTCTTTCCGGCAGTCTTTTTTTAAATGCATCTTAGCTGTATAAAGAAGATGTTTTTTCTAGTCAGCTCACCATTTATTTGCTATACTTTAAGTACAGGAGATTATGATGAAATTATATACAAAACAGGACTTAGTCGTTTCTTCTTTTTCTTCAGTCCTAATCGTGCTTCTGGCAGCACTCGGCTTCTGGCTTTATACGGTTAAACCGCCTGTGAATCCGCAGGATCAGGCAAAAAATACAACCGGAGCGGCAGAAGCGGTACAGGAAGAAGATTTAATTGATTTTAAGACATCTCCAGCCTCTCAATTTTTAGTTGATACATTTTCACAATACACAGTAGATGAACAGCAAAATATTTCTGTATACGAAAAATTAAATGAAGCAGTTGTAAATATAAACACCCAGGTTATGACGTACAGCTGGTTTTCTCAGCCCTATCCTACAGAGGGCAGCGCAGGATCAGGATCGATTATCGATACACGGGGTTATGTTGTCACAAACCGGCACGTAATTGAAGGAGCATTTAAAATTTATGTTTCCCTTTCCGACGGCACTCAGTATGAAGGCACTGTTGTGGGCTCAGATGATCAAACAGATATTGCAGTAGTAAAATTTTCTCCTCCTGCCGGAATGCAGTTAAAAACAATAAGTTTTGCCGATTCATCAAACTTAAAAGTAGGCCAAAAGGTTATTGCAATAGGAAACCCGTTCGGTTTTGACCGTACTATGACAACCGGCATCATTTCCAGTCTGGGTCGTCCCATTCAAATTGATAAAAATGCCATCGTTAAAGATATGATTCAAACTGATACTGCCATAAATCCCGGTAACTCGGGAGGTCCGCTTCTTGATTCACAAGGACGAATGATAGGTATAAATACTATGATCTATTCAACTTCCGGTAGCTCTGCAGGTGTCGGCTTTGCAGTTCCGGTAAACACTGCAAAACGCATAGTTTCTGATCTTATTCAATATGGTTTTGTAAACCGCGGTTCCATCGATGCGGTTTTCGTTGAACTAAATAGTACCCTTGCAAATTATGCAGGATTATCAATAAATCAGGGGCTCCTTGTCTCTGAAATTACCAAAAACGGCAATGCCGATAAGGCCGGTATAAAGGCCGGAAGCGAAGCAGTACGATATAACCGTCTTTCACCTGTTTTCTATATAGGTGGAGATGTTATAACGGCGGTTAACGGATCAAAAATCCACTCTCTTCTCGACTTAAATTCCATTCTGGAAAACTCAAAGCCGAACGAAAAAGTGCAGGTTACAATCCAAAGAGGGCGTCAATCACTGACAATACCTGTAACATTAGCTCAAAAAGGAAAATAAGATGAGACCATTAAAAGTTGTTTCCCCCTTTGAACCTTCAGGAGACCAGCCGCAGGCAATCCAAAAACTTACCGAAGGCTTTTTGAGAGGAGACAAATATCAGACTTTAAAAGGTGTTACAGGATCCGGTAAAACCTTTACCATGGCAAAGATTATTGAGAACATACAAAAACCGACTCTCATTATCAGTCATAATAAAACACTTGCAGCCCAGCTGTACCGCGAGTTTAAAAGTTTTTTCCCCGACAATGCTGTTGAGTATTTTGTATCCTATTATGATTACTACCAGCCGGAAGCCTATGTTCCATCCCGAGACTTATATATAGAAAAAGATGCCTCCATTAATGCAGAAATTGACCGCTTAAGACTTGGAGCCACGTACAGCCTTATGGAGCGCCGTGATGTAATTGTTATTGCAACAGTTTCATGTATATACGGTCTGGGTATGCCAGAAATGTACCGCGACATGAGAATACATATAGAAAAAGGCGAGTCTCTCAATCCCAGCCGTTTTGCTCATCAACTGATATCGCTTCAATATGAACGAAGCGATCTTCTGGAACGGGGAAAGTTCCGTATAAGAGGCGATGTTCTCGAGGTATTTCCAGCCTACATGAGCGAGGCTTACAGGATAGAGCTTGACTGGGAAGAGGTAAAAAGAATTAGGCGCTACGATCCCATAACGGGCGATGCATCCGAAGAACTTGATGAAACAACAATATACCCTGCTAAACACTTCGTTGTTCCCCACGATATGCTTTTAAATGCAACAGACAAAATTCGCGAGGAACTCAAAAATCAGTATGACTTATTTATGAGTACCGGTAAAATTATAGAAGCAGACCGTATTAAAACAAGAACAACCTATGATTTGGAGATGCTTACAGAAATGGGATACTGCCCGGGAATCGAAAATTATTCGGGTCCCATAGCAGGCCGTGAATCCGGTAAACCGCCTGCAACCCTTCTTCACTACTTTCCTAAAGACTTTTTATGCATTATTGACGAGTCCCATGTAACCATTTCACAAATTGGCGCTATGTATGAGGGAGACCGGTCGCGGAAACAAAACCTTATAGACTTCGGCTTCCGTCTTCCAAGCGCCCTCGATAACCGTCCTTTGAAGGCACAGGAATTTGAGTCGATGCTGAATCAAGTCATCTATGTTTCTGCAACACCGCGGGATACAGAAATTGAGCGGAGTACTCAAATAGCTGAACAGCTCATCCGTCCTACAGGTCTTTTAGACCCGATAATTGAAGTACGGCCGAGTGAAGGTCAGATGGAAAACATATACGGCGAAATTAAAGAACGAATAAAGCGCAATGAACGGTCGCTCCTTTTAACACTCACAAAAAAAATGGCCGAAGACCTCACAGACTATCTAACGAATCTTCATCTTAAGGTGCGCTACATTCACTCAGAAGTAGAAACAATAGAGCGGGTCGAAATTTTAAAAGGGTTACGCGCAGGAGAATTCGATGTACTTGTTGGAATAAACCTCCTCCGCGAAGGAATAGATCTCCCGGAGGTTTCCTTCATTGCTATATTGGATGCAGATAAAATCGGCTTTTTACGTTCTGCAACAAGCCTCATTCAGATTGTGGGAAGGGCTGCACGCAACCAAAACGGTTCTGTTGTCATGTATGCAGACAGAGTGAGCGATGCAATGAAGCAGGCAATTGATGAAACTCAGCGAAGAAGGGCTATTCAGGAAAAATACAATGAAGATAACGGCATAACACCAACGACTATTATTAAAGCTATAGACGATATTCTTGTTAGAAAAAATATAGAAAAACAGGAAGTTATTGCTACAGAACTTTCTGTTATTAAGAACAGCTTCAATACTCTAGTTCCATCCCAGAGAAAGCTTCTTATTAAAGCATTGGAAAAACAAATGATAGAACATGCTGATATGCTGCAGTTTGAACAGGCGGCGGCAATACGGGACGAGATTGAAGCGTTGAAAAAAGAATATGGAAACCAGCACTAAGTACCCACAGGACATAGGCTTCTTGAAACTTTTTTTAAGACAGCAGCATTGTTAAAGCCTGTTGAAAGGTGCCGCCGTCTATTGTCTCTTTAATATAAGAGCGTATAAGATCCTGAAGAGCTGGAGGAAAGGCCTTCCAAAAAGTACGGGTCCAGTCTCCAAGAGCATTTTGTAAAGCCCTGTCCTCTTCTGGCGGAAGCGTTCCCTTACTGTAACTAATAAACTGAAAAACCATCTCGAGCATAGCATCTTGAGGAAAACCGTTTATTTTTCCGTCTTCAACCAATGACTTACCCTTACGTATGGCATCGGCCGCCTTCGAAGATTGTGTTGAGGCTAAAACGTCGGGAATCATCTGGTTAACAATGAGTTCTAATTCTTTATCCGACAACGAAGGATTTTCTTTTTTTACAAGATCCCAGGCAAAATCTTTAAGATTTTCCTGCAGCCCAGTAATACTCGTGTTAATAGATTCATGAATAGTATCCGACATCGATTTTGCATATCGGACAGGATCAATCGAAAGTTCACCTATGTCCTGTCGTCTGCGTTTAACCGCAGCTTCAACAGCATCGATTTCTTTTGCGGTACAGCGGTTCAATATATAATCAAGGACTGTCATTAATTCTGACACAAAAAAGCTCCGTTTTATTGTAAAGATTACGTATCTTGCTTGACTTAAAAGTATACCACTAGTTATTATGTTTGTCATGCAGATGATTTTAACCGGAACAGGAACAAGTCACGGTATACCCGTCATCGGGTGTTCCTGTCCACGATGCAGCTCGAGCGATGAAAGAGACATACGTTTAAGAACAAGCGCCTTCGTACAGGCAAAAGACGGCACTTCTATTGTAATAGATACAGGTCCCGAATTTAGAATACAGGCTCTCAGGTGGCACATTACACGGCTTGATGCAGTATTATTAACCCACACCCATGCAGACCATCTTCACGGCTTGGATGATGTTAGAATTTTTTCTCATAACTGCACCCGGGTAAAAAACGAAGCAACACTGCGGCCGAGTCTTAAGGTATATGCAAATAATGTTTCACTCAATGAGGTTAAAGAAAGGTTTTCATATATTTTCAAACCCACGCAAGAAGGCGGCGGAAAACCGCGTCTCGATCTTGTTTCAATAGAACAGTTCAATACAGATCATCCATTAACAATAGGCAGCCTTACCATTATAGCAGTTCCCATGAAGCATGGGGAACTCGATACAACAGGCTTTTTACTTGAAGAAGACGGATTCCGTATTGCATACTTAACAGACTGCAGCTATCTTCCAGAAAGCTCTATCAATTTGGTAAAAGGATGCAGCCATGCCGTACTTGACGGATTAAGAACAAGAGCTCATACAACACACTTGACCTTTGATCAGGCTCTTGAGTACGCTTCCCGTATTCAGGCAAAAAAAACCTGGATAACACATATTTGTCACGATTACTCTCATGAAGAAATTAACCGCTACCTTGCTGAAAAATCAGAAAATAAGTTTTTCATACAAGCCTCATATGACGGTCTTGTTTTGAACAGCAGCTGCTGCTAAAAAGAATCAAGATTTATTTCTTCGTAGCTGTTCCCCTGCCCGCTTTTTCCAGAGTCATCCTTTTCCGCCTTAGATTCAGTTTTATGAGGAATACCTTCAAATACATCGTCTTCAGGTTCAAGTTCCAGCAGTTCTCCGTCTGCGAAATAATCCTGATCACCGGTGTCATCGAGTGAAGATTGCGGTGCCTGTGCCTTTTCTTTTCTGCCGCGGAGTTCATCAATACATGCTTCAAGATGCCTGGGACGATTAGTCTGCAGTGCAGACAGGAATTCATCTGCTTCTTCAGGTGAAAAATCAAGGGTTTGTTTTCCCAGATTTTTAACAAGTATTCGCTTAAGCTCGTTCATACAAGCCACAATAGTTCTGGAGAGTTCCAATATTTCCGAGTATTCAATAGATGATTCATTAACCTTGCCGGCATCGCTGAGCCGTATAATCATCGATGCTTTTTCTTCAACCTCTTTATAGGTGCTGCTGATAATATTGGTATATGGTATTTCGCCGTATTTTATCTTCGCAGTTGAAAGAAGCCACTGCTCAAAAATTTCTGAATTAAGACGGAAAGATTTCCGTTCGACTTGAGTCTCAGCTTGTATATAGCGGAGTAAACTTACAGTCCAGTCAAGATGATCAAATAAGGCATCTATAAGCTCCCACAGCCCTCTCCGGTCTGCCTTCCAAACAGACTGTTCAACCTTAGGCAGACGGAAAACATCCAAATGTTTGCGAATTTTTTCAAGTTTTTTACTGCTTTCAACGGCATTACAATAGATCGGAGCCTGAGCCTTATTCATCTGAAACGCTTCTTTAGAATTCTGATCAATAATTGTTTTTATTTCTGCATTATTTCCGGCAATTTCGTTTAGATGTGTTTCGTTTTTATGAATACTGGAACCAATAGAGGCCAATTCTCCGGCAATTTCTGTTTCGAGCATCCTTATGCTGTTAAATTTTTTACTTACAATAGAACTTTCGCTGCTTGTTTTTTTATAGTTTTTTATTACCTCGTCAAAAAAAGTCAAAAAACTCTCTATTTGAGGCCTAATTTTCATAAAAGAAGAACCCGCTTTTGCACTTGTATCTACAGCCTTGCTTATAAGTTGAGTCATATTTCTAAGTGAACTTGAAATTGTTCGAACCTGCTGCGAAGTAGTTTCGGAAAGAACCCGTATTTCCTCTGCTACAACGGCAAACCCCTGACCGGCGATCCCTGCATGAGCAGCTTCTATTGCTGCATTCATAGCAAGAAGGTTCGTTCTGTTCGCTATTGATGCAATAATTTGAATTGTCTGCTGAAGGAGCCCCACTCCCTCAGCAATTTTTGCAACTTCTTCGCTTGTCCTTTGAACTTTTACCGAACAGTCGTCGGTAATTGTTTCAAGTTCTTCAGAAAGTATTTTCTTTTCATCCAGTTCGGCAACCGATTTTTCCAATGATTTAATGATGCCTTCAAGAATTCTATCAGTTTCATTTATCGAATGAGACTGATCCGTGATTGTCTTTTTATATGCCTTTATACTTTTATCTATACGCTTATTCTCTTTAAGCAGTTCTTGAATGTTGCTTTCAAGGTGTGAAACTCTCTCGCAAATATAGCCGGCTCCAAGAGAGATTCTCGATGATTCTGTTACCGCATTTTGAACTTCCTGGACAAACTCGCTCGAAGATTCCTGTGTTTCAAGTATTTTCACCTTTAATTGTGTAATAAGGTTATTAAGAGTATTGCCGATAAAATCGTTCAGTAAAATCTCAATTTGTTTTAAATCAGCAAAAAGAGGAGTAATAGAGCATTTGACAGAAAAATCCCCTTCAGAAACAGCCGAAAGATAGATGCGTAAACGCTGAATAGGCTTGGAAATAAAGAAAATGTACAGACTTATGAGAATTATTGAACTAAAAACTGTCACTATTCCCAAAAACAGGGGAGGACAGTTAAGTAATAAGCATACTAAGGGAATTACCAATTGAAAAACACACAGAATTCCAATAGGCAGCAGCGAGTTATGTATAAAAGATTGATTTTTTGCCACGTTAAAGCTCCTGAATAAAAAAATTATACCATTATTTATGTAAAATATAAAGCAAAAAAACCGGCAAAACCCTTGCAATTGAAAAATACGGAGGTTATAATTAAGCGGAGTTAAAAAGTTACATTTTAGAGGTTTACATGTCTTTATCACACCATCAGGCAGAGCTTTTTGGAAAAGTTCTGTGTCTTATTAATGCAGGATCAAATGAAGAGCCGGATTCCGGCTGTACCTGCAGCGCTTCTTTTTCCAGCCTTTTAGAAAATTTTGTGCACCTCGATTTTACAGAAGAAGAAGCAGAACAACATTGGAAAAATATTTTAGTGTGCGCAGCCGAGCTTGAAAAAAAACTGGCAAAACCGGTAAATGCGCACTTAGCCATTGTTGATTACTTCACAAGCAAGGAACACCGCCTCAATTCTCCCATGCTCATTGAGATTCATGTATTCAAGCAGACAGAAAAACTTGCCATGGTGGACAGCCTGACAAATGTGTTTAACCGCCGATACATGGATATAGTACTTAAAAAAGAGTTTAACCGCTGTGAACGATACAATAAGTCATTTTCATTGTGTATTATGGATCTTGATAATTTTAAACAAATAAACGATTCAAAGGGGCATCAGTTTGGAGATCTGGTGCTTGTTGAGCTCTCTACACTCATAAAAAATACCATCCGTGAAGAAGATGTTATATGCCGGTACGGAGGAGAAGAATTTATTATCATTCTTCCGGAAACTGATACTGTAGGTGCTTTTTACCTGGCAGAAAGAGTTA
>ERZ795049.4490-NODE-4490-length-13813-cov-5.666231_pt1 | contig 13813 bp, 14 predicted proteins | sample MGYA00375133_ERZ795049 | MGnify/ENA primary metagenome ERZ795049 (study PRJEB30178, sample SAMN05720147) | activated sludge metagenome | isolation source: anaerobic digester from wastewater treatment plant | place: Japan | collected 2015-04-20 ...
CCACCAGCAGCATTACTATACCCGGTACCTCCGTTAGTACCACCCACATTAGCTGTACCACCACCATAACCACTCGCACCACCGCCGCCACCAGAGCCGTATACTACTGATGAGCCAGTAATTGTTGACGCTATACCCTCACCGCCCCTACCGGCTACACCACTTGCACCAGAGGTTCCCGCTGCGCTCATGCCACCACCACCACCACCCACACCTTTATTATTCCAAACACCAGATCCGTTACCACCCGAATATCCTGGTGATCCGGTACCTCCAGTAGAACCATTTGTACCACCACCACCACAAGCACCAGAAGCGCCGGGGTTACCATCAGAACCTGCACCACCACCGCCTAAGGCGGAAATACCATTAAATACAGTTGTACCTCCGTTAGGGGCAACATCAACACCATTAGTAGCACCAGCACCACTCGTACCTATAGTAACACTGTATGAACCAACACCCAATATTCGTGTTACGTTTGCAACCTCACCACCACCACCACCACCACCAGATGTATGACCACCACCGCCACCACCGCCCACTAATAAGACTTCTATTGGCGCAGAACCGCTATTAATTGTAAATGTGCCGGATGATGTAAAGGTATGAATAATATAATCTTTATATAATGACACGGTACCACCCGTTGCAGTAATGAAATCCATACTAACATAATCTATACATGCCTCATGTATAGATCTGTATGATATAGGTCTGTCTAGGTATTGTGAAAGTCTAACGATAGCCATTATAGTTTCTTACCACCCCTAACCGTAATGTTTACACCAGATAATGTGGCTATACCGAAAATAGCCTCATTTAAATCTTCAAGAATATACGGATATTTAGGTTCGATCCATATAGTATCATACGGTGCCAGTGTGCATCGTATAATCTCACTAGATAATTCAGGTATACCTAAAGATAATCCGTTATCTGGTACAAGATATAATACTAATGCAGCTGATACAGAATTGGTGTTATGTAGTTCAATGTCAGAAATGTATGTTGTAGTTTCTGCAGGGTTAATATATACAGAAGATGATGCAGATGCAGCTAACATCTTATTATATACCAAACTCGTAATATCCATTAATTTTGTATTGACTATTGCCATGTTATTATTGTTTATTTAACTGAACAACCACAAATTTCTCATATCTATATTTTGTGGTTTTGTGGTTCCCACCTCAACCATATTACCATTGATGTCGTATACTTGAGCAGTTTCACCATATACCGCATCTCCACCACCGCTAGGACCACCGCTTAATATAATGGTGTCTGTGCTTGATAGTAGCACGATACTACCTACTGCAGATAATGTTCGGATAATACCCGCATTACTGTCTATAATTTCAACCCCACCACCAACATTTATATATGATGCGCTACCGGCAGCGTTACATGCCATTATAGTTAATGTATCAGCACTAGTTAATATTCTTACTCCAGTTCCAGCAGATAGTGATTTTAATTGATTTGTAGTAGTTTCAATACCTATACCATATCCACCACCTACGTTATCAAGATAGCTGGCACCCGTACCGCTAACATCGAATACAAGTGTATCACCTATGGGTATAATAGTAAGATTGCTACCAGCTGATAGGGTTTTGAATTCTAAAGTGTTATCAATCTGCTGTTTAAAAATTGTATCTGTACCATCACCGACATTTACTGCGGTGATACTTTCTGGTATAATACTTGAAATAGTTAAAATGTCGGTGGATGACAATATTGTAGTACCACCTGTAGCTGATAGTGTTCTAATTTCAAGGGTATCTTCCTTAACTAATTGATCACCATTACCTGCATTAGTATACTTACCTTCATTAATATGTACTAATATAATCGCATAACCATCACCACCGTTACCACCAGCTCCACCTACGGTTTGAGTATAATAATTTCTACCACCACCACCACCACCACCACCACCTATAGTACCGCTAACACCTCTACCACCAATCACACCACCAGCGCCGCCGATAGAGGTATTCAATATAGTACTAATACCACCAGAAGCAGGACTATAATCACTGTAAGCATGACCACCACCACCGCCACCACCACCAGTATATAAACTAGTACCTGGTAGTGGCGGTATGAATCCACCGTAATAATTACCACTTCTACCACCAGATCCACCATTCGGTGTACCGCCCGCACCTCCAGTTGCTCCTCCAAAATTTCCAGCAGTACCACCTACACCACCTAATGTAGATAAAGATGTAGTACCGCAATTAATTATGGTCGGTGTTCCGTTTGCACCATACCCACCAGATCCAGATAATGATGTACCACCAGCACCACCAGCACCACCAGCACCTATAATAATATCTAAACTACTACCGATATCAGATTTATCTAAGGTATATACATTAACTGCACCGCCTCCACCACCACCTCCACCACCAGCGTTATTAACATAACCATATCCACCACCACCACCACCACCGCCACCACCAAATGCAGATATTTCTATACTATATGTATTATACGGTACAGAAATATTAAATGACCCCGCTGTTGATAGTATATATGTTAATGTTTTTTCATATAAAGATTCAATAACTACAAGTGAATCAACCGATTTAACATTTATACCATACCCACCACTAAGAGTATTAAACTGAACATTACCTGAATTATTACCACTATATACACTTATACCAGAACCTATACTTGATACACTCTTTACTTTAGTATCAAATATAATTGTATCAGTGGATGATAGTATAGTAACACCAGTACCAGCAGATAAAGTGCGTACGCTATTAGTATCTGCATCACCAATTTCAATTCCAGTACCTAAATTACCTAATACTTGAATACTAGATAGTCTTGTTTCTAGATAATGCTTATTAATTACATCATCATTACTTTCTGCATAATGAGATACTGTAGCACTTAATGCATTCAGTATAGGTGTTTGATATGATTTATTAGCTTTTTGAATCATATCGTAATATAAGATATTGTCGCACCTACTGCATTATTACTAGATGCAGTAATGTTTATCTTATCTCCTGCTGACAATAAGAATTTACCGGTATCTAAAAACAAACTATCATTACCTTGCAATTCTCTGGATGATAGTACTTTATTGGTAATACTTGCAGTACCTCCATTAGGTACTACATACATATTAACCGTTACTGTACTACTAAGAGAATTACATAATGACACTAATACTACAGCTATATTACCCGGTGATGTAAGGGCGTCTGTCCCGGATGTAGCTATTAATGCATTAGTAATCATGTGTACAGCTATTACTTAAGCTGTACACATGAGTTATCAACAACTACCAAATTGAATTATTCCAACTTACTTTCATTAGAGAAGTACCACGATTTAGCTGCACTAGATATAAGACCACCCATTTTTGTTAGGTCTAAATTGTTAGCTCTAGCTGTATCTGATTCTTCCTTTAGAATATCATTATAAATCCACCGAATAAAATCACCGAGAGATGTACGATCTGTTGGTTTGTTTGCTTCTCTTAATTTATCTAAAGATTGCAAACATCTAGCTTCAGTTACTACAGAAGATACGAAATCTTTTTGATTTTTAATTAGCTCAACATCTACTGCGGCAAGTGTAGTAACTTTACTTACACTATGTTTTTCACCCTTAACTTTCATCCAAAATTTGGGGGATTCCCACCCAGGGGTTACAACTTTCCATACAATACCTTCACCTACACCAGATACACCAAACGCTGCACCTACCGGGCATGAATTTTCAACTGCAAGTGTAAGTTCTTGCAGCTTGTTTTGTGATAATTCAGGATTATTAAAATCTATAGATATTTTCCATGAAGGATAGTCGTATATGTTATATATTCCGATTTCATGATTACGTATATTGGATATCACACTACGAGGTTGCCATTCATCGTTGATATTAGCACCAAACACTATAAAGCGTTTAGATAAATTACTAATTGCTACACCCTTCTGTATTCCTTGACCACACCATTCACCAAATATAACTACATCATGTGCAGAATTACATACAGGTAAAAGTTTTAATATTTCTTTTTTCTTGTCGGTATAAGTACGCGCAAATCCTGCATTATCATTTAACGGTGTAATAATTCTTTCACGACTTTGAAACCACAGTGCATCTTCACTCTTATTATAGCCTATGGCACCATTGGTTCCGTGTAGCTTAGTTGTACCTTCTAACTCTAATATAGGTAGTGGTTTCAATGGATCAAAAACCGCTACACCTGACTGATCTACACCAGTATACTGAGCAGTTTCCTTAACAGATCGTATAAGATTACGATATTGACCTATATCAGGAAATTTTATAAATTTCATATTATGACCACTGATCTACAAACCCACCATCAAGAGTATAAACAGTATTACCATTAATGGTAATATCTAGTACTTCTTCTACCCCACGACACTTTGACATTGCTTGTTTATGAGCATCGTAAACGTTAATACTGGGTACGAGAACTTCACGATTACTTTCGCTATCGAGCTGCTTAATAGCATCCGGTGTACCAATTTTTGCAACGTATTTCTTATTCACTGCAGATATATGTTATAGTTAATGTGTTTGTTTAATGTTGAGAATCATATTCTATTATAACTCAAAACATAATCAACTACTTTGTTAGTAGATATAAATAATACTAAGTAAATGTATGTATGATATTTCAACGATAATTATTGAAGCTATGGATGTAGATGAGGATGAATTAGCTATGGGTATAGAAGTAGAAGCTGAACACACTAAAGATCTTAAAATGCGAAAGAAAATAGCTATGGATCATTTGAAGGAAGATCCGAAATATTATACAAAACTCAAGAATTCGGGTATACGCGGGGAATCCATAGATACTATAATAGGTTATAAAGCTCATACTACATTTAAATCTATACCACCACTAGGTATTAATAGACCTATACCAGTAGATGTATTGTTTTCTCGAAATACGAGAATGAATGAAAAACCATTTAGAGTTACATTATTTAGTAGAGATAAAATATTAACCCATATTGAATTATCACATATTCCACTAATTGAGGAATTAAATGATTGTTATTATCAACAGAGAATATTTAAGTGGATTAAAACTGCAGATGATTGTGTTGAATTTAAGTTAGGTGTGTGGTGATTTTGATCAATAAAAAAGCTCTATTGATAATTTCAATAGAGCTTTAAATTGGAGGTAGGTGTGGGATTCAAACCCACGGCCCGCTATTAACGAACTTCTGTTTTCAAGACAGACGCTTTAAATCACTCAGCCAACCTACCGTAAAATGGAGGAGAGTGTGGGATTCGAACCCACGGACCTGTTAAGATCAAAACTTTAGCAAAGTTTCGTCATAAACCACTCGACCAACTCTCCAAAAATGGCACGTCCCTTGAGACTTGAACTCAAACATGATGTTTTGGAGACATCTGTGCTACATTGACACTAGAGACGTATATAAAATATTTTTACAGAAATAGTAATAAAGACCGATCACGATAACTAATATACCGTGATCGGTCCGTGTATTTATCTATTACAATATGTTAATATGTCGGTTTCTTCTTATTGTATTGATCTAATACAATAAAGAAGAAACCAGCTACTACATATACCGTAACGGCGTCAATAACGATCATTGGCGTCATCCTTTTCTGTGTTAATTGCTCTCCTCCTATTGGACTTGAGCGGTTATATTGTGATTTATGATATCACAAATTGTAACATTGGTGCTCGTACCTCGAGTCGAACGAGGATTTATTGATTCGTAGTCAATTGATCTATCCATTGATCTATACGAGCATAAAAATGGAGGTGCGTACGAGAGTCGAACTCGTATAGGGAAAATTCCCACTCTTTTGCAGAGAGCTCCGTATCCAATTCCGGTCACCGCACCAATTTGCCAGTAAGTGAACTCTCGCTCTGGCGTGCCATCAATTACGCGTCACTTCCGCGACTCACCGTAAGCTGACTCGAGTGAGTAATACCGAATTTAAAGACGTATTTATGTTTCGTCTGTCACCAGCGGTAAAAATGGTGGTAGTAGTGAGAATCGAACTCACATCGTAGAGCTTATGAGACTCCTGTTCAGCCGTTGAACTATACTACCAAACATCTCTCGTTGGGGTAGTTATTTCCTATAATTATTCCGAACTACTCTAATAGGTTTCGTTCGCCGAGCGTGGTTATCTCGGTGCTACTGCTCCCTGTGGGATTTCGGGCATTCTTGATATAAATACCAAGACCGATCTTACGATCTGAGAGAATTGGAGCGCTCTGAGGGACTCGAACCCTCACTTCAAGTTTGGAAAACTCGATTGCTGAACCGTTAAACAATAAGAGCGCGTAAAATGGTGGGGATACCGAGACTCGAACTCGGATTGAGTTTTACCTCATTTCGCTGTCTAAAAGCGACGCTTTACCAATTTTGCTATATCCCCGAAATAGTGGGGCCTAAGAAGAGATTTGAACTCTTGTGCGGAGAAACTCCGTCCGGTTTACAAAACCGGTGCAATCAACCACTATGCGACTTAGGCGTAAGATGGGAGCGGAAGATGGAATCGAACCACGTCAGTAAGCTTATGAGACTAACCGGGGAGCCAGCACCCCTTCAACCGCTAATGGTACCCCCGACGAGATTTGAACTCGTATAGATAGACTGAAAATCTATTATCCTAAACCGTTAGATGACAGGGGCAAAATGGTGCAAGAGGTGGTAGTTGAAACCACACGAATTAACTGATTAAGAGTCAGTTGCCCGTCCACTGTAGCTTCTCTTGCGTATTTAAATGGTGGACACAGATGGGAATCAAACCCACAACATCCTGAATGCAAATCAGGTGCTCTATCAATTGAGCTACTGGCCCGTATAATACAAGTGGTGGGGATACACAGACTCGAACCGTGACATCTTTCGGATGTAAACCGAAGGTTTTAACCAATTAAACTATATCCCCGAAATAGTGGTGGGTACGGTTGGAATTGAACCAACAATGTTACCTTATAGGAATAGATTTACAGTCTATCGTGACACAACCAGTAGTCACCTCATACCCAGAAATGGTGCTGTCGGTCGGATTCGAACCGACACTTTACGATTTAAAAGAACGCTACTTTACCATTAAGTTACAACAGCATGTATAAATTGTCAAAGATCTTAATATCAATATATAATATATTGACAATATTGCAACTAAAATGGTGGGATAAGTCAGACTTGAACTGACAACACAGAGTGCTTCAAACTCCTGCTCTACATTGGAGCTATTATCCCAAATATAAATTAACATGGCGCCCTATACGAGACTTGAACTCGTAACCTTTCCTTAGACAGAGGACTGCTCTACGTTAGAGCTAATAGGGCTTAGAATGGCTTCTGAGAATGGAGTTGAACCATTATCGAAAACACAGATTAACAGTCTGCCGGCTTACCAGTTAGCCTACTCAGAAACAAATGGCTGGGACCGAGTGAATTGAACACCCATACTGCGAGTCAAAGTCGCGTATAATAACCGTTATATGAGATCCCAAATAGTGGTAGTCAAGGTGGGGTTCGAACCCACTTCCGTTGCGTTATCAACACAATGCTCATCCATATGAGCTTCTTGACTGTAAATATGAATAATTCAATATAAGCGCGGGGATTTGAACCCCGGATCTTTCCGCCCCAAACGGAACGCGATACCAAGCTACGCTACGCTTATATTGAATCATCCTATATCTCGATTAGCGTTATTATAACTCCGACGCTTGAGCGGCTTTAGTAATTTCAAAGATCAAAAATAAACCCCGAGCTTTTTCTTGCTCGGGGTGTGATGGTTTTTTGGTTAGTTAAATAACCTTATCATCACACCTACCGAACTTAGTATTAAATGTATATGCTCCGGACATATCAATACTACATTCATTTCGGAGTGTTGTATGTTTCTGTGACGGTTGCATATTTATTAATTACTTAGACAATAGTATGATGTTTTTTGTTAAAGTCAATAACTTTTTCTAACTATTTTGATATAATTTCTGCGTATTGATTATCGGATGCTAAACTTACTCCTAATATTTTATCAACATGCGGAATTTGATCAGGTACAAATCTACCAAACTTAACAATTATATTAGGGTATTGAGATAATTGATTTATTTGATCAATTATCTCAGATTTATTATATCCGGTATATATTACAATATCTGCATTTGTACTAGATCTAAAATCAGAAATTAATCCAAGTAGAAATTCAAAAGAATCAAAAGCTTCTAAACCCCCGATTACTAAAGCTTTAGTAATCGGGTTTTCATTAAAACGTTTGACTATTGATAATGTATCTACCGTGATAGTGGGTAGACGTGATATTAAACTATTATGACACTTAACTTTAAAATTACATTCCTTCTCACACTTAAAAGTGCATGTAGGAAATGCGATATACATAGATGGTGTCTTATAATTTACAAAATCTTCATCAACAATAGTTTTAACGTGTATCAACATATTACACTAAATCCTTAGTCATCTCAGCATGATCATACCAGCGTCGGGTTGTGAATTCCTTAAATCTATCCTTAGAATATGCTTTAGATGGTACTAGGTACCCCACAATTCGTTGATATGTATCAAATACTGGTTCACCACACTCAGGGCAATTATTACTACCGACGAATCCGTGATGATTTTTACATACGTTAATCTTGGTGTTGAATGCGAAATACATTACACCGCTTTTTGCAATATATTGTAACATTTCCCAGGCACTTTCAGTGTTAGGGAAATTATTTTCAATGTTGATATGTGCGATAGCACCACCAGAGCATTTCTTATCTAAAATAGAACTCAATCTAACCTTTTCATTAATTGAGCACTTTTCAGATAACGGAATCCATTGATTTGAATATATGAACTTACCGGTAGATCCAAACAATAGGTTATCTTTCTGACATAATACGATTGCGCAACGCTCAGCTGGAACAGATTCCACATTAAATGAATAATCTTTTGTGAATGAGTCTTTTACTTCGTTAATCGCATCGAATATCTTACTAGCTAACTCAATACCCTCAGGTGTATAACTCTTATATCCGAATTCATCTGTTTTAATATATCCAAATGATTCTACTACTTCATACAATCCGAGAATACCTACCGTGCAATATTGTTTAGCCATTTCAATACCACCATCAGTATAATTAGGTAGTAGACCCTTTTCAATGTTTCGTTGAATAATATGTCTAATAACATCTAATGTTTTACAACATAGAGTAACTCGCTTCTTTAATATACTAAGATACTTCTTTTCGTCCTTATTAGATTCAAGAGCAACACGCATTAAATTGACAGTATTAACCTTAACAGAACCAATAGATAATGCGGTACCACCGATAGAATTAATAAAAGCGCTTAGTTTTGATGTATCTGATACTAAACGGCAGCAGTTTGATAGAGATGTTACATCTTCACTAATAAAGAAATTACTATCATTCCATGTAGTATTATGATCACTACACCATTTAGCAAATTCTTCATCTACGAATTTACCATCTCTATACAGTAGTGAATAAGTTAATACAGGGAAAGTAAATAGATTTTCTTTACGGATATTAGATACCACTTCCATGAAAATCTTTTGATGTGTAATAATGTTTTCAATCTCATCAATTACATACGTACCGTCGGGGTATTGAACGCCACCAAATAATGACTGTAGGTAATTACGATCAAAAATTGTCATATTTACGAATGCAGTTTGATCTACCCGCATGAATGGTTGATTCAATCGGTATACTAATTTCTGGAATATTTGACGGACATAATAATCCTTATCTTTAATAATATGTCCTGTTTCACAGTCCTTTTTCCAGAAATAATATGTCCAGATTAATACATTTGCGATGCCCACCGCACCGCTAGATCTATTTGATGTATAACTGATATACTCAATAACATCATCAATAAATGTGGTTAGATGTTTAGGTGCTTTAGCATTGTATTTACCTAAGAAGAATAAACCTTCAGTTGCTAGTCGAGTTAAATCGTATGAATAGCAATATGGCATGAATGTCGATGTGTGAGAGTCATGTAGGTACATAGCCCCAGTATATTCAGCTTCAAGCCAATCCTTTGCTGTTTTTAGTCCATACTTCTTCTTAAGTTCATAGAATATCTTATTAAATGCAAAAAGTTTATCGTGTGATTTTCCCTTTTCAGATAATAAACTTCTAATATCTCTCGTGGAAGCATTTGCATTAGAATCAATAGTTGCATCTGCAACACTCTTATCGATAAAACCATCAATAAAATCTGAGAAATTTAGTTGAGAATCATGAAAGCCGTTAAGCAATTCAAAATCTTCACCATATTCGCTTGAAATCTTATGATATGCGCTTTCGAAATCTTTTTTAACTTTTACTGTAGTAATCATAGTGAATTTACAAAATTAATAGCATCTACAAAACCCATGCGTCGATCATTATAATCAAGTACAGGAGATTCTGTAATACCTAATTGTATCATTTCATCTACATTAGTAAATGTAGTGAACTCGATATTTTTTGACTTTAATTTACTCTCTAATACCCGACATTTTGGGCAATGGGTAGTATATAATATAATCATAATATATAGAAAAATATACTAGCATATTAAATGCTAGTATGTTACTTACGTCAATAATTTTTATTAGCTATTTAGTGTATGAATGTCTGGACGATTACGATATAAACCATTGTGATCTAACCCGTAACCAATAACAAAATTATTAGGTATATTAAACCCAACGAAAGTAGCTTCAAATGGTACTTTCCTACATTCCTTCTTATCTAATAAAACACAAGTCTTAAGTGATCTTGGTTTCATATTAGATATTACATTAGTAATATTATGTAGTGTCAATCCGGTGTCTAATATATCATCTACTAATAATATATCAGTATTTTCGATATTATCAATATGATTAAGATTGTTAATCGCTAATACTCCAGTGCTCGTAGTACCTTTATAACTAGACGCTTTAATACTATCTAGATATATATAGCCGTTTAATTGCCGTATTAAATCGGCAGTAAACACTATAGATCCATTAAGAATACTGATAACGGTTAATGGGTGTGTAAGATCTCGAGAGTTATCAATTTCTTTTGCTAATTCAATAACTCTCTGCTGTATTTGGTTTTTATCTATTAAAATCATTGAGTATTTGCAAGAGCAATAATAGCTGCATAGCAGTTAATTTCTGGATCCATAACAGTAGTATGTCTAAACATATGTTCTGCTAATATGATCATAAATTTACGTTTACGTTCTTTATGTTGTGATAAATTTGTATCAATATCTACAGCATTGAACATATCTTTGAGTAATCCGTGATAATCTTTATTATATACCGTATCGTTTTCAATAATATATCTACGTATAGCGGTTACATCCTCACCAGATATTACCTTACTGAGTACACCCTGCGCGAAATCTAACCCAGCATTTAATTGCTGAATGTTAAGCTTTCCGTCTATTATACTCTTAGCTACGACATTAATAATTTTTCTGATGTCAGGATATACATTCCTAATGAGAGTTATTAGGTTAATCTTTTGATCAGTATTTACAGAAATCTTTTCACTTACTAATATTTCGCTTATACGCTTAATACAGCCTTCAATAGATGGTATAATATCATAATCCTGACATCTACTTTGTATAGCTTGAATGATTTTATATCGATAATTAGCGGTTAAAATGAATCGTACATTGTTGGAATATTCTTCCATACAATTACGTAAAGCTTGTTGAGCTTGAATTGATAACCCGTCCGCTTCATCCAGAATAATAACTTTGAGCTTACCATCAATACTCTTAGTGGTAGCAAAACTCATTATCTTAGTACGAATAGTATCAATACCGTTTTCATCTGATGCGTTAATGTATAGATATGTACAATCAAGAATATCAGTAACTATAATCTTAGCAAGAGATGTTTTACCCTGACCGGGCGGACTTACAAACAATAAATGGGGTATAGTTTGTTGAGATCTAAACTCTTCAAACTTCTCTTTTATGGTATCTGATAGTATAATCTCCCTGAGTACTTTCGGTCTATATTTCTCTACCCACAGATTTGAAAATATATCCATATTTATTATCGACCCGAATTACCGAAACCGGCTGCACCACGATTAGTTTCTTCTATTGTATCACTCCAGCCTACACTAGGTTTGATGAGTGGGAAGAATGCAAGTTGAGCAATTCTATCACCCTTTTGTACTTGATAGTCCTTATCTGAGAAATTATATAGTTTGATACCTAAATCGCCTCTATATGGGTTATCTATAACACCTAAATGAGGTTGAATACCGTGTTTAAATCCCATACCACTTCTAGGTAATACAATAAACCAGATGTTTGGTGTTACACTAGCAACGGTTAATCCGGTCGGAACTATAGCAGATCCGTTTGCGGGGATAAAAACATCTTCAACTGCAGTAACATCTAGTCCGGTGTCTTCATCTCTCTTACTACCCGGTAATACTGCATCTGGATGAGTTTTCTTAAATTGAATACTATATTCTGATTCAAATGTATCGAAACAAGCTGATAATGACATATTTGTAAGTTATTAAATGTACAGGATATATTATATGTTATATGCTTGTAAATTCTACTATATCATCTAAATATTTGATATGGCTGATGATTTTCCGTCTTTACAAGTTGATGACTTATTGAATCAATTACGTACAACTCCCCCAGATTTTATCGTTAAGAGTGATAGTAGTAATAATTCTATACTAGAATCATTATCAACTGAACCTGTAAAAGAGGAGGATCTTGGTGATTATATTATCAAGAAGACGACAACCTTAGTGGATCAGACAATGTCTGCTTTTAAAGATATAAAAAATATAGCGGTAGCGTCTAATGACCCAGATACAATATCAGCATTAGCTGATTTAGTAAAAGCTGCTAATTCTGCTATAGATAGCTTAAATAAAATCAATATGCAGAATAAAAAACTAAAATCTGCAAAAGAAGTTGCTGCTATATATGCTGCAGCAAAAGCTAAAGAAGATAAACCACCTTCCAGTACGAATATTATTACAATCGGTTCCAGAGAGGAAGTATTGAAAATATTAGATCAAGCTAAACAAAAATCTTCAGCAATTGATGCTGAATATACGGAACAAACACTATCTACTTAACGTACTTAGGATTTTTAACGAATACAACATTTACTAGATGGGTAATACAACCGTCATTGTAGAATACACTATTAACTATAGATTTCACGGTATCCCAATCCCCACCTGCTAATCCACAAGATAGGTTATATGGTAACCCGACTAATATTGAATTAGTATCTAGTGTTGTATTATCTGTAGTTTTTGATAGTGCAAAACTCTTTACTTTTTGTAGTGCATCATTTAATGCATCATAACTAACAAATCTACCATTAGAACCATAACTTGCCTGTGTATACATATTGATAATATGCTTACCTGTTTGTATATCACTGCATATAGAAATATTACCTAGAGTGTTCACTCCATTCTCACTAGCATTAGTATCTACCTTGTATACATCGGGGTATCGTTGTTTGATTTGTAGAGCTATACCGGCTCCCATCGTATTTCTGCAATTACAACTATGAGCTATAATATCTATACCTTGTGGAAAATCAAGCAAATCTCCTGTTATGGTATTAATCATAATGTAATACAATAAAGTATCTTACACAGTATATGTAGTATTTGATCTTCATGAGAATTAATGTGTCTATCACATTTTATCATATCTATCACATAATGACATAGTAATTCTACGAATGC
>ERZ795049.4499-NODE-4499-length-13803-cov-8.167733_pt1 | contig 13803 bp, 9 predicted proteins | sample MGYA00375133_ERZ795049 | MGnify/ENA primary metagenome ERZ795049 (study PRJEB30178, sample SAMN05720147) | activated sludge metagenome | isolation source: anaerobic digester from wastewater treatment plant | place: Japan | collected 2015-04-20 ...
TTTGGGAGGCTGGCACCGTTGCCCGGCCCCCCGCGGGGGGCCGGGCAACGGTGCCAGCCTCCCAAACCCCCTCCTTGAGGGGCACGCACCGGGCTTGTGCAATGCGTGCAAGCCGGTCACCGGCCCCAGGTGCCACAGACAGACCAAGTTCCTGAGCAGGAGGCGGCCGCAGCCGCCGACGAAGCAATGACAGGCCCGAGTTCCTGAGCAGACGACATGCCCCCCAGTGGCACCACAAGCGATGAAAACGCCCACGAAGCCGCCTGTGGCGGCCACGGGGGGCTAGGCTACGGCGCCCCGCCCTATTTTCAGATCAGTGCCCCAGAATGCGCCGAACCCTGTGCCATACAGATGACGTCGCACTGTAGCCGCGGCATCGTGCCGCGTAGAAGAGTCCCGCGGCAACATGCCGCACCTGCGGCCCGGCGGTCTTCTGGCAATGACAGACTGAACAGGTGCCAGAGCCCACACATTTGGCAAAAGCATAGAACTGCGCTACAATGTATGCTATAGCGTCACTACCTATAGCCTGGTCTGGGGTAGCTCGTCCTGTCTCGTGCCCGCGCGTCCTGGCTTCACCAAAGGACCCCCACATCCTTGCGCCCCAGCAACTGTCCCGCTCGGAGGAGGATCAGGCCTGATGAAGGGGCACTTGAGGGTTCAGTTCTTGCGCTGGCGCTATCACGCTCTGACGCTGGTTCTGCTGCTCTCTGGGCTGGGCCTGGTGCGGGCCGGCCTGACCTATCCCATCGCACCGCCTGCCACCCCCATGCTGCGACCGGTGGCCGCGAGCGCCAGCGACCGCGGCGTCCGCCCGGTGGCGCCGCAGTCGCAGCCGCTGGGGTTGCTCGAGTTGCCCAACACCGCGGCGCTCTTGAGCCTGACGCCCGCGCCGACGCCCATCCCCATACGCACTGAAGTGATTCCCTACACCGTCGTCCAGGGCGATACGCTGCTGAGCATCGCCGAGCGCTTCAACATCAACCTCGATACGATCATCTGGGCCAACCTGCGCCTGGAGCTGGACCCCGATCTGATAAACATTGACGATACGCTGAGTATCCTGCCCGTTATCGGCGTGTGGCACACTGTGCAACAGGGCCAGACGCTGGAGGGCATTGCTCGCTACTACAAGGTCACGGCCGAGGCCATCACGGGCTATGCGCCGAACAAGCTGGCCCCAGGGGCGCCACTGACGGCGGGGCGGAAGCTGATCATCCCCGGCGGCGAAAAGCCGTTTGAGGCGCACGTCGTCCAAACCGAGGGCGGCGCGGCGATGGTGAACGACCAGCCGCAGCAAGGCCTGTTCATCTGGCCCTGCAGTGGCGTCATCACCACCGTCTACAGCAAGTACCACCTGGCGATCGACATCGCCAACCAGGCCGGCACGCCGGTCTACGCGGCCGCCTCGGGCACGGTGGTGCAGGCGGGCGAGCTGGGCACGCTAGGCATCAACGTGCAGATTGCCCACGGCAATGGCTTCCTGACCTCCTCGGGCCACATGCAAAAGATCTTTGTGCAAGAGGGCCAGTATGTGGAGCGGGGCCAACAGATCGGCGAGATGGGCTCGACCGGCAAATCGACGGGCCCGCACGTGCACTTTATCATCCGCCGGGGCGACGGCGCCGTGAACCCGGCGCGCTACCTGCCGCGGCAGTAGAGCCACCGCATACACGGCAACGAATTCGAGCCCTGCGGCCGAATTCGCTGTCACTTCTTTGGGGCCAGAGACCAGGCTTCGACAACGAACCGGGCATCTGGCCCTTTCTATTGCGTATCGCTAGGCTTCAGAACAGCCGAGCCAGGGCCGGTAGAGGTCGTGCTCGAGGCCGAGGTGATCGAGGACGCGGCCGATGGTGTGGTTGACGAGGTCGTCGATGGTCTTCGGCTGGCCGTAGAAGGTGGGGATGGGCGGCATGATCACGGCGCCGAGCTCGGCCAGGGCCAGCATCAGGCGCAGGTGACCGGCGTGCAGCGGCGTCTCACGCACCAGCAGGATGAGGCGACGGCGCTCCTTGAGCGCCACATCGCCGGCACGGGCGATGAGCGTCTCGGCGTAGGAATTGGCCAGGGCCGAGAGCGTCTTGATGCTGCAGGGCGCTACGACCATGCCGTCGGTGTGGAAGGAGCCGCTGGCGATCGGGGCCGCCAGGTCGCCGTTGTCGAACGTGCGTGTGGCCAGTGCCTGCACCTCGGCGAGGGCGCGCCCGGTCTCCTGCGGCACAATGGCCTGGGCCGCCGCGCTCACCACCAGCAGCGTCTCGACCCCGGGCCGGCTGTGCAGCGCCTCGAGCAGCCGCACCCCATAGATGGCGCCCGATGCGCCAGTGATGGCGACGACCAGCCTCATGCTACCTCCCACAGAAGCGCCCCCCTCGCTCGGGGCAGCAGCCGTAGTAACGACTCTAGTCGTCGTCAGAATGGCGGCCAAGCCGGCATTGCAGCGCTATCCGACGGGTCCGACGCGTCGGATGACAACAGTCGGTGTCGCAGGCATGCACGATTGGCCGCTTGAGACGGGACGACTGGAGTCGTTACTACGGTGTGTCCGCTATTCGAAAGGCAATAGGCTTAGCCCTGCGCCAGTTGCTTCAGTAGACTCTCGGCGGCGGCAGATGTGTGCTCGCTCAGGCGCGCGATATCCTCCGGCGTGGCGCCATCCACGTGCACGCCCACTACCACGACCACGGGCTGGCGCAGGCGGGCGGCGGCGAGCTGTGCCAGCGGCCTGGCGAGTTCATCGTCGCGGTGGCCGGTGAGCGTGAGCACCGAAACCGTCGCGCTGCTGCGAGCCGGGTCGCGCAGGCTGGGACGCGGCACGCCCAGGGCGACGGCCCCTACGTGCGGCCGGTCGCCGCCGCTGAGATGGATGGTCACCCCGGCACCGGTGGCGATGGCCGTCCCTTCGACCCAATAGCGCCCTTCGCCGGCCGAGGCGGTAAAGGCTCGCTGCATTGCCGCCTCCCTCGTCGTCGCTCCGCCTGAGCTGTCGTTCTCTGTCAGATTATGCACAGCCCGGCGCGTGCTGTCAACAACGTGCGCCTCTTGTGCCGGCGCGCATGCATGTTGGCGAGACGGTGCAGTTCGCCTACAATAGCACTCACCACAGAGAGGTAGGTCACGATGCCTGCACTACGCCAACTGCTCTCTCTGGCCTACTGGGCTGAGGCTAACCCTGGTGTGCTCTCGCCGTCAGCACAGGTGCTGCACCTGGCGCTGGGCACGCTCTTGACCTGTGGCGTGGCCGCGAGCGCCTGGGCCTGGCGCGCGCGCCTGTGGCGCGGTGGCGCCCTCTGGCTTGCCGAGGCGCTCACCTGTGCCGTCGGGTTGGCCGCGGTAGCCCTGCGCCTCAGCGCGGCGCCGGTCTGGTCGGCGCGGCTGTGGTGCGCGCTCGCCGTGGCCCTGGCGCTGTCGTGGCCGTTGGCAGCGACGCTGCTGGCGCCCTCGTGGCCGGCCCTGCGCCGCGGCTGGGGCGACCTGTGGGCCTTCCGCCCGGCTGCCATGGCGCCGGCGCTGCGCACCATCCTCACCCTGCCGGCCCTACACGCCCTGGCGCTGGCCGCAGCGGCGCACCTGGCCCGCTGGCCGCTGTGGGCCGGCCCGGCGCTGTTCCTGGCGCTCCTAGCGCCCGAGCTCTTGCGCCTATTCTCCGCCCCCAGCAGAGGCGGCTTCCATGCCGCCGAGGTCAGGGACGGGGCGACATCAGCGACGGGGTTCGCCGCATCCGGCAACCCGGCGGCATCTGGGCTGCGCCTGCTGCGCCCCTCGGCCATGGCGGAGGGCGCCCCGGGCGAGCCGCGTGCCGCCTTTCCGGCCCTGGGGCTCAACGCGCTGCTGCCGGCGTATCTGCTGGCGGGCATGGAACTTGGCCAGCGGGTGGCGCTGCGGCTGGGCTGGCTGGCGGCGCCGGTGCCGTTGCCCCTGGGTGCGCTGCTCGCCGTCCTCGCGGCCTATGCCGGCGCCTACCAGGTCTACGCCTGTTGGCCCGGCGAACGGCGTGGGCTGGCCTGGGCGCTGCCGGCTGCGATCGGCGGCGCGGCCCTCGCCTGGGCGGCATGGGCATACCTGGGGCTCTACGCCCGCGGCGTCACCGCCGCCGACCCCTATGGCTATGTGCAGATGGCTGTCGACCTGATGCGCCACGGCACGCTGCTGCATCGCTTTCCGCTGGCGCTCCTCGCCGGGCAGTTGGGCATCGACGCCGAGCCGCTGCTGCACGTGGGCTACCGCCTGCCACTCGACGCCGGCGGCTGGGCGGCGACGGTGTGGCCCGCTGGCCATTCGGTGCTGCTGGGCCTGGCCGGGCGGCTGGCCGGCGAGCGTGCCGTGTACCTGGGCACGCCACTTCTGGCGCTGGCCTCCATCGCCGCCACCGCCTGGCTGGGCGCGCTCGTCTGCGATGACCTCCCGGCGCCGCTCGGCTGGCTTGCGGGCAGCCTGGCCGGGCTGATCGTCGCCACCTCGTTCGAGCAGTTGCGTTGGGTGCTGGTGCACATGGCCGACGTCTCGGCGCAGCTCTTCTCGACGTTGACGCTGGCGCTGGTGTGGCGCGGGGTGGGGAACCCCCTACCGTTCCCCCCGCGGGGGGGAATGGGATCACGCCGCCAGCGGCCGGCACCTGGAGACAGAGCCGAGGGTGGCCAACAACGTGGCGAACCGGCCCAATTCCCCCCCGCGGGGGGAACGGTAGGGGGTCACCGGCGCAGGCTCTGGCTGGTGGCGGCGGGTCTGGCGCTGGCGTTGGCCTATTGGGCGCGCCATACGCAGCTCGCCATGGCGCTGCCGGCGCTGGCTATCATTGTGTTGACGGGTGGGAGGGCAAGCCCCACGGGGTTGGCGGGCAGGGGGGCTTGGCCCGCGGGGCGCCTGTGCGACGGGACTATCTACCTCGGCGCCGCGCTCCTGGGCGCGCTGCCCGACCTCGCCTACCACGCGGCGCTCTTTGGCTCGCCGCTCTGCCCCGAGTCGAAGGAGTTGGCCCTCTACACGCTGCGGGCCATCCCCGCCAGCAGCGCGCTGCTCGTGCGCGGCTGGCTCGATGCACGCGAGCTGGCCTGGCTCGCGCCGTTCCTGCTCGCCGGCGCAGTGGCGCTCTGGCGGCGCAACCGCCGGGCGGCGCTGATGGTGGCGCTCTGGCTCGCCGGGCTCTGGGCGGTGCAGGCGCCCTACAGCTCGCTGCGCCTGCGCGACCTGCTGCCCGCCCTGCCGGCGCTGGCCCTGGTGACCGGCTACGGCATCGTGCGCGCCCTCGGCTGGGCCGCCCGACGCCGCCGGCCCGTGGCAGCATTCGCGGCGCTCGCGATCGTGGCTCTCTTGTGGCTGCGCAGCGTCGATACGGCGGCGCTGCCCTGGCGGCGCAATTTCAACAATTTCGGCTACCTGTGGCCCACGCAGCGCGCCGAGTTTGCCCGGCTGCAGGGCCTGCTCGAGCCCGGCGCCGCCGTTGGCGCGACGCTGAACACCGGCGCCATCGACCTCTATGGCGGGCACGAGGCCTTTCTCGCCGCAGCCTGGGCGCCTGGCGACCTGCAGCGCTTCCTGCAGGCGCTGTGGCAAGCCGGCACGCCCACCTACCTGCTCGATGATGGTTCGGACATGGACCAGGTGCTCGCTGCCGTGCGCGCCTACGCCCGCGTCGGCCCCGCCGCCACCCTGCGCGCCGTGCCCTACTATGCGCCCGACGGCGGCAGCGAGCTGCGCGATGTGGTGGTGTATTGGGTGAGGGCGGAGTAAGGCGCGCCGCCTGGACTCCCGCCGCGCCTTGCGCTATAATCGTTGCCAACAATCCTGTCTTTACGGAGCGACAGTGGGAACGCTGTACGTGGTGGCCACGCCTATCGGCAACCTGGAGGATATCACGCTGCGGGCGCTGCGCGTGTTGCGCGAGGTGCGGCTGATTGCCGCCGAGGATACGCGCACGGCGCGCAAGCTGCTGGCGCGCTATGAGATCGCGACGCCGACCACCAGCTACTTTGAGCACAACGAGGCGGTCAAGGCGCCCAAGCTGCTGCGGGAGTTGGCGCAGGGCGATGTGGCGCTCATCTCCGAAGCGGGCATGCCGGGCCTGTCGGACCCGGGCTACGATTTGATCCGTGGGGCCATCGAGGCTGGCTATCCCGTCGTCGCCATCCCGGGCGCGTCGGCTATCACCACGGCGCTGGCCGTCTCGGGCCTGCCCGCGGGCCAGTTCCTGTTCCTGGGGTTCCTGCCCCGGCGGCAGAAGGAACGCCGCGAGCTGTTGCAGTCGGTGGCCGAGGTGCCGTGGACGCTGGTTTTCTTTGAGGCGCCGCATCGCATCCTCGACAGCCTGGCTGATGCCGAGGCTATCCTGGGCGATCGCCAGGCCGCTGCGGCGCGCGAGCTGACCAAGCTGCACGAGGAGACGATGCGGGCCACGCTCTCCGAGCTGCGGGCGCGCCTTGCGGGGGGCGATACGCGCGGCGAGTTCACGCTGGTGGTGGCCGGGGCCGCTCGTGGCGCCCCCGAGCCTTGGCCGCGCGAGCGCGTGCTCGCCGCGCTGCGCCTGGCGCTCGAGCGCGGCGTGGCGGCCAAGGAGGCGGCCCGCGAGGTGGCCGGTGCTGCCGGCTGGAAGACGCGCGAGGTGTACGATCTGTATAGCGAGCTGAAGCGGAACGCGTGACGCGCCGGGCAGCCGAGATGAACCATGGCAACCAAACCTCCTGACCCAACGGAGCCGGGGGACCGGCCGGCCGGAACCCCTGAAGAGGATGGGCCGCGGCGGCGGCTCAAGGAGCTGTTGAGCCAGGGCGAGGCGGCGGCGCGCAACGGGCAGCGCGGCGAGGCGCGGCGCCTGTTGCGCGAGGCGCTGGCGCTCGAGCCGGCCAACGAGCACGCCTGGCTGTGGCTGGCCTACCTGGCGCCGACGCCGCGCCAGAGCCTGGCCTACTTGCAACAGGCGCGCGCCTACCACCCGCACAGCCAGAGGGTGCGCCAGGCCATCGCCTGGGCGCAGGAGCGGTTGGCGGCAGAGGGCGGCGCGGCCAGCCAGCCTCTGGCCGGCACTGCACCGCCGCGCGGGCGCGACATGGCCTTGCGCCAGACCGGCCCGGCGTCGCAGCGCGACATGGCCTTGCGCCAGACCGGCCCGGCGTCGCAGCGCGCCATGGCGCGGCCTCGGGGGGCCGCACCGCCGCCGTCGCCGTGGCGGGCGCGTTGGCCCGTCGTGGCGCTCGCGCTCTCGGCTGTGCTCGTTGCCGCTGGTATGGCCCTCTACACTGCATGGGCGCCTCGGCCCGAGACGCCGCTCGGCCCCCCGCCCACGTCGTGGCTCATCGGCACGCCCAGTCTCGACATGGGCACCCTGCGCGACGAGGCCAACGCCGCCATTGCACGGCAAGATTGGGAGGGGGTCATCCCCGCCCTCGAGAGCATGCGCGTGCTGGCGCCCGAGGATGAGGGCGTGCGCCGGCAGCTCGCGGTTGCCCACCTGCGCTGGGGCCTGCAGCTCGTGGAGCAGGATCGCCTCGACGAGGCCATCGCTCACTATGATGCGGCCATACGCCTCTACGCCAACGACATAGACTTGCAGACGGCCCGCCGGCTGGCGGTGGGCTACCGCAACGGGCGCGCGGCGGCGGCGCAGGCGCGCTGGAACGATGCGGCGGCGCTCCTGCAGCCGGTCTACGCTGCGGCCCCCGATTTCCGCGACGTCGCCAGCCTGCTCTTCACGGCCCGCATGCAGCAGGCCCGGGCGTTCGAGCAGGCGCACAACCTCGAGGCGGCCCGTGCAGCCTACGCCCAGGCCGTGGCGATCAGACCCGATTCCGCTGAGGCCCAGGGCAAGCTGGCCGAGATTGTGGCCATTCTGACCCCGCCCACGCCCACGCCCACCCCACAGCCGCGCAAGCGCATCGCAGTCGACATCTCTGAGCAGCGCCTGCGCGCCTACGAGAACGACGCCATCGTCTTTGACTGGGCCTGCTCCACGGGCATTCGCAGCATGCCCACGCGCCCGGGCGAGTTCGAGATCCTCGACAAGATCCCCGATGCCTGGTCGAACGCCTGGGGCCTGAGCATGCCCTACTGGATGGGCATCTACTGGGCGGGGGCCTCGGAGAACGGTATCCACGCCCTGCCGATCCTGAGCGACGGCAGCACCCTCTGGGCCGGCTACCTTGGCCGCCCCGTCTCCTTCGGCTGCATCGTGCTCGATACCCCCAACGCCGCCACGCTCTACGAGTGGGCCGAAATCGGCACACCAGTCAGCATCGCCTACTAGAGTGTGATCTTTGTCAAAGTCGTGCTTTGCCAGTATAATCCCTGCACACGTTCGTCCCTCTCTCCACTGCACTGTGCCCCAGGAAGGACGCCGTAGCCTAGCCCCCCGTGGCCGCCACAGGCGGCTTCGTGGGCGTTTTCATCGTTTGTGGTGCCTCAGGGGGTATGGCGTCGGCTCTCTGCCCCAGAAGGATAGAAAGGCCCGACTATGGACTCCGCCCAAGCTGCCCAGATGATCGCCTGGCTCGACGAGGAGAATCGCAGGGCCAAAGCGCAGCTCGGCGAGCTGCGTGACCTGTTGCAGAAACAGGCCATCGAGCTGGCCGACCAGCGCAAACGCTACGAGGACCTCGTCGGCCGGTTCGCGCGCTTGCAGACGGATGTGGTCCGTATGGCCCAGGTGGACCAGGTCGTCCAGCAAATGAAGGATGAGTTGGCATCGGTCCTGCAGGGCGTGCGCGAGGAGCTGCGCCGCAGCGATCAGCAGGCATTGCAGACTCGCCAGGTGGAGCGCGAGGCGGAGCTCAAGGCGCAACTGGACCTGGGCCAGCGCGTAGAGCGCCTCTCGACGCTGGGCGACAAGGTGACGGCGCAGGCGACCGAGCTGCAGCGGCAGAACGAGGCCCTGACCGGCCTGCGCCAGCGGCTGGATGCGCTCGACAAAGACATGATGCGGCGCGCGGACCAGGAACGCCTGACCGACGACGAACGCAGGCGCGAGCTCGGCCGCGTCGATGGGCTGCAGCAGGCGGTCGATGGCCTGCACGCCCAGGTCGATTCGTATGCCGCACGTTTCCAGTACCTGGAAAAGTGGGCCGAGAACAGCGCACAGCGCACCGCCGATCTGCAACAATTCCGCGCCGACATGACGCGCGTCCAAAGCGAGCTCCTCGAGGCGCAGCGCCGCAGCGAGCAGCGGCTCGAGCGCCAAATCCGCGAGTGGAACACCATCACTGAGGGCGTGTACCGCGACCAGGAGGCCCAGGCCAACCAGTTGCGCGTGTTTGGCGAGCAGCACGAGCGCACCAAGAAGGCCCTGGCCACCCTGCAGGACCTGGCCAAGGAGCTGCGCATGGCGCAAGATGAGGCGCGCCAGGTGCTGGACCTGGGCCTGGAGAAGCAGCGCCGCGAGCTGCGCGAATGGCAGGGGGAGAACGAGAAGCGCTGGACGCGCTACCTGGCCCAGTGGGATTATCGCTGGAGCGAGCAGGCCAAGGTCGACGAGGCCCTGGCCGCGCGCGTCGAGGACCTGGAGGCCGCCAGAGTGGCGATAGAGCAGGATTTGCAGGCCCTGCGCGCCCTGCTCGCGGAGGAGTCCTCGTCGGCCAAGGCAGCGGCCCTGGAGCTCTGGCGTTCGCAACTCGAGTATCTGCAGCGGCAGGTGGAGGTCGCCAAGGCCACAGCCGACAAACTGAATTCCCGGCTCAATACCACCCCGCCGCCCCCCAGGCCGCCGCTCTAGCAGTCTGTCGGAGAGGAGACTTGTCGCCCTCAGCATCCTGGTGATAGCCGGGCCATGTGCGTTGCTGCCACCCCTTGGGCGCAGATAAGCCTGTGCAGGCACATGCCCTCGTGCGCCCGGCCCTGAGCCAGGAGGGGTTTTGGCGGGTTGGTTGGCCCCGCTGGCTGCCCCTGGCACGCCTGCGGGCGTGCCAGGGGCAGCCAGCGGGGCCAACCAACCCGCCAAAACCCCCCAAAGGGCCCATACCGGGCTCGTGCCTCGTGAAGGCACGGGGCGTCTGCGCCACCGGCTGCCAGTGAGGCCAGGCAGCCCCCCCCCTTACGAACCTGCCCCCTGGCCCGCATCTTGCTCGCTCCTGCCACGGTTTCCCCGATTCCCCACGATGGTCTCGAGGAGCATCATGGGCGTTCTTCCGCCTCCTGAGGTGACCGCCGAGGTCGTCGAGGAGCGCGCGCTTGACCTGGCGGCGCAGCCGCCCGACGAGGTCTATGCTGCTCTGGGCAGCTCACCCAACGGCCTTGCCGCAGCCGAGGCCCAGACGCGCCTGGCACAGTATGGCCCCAACCTGATCGAAGAGGCGAAGAAGCGCCCGCTGATCTACTCGCTGCTGGGCAACCTGGTCAACATCATGGCCTTGCTGCTTTGGGCGGCCGCGGCGCTCGCCTTTATCGCCGGGTTGCCGCAACTGGCCTGGGCCATTCTGGCCGTCATCCTGATCAACGCCGCGTTCAGCTTTTGGCAAGAGTTCAAGGCCGAAAAGGCCGTCGAAGCGCTGCGCAAGCTCCTGCCCAGCTTTGCCCGCGTCGTGCGTGATGGCCAGGAGAGCCGCATCCCGGCCGAGGAACTGGTGCCGGGCGATGTGCTCGTCTTGGCCGAGGGCGACAGCATCTCGGCCGATGCGCGGGTGGTGCAAGAGTTCGAGCTGCGCACCAACAACTCGACGCTCACCGGCGAGTCGGTGCCGGTGCGGCGCACCGCCGAGCCCTCGCTCCAGGAAGGGCTCGCCTACACCGACGAGCCCAACTTTGTCTTTGCAGGCACCGCCGCGGCCACCGGCACGGGCCGCGCCGTGGTCTTTGCCACCGGCGCCCGTTCGGCGTTCGGCCGCATCGCCCAGCTCACCCAGTCGGTCGCGGCGGAAGAGAGCCCGCTGCAGGTGGAGGTCGGCCGCGCCACCCGCGTGATCACCTTTGCCGCCGTCACCATCGGCGTCGTCTTCTTCCTCGCTGCCACAGCGTTCACCACCACGCCGCTGCTCGAAGGGTTCATCTTTGCCATCGGCATTGTTGTGGCCTTTGTGCCCGAAGGCATGCTGCCCCTGGTGACCCTCTCGCTCGCTGTCGGCGTGCAGCGCATGGCGCGGCGCAACGCGCTGATCAAAAAGCTCTCAGCGGTCGAGACCCTCGGCTCGACCACCGTGATCTGTACCGACAAGACCGGCACCCTGACGCAGAATGAGATGACCGTGCGCGAGGTCTGGCTGCCCTCTGGCGAGGTGCACGTGGTCGGCACCGGCTACGAGCCCCAGGGCGAGTTCCGCCGCGATGGTGAGTCCATTGACCCGGGCACCGACCCTGGCCTCAACCTCCTGCTGACGGCCGGCGCGCTCTGCTGCAACGCGCGGCTGGTGCCGCCCGACGAGAAGCAGCCGCGCTGGACGGTGCTGGGCGACCCCACCGAGGCGGCCCTGATCGTTACCGCCGAGAAGCATGGCCTGCGGCTGCAGGAGCTCAGCAACTCGCAGCCGCGCCTGCGCGAGATCCCCTTCGAATCGGGCCGCAAGCGCATGAGCACCATCAACCAGGTGGGCCGGGCGCAGTGGGCGTACGTCAAGGGGGCGCCGAGCGAGGTGCTCAAGGCCGCGGACCGCATCCAGGTGAACGGCAAGCCGGAGCCGCTGACCGATGAGTGGCGGCAGCGTATCATGGGCCAGAACGACGCGTATGCGCGCAATGCGCTGCGGGTGCTGGCCATGGCCTACCGGCCGATCGAGCAAGAGCCTGCAGAGTATACGCCCGAGACGGTGGAGCGCGAGCTCGTCTTTCTGGGCCTGGAGGCCATGTTCGACCCGCCGCGGCCCGAGGTAGGCGAGGCGGTGGAGCGTGCCCACGAGGCGGGCATTCGCATCGTCATGATCACCGGCGACTATGGCCTGACGGCGGAGGCGATCGCGCGGCGTGTGGGCATCGTGCGCGAACGGGAGGTGCGCGTGATCACCGGCGGCGACCTGGCCCAGCTCAGCGATGACGACCTGCGCCAGGCGCTCTCGGGCGGCGAGGTGATCTTTGCCCGCGTGGCGCCGGAGGACAAGCTGCGGGTGGTGTCGGCGCTGAAGGACCTGGGGCAGATTGTGGCCGTGACCGGCGACGGGGTGAACGACGCGCCGGCCCTCAAGCGCGCCGATATCGGCATTGCCATGGGCATCACCGGCACCGACGTGGCCAAGGAGGCGGCGGTGATGATCCTCACCGACGACAACTTTGCCTCCATCGTCAACGCCGTCGAGGAGGGCCGCGGCGTCTATGCCGATGTGCGCAAGTTTATCACCTACATTTTTACCTCCAACGTGGCCGAGGCCGTGCCCTTTATCCTCTTTGTGCTCAGCGCCGGGCGCATCCCGCTGGCCCTCACCGTGCTGCAGGTGTTGGCAGTGGACCTGGGCACCGACATGCTGCCTGCGCTGGGCCTGGGGCTCGAAGCGCCTGAGCCGGGCGCGATGCAGCGCCCGCCGCGCAACCAGAAGGAGCATCTGATCGACAGATCGCTCTTGCTGCGCGCCTGGCTCTGGCTTGGCCTGCTCGAAGCAGCGTTCGGCATGGTCGCCTTCTTTGGCTTTTACTGGGTCAATGGCTTTTGCTGCCGCATCGCGCCCCTGCCCGGCCCCGAGTCGGGCCTGCTCTACGTGGCAGCGACCACGATCACCCTGGCGGCCGTCGTCTTTGCTCAGGTCGGCAACGTCTATGCCGTGCGCACCGAGCGCGACCCGGTCTTCAGCATTGGCCTGTTCTCGAACCGCAACGTCAACCTGGGCGTCATCGCCGAGCTGGTGATCATCGTGGCCCTGGTCTATGCGCCGGCGCTGCAGCGCGTCTTTAGCACCACGGGCCTGCCGGCGCGCTTCTGGCTCTTTCTGCTGCCCATTCCGTTTCTGTATCTTGGCCTGGAAGAGCTGCGCAAGCTGGTGGTCCGCCGGACTTGACCCAGAGTCCACACCCAGCAGAGGCGGCTCTCACGCCGCCTCTGCTGGGTGCGAAAGACGGGCTTTGCGTTGGCCCGCTTTTTGCTGGCGACTCTGCGAGGAGAGCGAGAGATGAGATTCGTCATTGTGGGTTGCGGCCGGGTGGGCGCGCGTGTGAGCAGCCAACTGTCGCTCGCCGGCCACGATGTCGCCGTGATCGACAGGGACCCCGAGGCCTTTTTGCGCCTGAGCCCCACCTTCAAGGGAGAGACCATCGAGGGCGTGGGGTTCGACCGCACAGTGCTCATCCGCGCCGGCATCGAGCGCGCCGATGGCTTTGCCTCCGTCACCAACGGCGATAATACCAATATCGTCTCGGCGCGCACCGCCCGCTATGTCTTTCGCGTGCCCATGGTGGTGACCCGCATCTATGATCCCCGGCGGGCCGAGATCTACCGCAGGCTGGGCATCCCCACCATCTCGCCCACCGATTGGGGGGCGACCGCGATCGCCGAGATGCTGCTGCACCCCGGGCTGGCCACCAGTCTGACGATGGGCCATGGCGAGGTGACCCTGGTCGAGTACGTTGTCAGCGAGTATGTCAGCGGGCATGCGGTTGACGAGCTGAGCTTCCCGGGGGAGATGATGGTGGCCGGGCTGGTGCGCGGCGGCCGGGCCACGCTGCCCACGCCGGGCACACGGCTGCAGCTCGGCGACACGCTCTACATCTCGGTCCAGACGGCATCCAGGGGGCGCCTGCAGCAGATGCTGCGCCTGCCCTAGCACCGATACCTTAGCAGCACCAAGGAGCGCAGGCAATGAACGTGCTGATCGTCGGAGGCGGCAAGACCGGCTCGTTCCTGGCCGAGGAGCTGTACCAGGAACGAGCCGGTCTTGCCGCCTCCGACGATCAGCACGTTCATTG
>ERZ795049.4501-NODE-4501-length-13801-cov-8.403172_pt1 | contig 13801 bp, 7 predicted proteins | sample MGYA00375133_ERZ795049 | MGnify/ENA primary metagenome ERZ795049 (study PRJEB30178, sample SAMN05720147) | activated sludge metagenome | isolation source: anaerobic digester from wastewater treatment plant | place: Japan | collected 2015-04-20 ...
ATGGGGATTACCAATCGATCCCTGGAATTGCTCCTGCGTTTTGCCGTTGCGGTGAAGAAGGACGGGCGGGGATGGGTTCACAGGGAGGACCTGACTCCCGGAATGGGGGCGACGCAGCTCGTCTCGCGATTAAGGAATGAGCTCCGGAGCCTTACCCTGAAGAAGGACGGGAAAATCATCGAGAACGACGGATCAGGGTGCTACCGCCTTTCAATACCGCCGCGGAATGTGTTTTTCGACAGAGAAAGCCTTCTTCAGCACTGGAATGCCGTGATAAGGGAACTGGTGGGATCAGCATAAGAGGCACATCGTGATCGGTACTGAAAAAATGACGATATTTCAAAGCAGTATTCACTGCCTAAGGTACTCACATCCGAAGTGGCTCTTTCGTACGCACAGCTGCAAGAATTTTTCGTCTTCACTTCAGCTTGAATGCAAACGGATAACCAAGCTGCCGGAATCGCGGAGTGCCGTATCGGCACTATTGAGCCCTTCACGAAGGAGAAAGACGGTGAGATTTTGAAGCGGCGTTTCAGGCTTTGTGGCCACAGGTACCTCGCAATCTGATCGTGCATCAATGAAAACCGGCTTAATAATCTATAAAAAAGAACTGCCCTATTTCTCCAACGGTGTAGCAGCAGGTACCTCGGATTTCGGATCCCGTCGGCCCTTTCAGGTGAGCGACACCTTGAAAATTCTGGATAGCTATGTCTGCCGTATCTTTTTCAGCCATGTTCTCCTTGTCCGGCGCATTGCTATGAGATTAGATTCACGCATGAATTTCTCCGCTAACATTCATGATGCCTTCCAGTCTGCTGCAAACATCGAGCGCAACGATGCTATGGCAGAAGGTAACGCGGTATCACAGGTGACACCCAAGTAAGTAGCTGCACGTGTCGTACCTACATACAAATACTTATCGAAGAGTTGAGGCTGTGAGGCCGCAAGGCGATCTATGGCAACGAAAAATACCGCCTCGAATTCCAGCCCCTTGATGTGCTGGATATCGAATATCCGTACATCATTGTCTCTCCCCATGACCTGTCCCTTGGGGCAGGCGACCGCCTGTGTGTTCTCGGCCGCAAGGATGTTATTCAATGAGTCGGCAAGGGGCTGGACCTCTGCTTCGCTTTGGACAAATATGGCGATTGACGGCAGTTGCTCCACGAAGCATTCGATCTCTCGGATGCGCTGCGCCAACCAATGAACAATGGTCTCGCGATCCGATGTACCTTCCAACAACACCGGTTTTACGCCCTCGCTATCCGCATACGGCGGCAAGGTGACTCCCGGAGCCCTCCCGCCGGTAGAAAGGATTATGGACCTTGAAAGCTCATTAAGTTGTCTGCTTTGCCGATAGGTGATCTTGATTTCTTTGATTTCGAGTTCAGGGAAGACCCACTTCATTTCATCCAGAGTTCGGCTTCCCCAGGTGGTCAGGCGTTGATTGAAGTCACCGCAGGCAAAAAAAGATTGAATGCGCGGATTCGATAGGGCAGCCATGCAGCCGATTTGTATCGGTGAGAAGTCCGTTACTTCATCGACAAGAATCTGATTCTTGATGAGACCAAGGACCGGCTTGAGAGGCGACCACACGGCGTTATCGATATTTCTGACAATATTCGTCCTGCTAAGCAGCTCGTTGCCACTTTTTAGTATGGCCAGCAATATGACATCCAACTCCAAGGGATGCAAATCCGTCGGGCCGAACCCTTCCTTGCGGTACCATTTGTTTCCCTCTTGTCGTAGGCGTCGAAATGCCCTGTATCGCCTGGGGATTCCGTCAACATAGCGCTTGACGGGATTAACGAATCGTCGCGCATTGCCCTGAACAAGGAGGCTCTCTCCGATTTCGGCCTGCTCTGCCTCATTCAGCGAGCGGTCGCCCAGCCATTCGATAATTTTCCCGTTCCGGGTTTCTTTCCCGAGGCTCCGTTTACTTGCATATGCTCTTGCTTGTGCACGGAGTGCTCTCATGTAAGCCGAGGCCGCCGCCGCCCGTCCGGTTTTGGGCAGGCTTGCATCTTCTTCGTCGCTATCTTGGTCATCCAGTTCGTCACTATCCGTGTATGGCAATTGCTGCAGCCCATCGATGAACTTCGCCAGATCATCGATAAAGTCCTTTTCGCGATTCATCTGAAGATTCAGGGTGCCGTGGATCTTCTTGTCGGTGGCTTCTCTCATGCTGGATAACACGGCCTGAATTCCGGCGATTTCGGTGGAAATTGAAATGAAAGTATCGACGAGGGTGCCAATATTTGACCGATCGATAATCGTTTTCAAGCTATTACCGATCCTGGCAATCTCGGGTACACGATATTCACTCAGTTTCTGAGCAGCCGTGAGGATATCACTGATAAACGACGAACGCTGCCATCCATCAAAGTCGGTGAACCATACGGTTGACGTTTCTATGGCATCGGCCTGCAAGGTATCAATCGATTCCTTGAGTATGAAGGATCCGCCTCCCGTCGCCGTTCTAAGCACATTGAAAGTATTTCTGGCGAGTTCCCGCCGATAGTCAGCCCATGTTCTTATCCGCAGGTCTGACGCCGGAACGCCTTCACGAGCGAATGCCTCTTTCAAGTACTGTTTCAGCAGCTCGGTCGGGGTGAACATCAACCAACTCTCGGAATGAGCTTCACCATCGGCAGTGCCCCGGCTTTCTATGCTACGACCTTCATCCTCCGATAAAAAGGAAGTATCCAGCTTTTGGCCGAGGCGCCGTATCAGGGTCGTCGTTTTTCCTGTTCCCGGCGGTCCCAGAATCAACAACTGCATATCAAGCGGTAAACGAAAGATTTCGTCTTGGTATTGATCAAGGACGGGTTGATCCCTCAATGCCATTTTATTGATGACGCTACGACGCACCCCCTCCAATATATTGGCTCTCTGGTTTTCCTGGGCGAGCAATTGCCCGAGCAAATCCTCGGTGGCCGGAACTTCTCTAAGCAAGGCCCTCAGAGACTCAACCGTGATCGGTCCGAAATGGTCGCTTTCGACTACGGTATCCCGCGAATCCCAAGCCTCATCGGTTAGAAGTGGGTGAAGCTGCGCTCGACCGATGACTTCGACGACGTTGTTGTTTGGAAGCTTGAACTCGGACCCGATCGGCAAGGATGCCAAACGGCCAACCGGTGCGCGGTAGCTTGCCAGATTGGTGAATTCGGGTATGGGCGTGGCCCGACAAATGTAATAGACCCGTTGGCTACCTGTAGCATCTGAAACGACCACTCGTGCAATGGCGGGTTCACGGGAGAGTGTTTGATAGCTCTCTCTGTTCTCCAGAGTGATCTGATTCAATCTCCTTATGGCAGGATCGGAGGTGAACGTGTTAACGCTTGCGAACGAGTTGGCCCCTCGAACCGGTTCAACCCGAAGCGCATCTTGCGCAATTTTGGATACTTCTTCGAATTGCGTCAGCGTGTCCTTTGCGACAACTTCGATATGCTGTGCAGTTTCCGGCTTCAGATCCATAGCCTCTCCATCGAATTTCAACTATTCATCGCAGCGATAAGCATGAGTTTCAATTCCATGCCAAGACTGCGTATTCCGAGAACTGCTCTACGGCTCGATATTGCAGGGAATACTAAGCCAATTCAGGAAATTGGGACCGACCTCTTATTTTGCCTTCAGCCTCAACCATTCGGATTCTGTCAATCCGACTCGCGACAGTGTGCGCCCGAATTCTTCAGCTGCACGCTGAGCGTGTTCCGTTCTTAGTTCGGCGATCCATTCATATTTGTTTTTGTCCACATCCTCAAAAATGAATTTCCCTTCGCTGTTTTCGGCGCTGATGGAATCCTTATCAGTCGTGAAATTCAGGATCAGACAATTGCTGGTTTTCGGCTTGTAAATCAGTTTTATAGTGTTTCGGTTGATATCTGCTACAACATGCGTAAAGGGTTTTCCATCCCCTGGAACAGCCAGCTCGCAAAAAACAAAGCCGCGTTTTTCTCCGTTGATTCTCACACTATCGCAGGCTGGTTGCAGGCAAAGCATGTAACGCTGTCCTCTCCCCACCTCTCTAAGAATTACCCCCAAATGAAGTGTTCTTCGGGTCTTTTCATATGCGATTCTCTGGCTCATGAGGGATCCGAGACGTTCATGACTTGCATCTCCTGAAGATCCATCTGCAAGATATTCAGCCAGTTTCAGGCATTTATTTTTGTTTTCTTTCCATTGGGGCGGTTTGCCTTCACTCTTTTCTACCAGACCCATAATTTCACTATTTTGGAATCTCGAATAGTCTTGTTTCATCGCAGGGCCGTTACAGAAAACGTCTTTGGCGAATGCCAAAGCATCTGCACCATCACCGATCTTTAATCCGTCGCTGTTGTCAGGTTTTTTCCAATGACAGGTGCACCAGTCGGCAACAATCAGTTCGATAGAGGGGCTATCGCTGAGTAGAGATTGACCCAATGTGTCTTCGAGTACAGCTCGCAGTTCGTCGGTCACCAGTGGAATGATTTGTCCGAACGCTTCTTCCGGTAATGTTAATGCTCTATGTGCGAGGAATGCCTTATCAAGATTCTCATTGAATCGGGTCAAAATACGACGGTTGTTTTCACGAAGGTGTGCGATACCTTGCAGAACGATGGCTTGAAGCAAGCCCGAGGCAAGGCGAGAGAATTCCAAGATGGTTCGCTCGGCCAATTTCTTTTCGGGAACCCAGAAGTCAGAGTATTCCGGTAGTGACGTATTTTCTTTTTTTCCCAAAACAATCACTCTGGCATTCTCAGTCGTAAGAACAAGTCCCTTAGTAGCCGCATCGACATGGATCGCGTCCTTCCCGATCCTCTTACCTAACTCCTCGTAAAGTACGTCCGCTACCGATCTGAGGTTCGGATCCAATGTGTATATGAGAATGAGACGCAACTGATGGGGTATCTGTTTCATACTTTGCTCGATCAAATTCCTGACGAGCTCTGTTGCCTTATTCCCTGTATCTCCATGAAGATCCCAGTCGACTATAACAACATCGGCAGTACCGCATAAGTTGCAGACATCCGATTGAAGGCCGAAGGGTGCGGTCTGGAGGGGTTGATAAAGAGAGCAGATGATGCGTTTTTCGGCGAAACTATTCTGAACATCATGAAAAGATACCTCTTCCGGTCTCTCCATATTCCCGGTGCTTTCGCCTGTCGCGTTATTTTCGTCCTTTACCGTTTCTGCGCTCTTCAGGGCCGCTTTCCTAAGAACGGCCGATGGGGTTGTCAGGCCGGCTGACACGCTTCCTCGTGTAATATCATATATCCGGTCATCAACCACGACGACGGTTTGGAGATATTTCTCGGCGGATTCAAGGACGAACTTTCTGAATGGCGAGCTTTCCTCACACATTGTCATTACTCCATGAGAGATCGAATCTTACACCTGTGTCCGCATCACGACGCGTGTCCAATTCGAGGGTCATACCCTCTTTTCGTAGCACTTTTCTCGAAATGTAAAGCCCCAGCCCTCTGCCCCCGGGTTTTCGGGTAAAACCCTGTTCAAAGATCGCTTCTGCATCCCGCATGTTTATCGGGGGACCGTTATTTTCGATATGGTAAATGTTGCCAACGCAGTCCAGTGATATCAGACGCTCTCCGGGCTGATCTTTCAGCCAGAAAATGAAGTTATCGATGAGATTGACGAACACGGGGTAGATTGTCGAGGGATAACTGTGCAATTTACTATCAAGAAACGCCTGGGTAGCATTGAGGCGGATATGGTGACGTTCGAGTCGTATACTGAAAAGTGCTCGTACATAGTGAACAATCTCCTTGCCGCGAATATCGACACGATTTCTGTAGAGCCGTCGCTGAAGGGGGGTGAACAGGTTGAGATGGGCGTCCAGATGATCGAAATTGGTTCGGATTTCTCGATAGATCGGAAGCAGGCTGTCATTGGCGTGTGCCCATGAACGGAGTTCTCGCAATTGACTCCGGATCATTTTTATCGCTGCGACGAATTCGTGATTGATTACTGCTATGGCAAGTCCAAGTTGAACCAATTCCTCATCGGTATCGACCTGTTCTCGGAGCGATTGAAGTTCCGTTTCCATGGCTTCCGCCATATCAAGATGACTGATATCCGTTTGCTGTTCAAGACTTTCGGTGATGCCTGCCAGCAATTCACGGACGCTTCCCATTGTATCCGTGTTCTTTGATGCAACGGCATTTATGCGCTGCTCATAGTTCGACCGGATCTCTTCAATCTGCTGAGTTTGAAGATCGCTTAGGTCCTTATGCGCGAGATCATCGTTGACTGCCTCAATAGCGTCGCGTAATTCTTTCAAAGCTGCGCGTGCAGTGTTGATTGCAGCTCGTCGCGTTTGGCCGGTTGCTTGCTGTAAGGCTGTCGCTTCCGTTCTCATGATCGAGTTCTGCTCTTCGGCTACTCGATGGATAAGATCCTGAAGGCGTCGCCGCTGGTCGATATAGATTTTGGCTTGTTTTGCCATTGCCCCGAGTGTCTCCGCGATTTTTTGGGCAGTCGGGGCAAAGACTTCGGTTTCGAGCCTTGCTTGCTCGTGCTGGTAAGCTTCCCAGTCTCTGGTTAGCTGCTTGGTCAGCCCGACCCCGCGAGGGCGGGTGATGCTGTATGTAGTCCGAAGATCGGCAAGCTTTTTGTTGGCTTGGAGCTCTGCATCAAGTAACTCACGCGATGCTTCATCGGGATCACTCATCTTCGACGCCAGTTGCATCCTGGCCTGGACATGCTCGCTCAGTAAGGCGACTTCCGATTCAGGGATTCTCTCGCTCGTTTTCGAGAAAAACACGTTCAAAGCTTCGGTAAGTTTGCTGCGTTTGGTTGCCGTCTGCTGATCACGTTTTCGGCGCGCTCGCTCCATCCGGTCCAACGCATCTTTGCGCTCTTGGAAGTATTCTCCGAGAGGTGCGTCCTTTCTAAAAAACTCTGCGGCCAATTGAAGAAATAGATTCTCCAGAACGCTCTTGAGGTGCCGGTAGGCCTTGTCTTTTTGGAATCCTTCACGTCCGGCCTTTTCCCTGAGCTCCGCATTCATTTTGCGAGTGAGACATACGGCACCATAAATTCGTCTGTAAGAGAAAAAGTAGTATGTAAAGCCTCTGTTTCGTCGCTCTTCTATATTCAGCCAATCCACGTCCGAGTTGCCATAGGGAAGAATCCGGATTCTGTCTCTGTACATATACAGTCCGCCTATTTTATTCAGCTTACTGTTCAGACGAGCGAAGTCTTCCGGATCTGCCATGCTTTCGCGCTGAACACCCTGCAGGTATCCGAACTCGATGACACAAGGGCCGCATGCGGTAGGTTTTCCGCCGCCTTCTTTCCAAACGATGACGTGATCCTTGAATTCTTGTTCATAGACGCGAACGGTTCCCTTGAACTGGCCATATTCATCGATATTTCCGCTTACGAATTGGTCTGCCAAGTCAAGATCGCTTTTCGTGAAAAATTCGCCGGGTCCTATCAGGTCCTCTGAGGTGGTGTCGGTATCCCAATATCTGAAGGCAGTCTTTATGGGAGGAGGGTCGGCGGTTGCGAATGTGTTATTGCAAAAACCTAACAAAAATTTACTGAATTCTTTCGTGTCCGTTTTTTTCTCGGCCTTGATATCGGCCAGGATTGTTTCGGTTGCCGGTGCTACATAGAAATGGGTGCCACTTTTCCCGTTGGATAAAGAGAGTCCTGTGACTGTTCTTTCAAAATCCTGGGGATCGACTTGAAAATCATCGATATCTTTCAGTATCGCGTCCAAATTACATTGGGGAAAGTGCTTCTGCAGCCTGACGATATTGCTTTTGTTTTCTTTTAACAGATCGGCAACGTTCCGAGCCGATGCCACATGGCCGCCCTGGATGCATTTGACGGGGATCTCGAGGTCGTCAAGATTCAAGGCAGGTTGCTCGAATAGACCCCAATGAACATAGCACATTGTGAGAGTATTGTTTCCCTCGCTCTTTGCAGAGCGTGTAAGAACGAGCACTTGGCGCCCGAGAATGCCAATGGCGAGACGTCCGATACCCTTTTCTCCCATTACTGCACGCTCGGGTTTTCCGGGTGGGCGATATGCTTGAGTTGCCGTTACGGGGATGATCTTGCTGTCCGTTCCCAGAACCAACCAATTGGCTTCGAACTCCTCCGGTGTCATTCCGATGCCGTCATCGCGAATCACCAATAGAAGATCGGATCTGAAGAAATCGACCTCGACATGATCGGCATATGCATCATGTGCATTCTTGAACAATTCGCTGATTGCCGTTGATGCATCGGCGATTTGTTGCCGTCCGAGCATGTCCACCGCTCGTGCCTTGGTTCGAAACTTAGCCATTCTTGCGCTCCAGGTTTTTGACATGCTTTACGAAATGCCTGCCGAATGCTCGGGCAACAGGTACGGGTACGGCATTGCCGATTTGTCGAGCCATGGAACTGAGAGAACCGGTAAAAACAAAGCGGTTCGGGAAGCCCTGAAGTCTCGCCGCTTCCCTGATCGTGATTGCTCTGTCCTGTTCAGGGTGTCCGAATCTCCCGTTTGAGTAGCTGATGCAACGGGTTGTCAGACCTGGTGCAGGTTCATCCCAGGAAAGCCGTGTGTAGCAGTCCGAATGTCCCTCATACCGCTCGCCATTTTCCTCTTTGGCATAGCAGTTCGGCAGCATCGCGTCCGGCCAGTTTCGCCTCCCGTTTGCCCCTGTTTGTCTGATCCGTTCCAGATTCAAGGTTGACAGCCCGGCAGCGCGGTGATTGGGATATCTACGTTTGTCCGCGTGTTCGGAGCCTTGTTCAACGGGAGGGAGGTCCCCGATTGCATCTCGGACCGTCACGTATGGCTTGGCTCTTTGCGGGCCATGAGTCGGCGCAGGCAAAGTGATTTCACCCAGGCGGCTTGCTACGAGCACCAGCCGCCGGCGTACCTGTGCAGCCCCATAGTCTTGTGCGGCAATAACACCGAACGCGAGGGAATAGCCGTCTTGCCGGAGTTGGTCAATAAAGGCGGAAAACGGTCCGCCATCCTCGATCGCAACTTTCTGTAAACCTGGGACGTTTTCGATAAAAACGAGCTCCGGCAAGCAAGCGTGTACAATTGCTGAAAAATATGTCAACAAACCACGCCGTTCATCCGCGGAAACTTCTTTTTTTGTATTTGTCTTCTGCTTTGTGAACGGTTGACACGGGGCACAGCCGCAAAACAATTTCACCTCCGGCCCATTTCCGTAATATGACTTTATGCATTCGATATCTACCGTTTCAATGGGCTTGCTGATAATCGGGACCCCATGAAAATTTTTCCGAAATGTTTCGGTAGCATCAAGACATGAATCAATCGCCAACGCATGCCGGATACCTGCTTGTCCGAAACCGACGCTCGTTCCTCCGCAGCCCGAGAAGAAGTCATACACACGAATAGGCCGTAATGTCGAATTCCGTTGCTTCCTCACGGTCCCACCTGCCTTTCCGGCATGTTGTTCCGCAGCGGTCCCGATATTTCATGAAATTTCGTCTTCGATCTCAGGAAGTTCTCTGCACCGGTACAGACGTGCGTGAGAGCTTTTTCGTAATTGACACCCGGTCTGCGTATCGAACATTCCCATACAATCAAAACACGCCAGTGCTTGCGCCGAAGCTCGTCCAGAGCTCTGGCATCCCTGTCTTTGTTGTCCTGTAATTTTTTCTGCCACCACTCACGTCGGTTTTGGGGAATGGTGGATCGTTCACAGTCGTGAAGATGCCAAAAACAGCCGTGAACAAAAATGACGGCTGAGTACTTGGGTAAGACCATATCGGGCTTTCCCGGTAAATCGTGTACATGAAGACGATAGCGAAATCCCCGGGCGAAGAGAGACCTGCGGAGCGCGATCTCCAGCTTCGTGTTTTTCCCCCTGACCGTCGACATCATTTTGCTTCGTGTTTGTTTATCTACCGTATCCGTCATTTTTCGAATGCTATTTCCCTTGTGGTTGGCGGTGTTCCGAACGTTCCTCACCCTTGATCAGTGCCAACTCCAGTACCTTCTCGATGCTCTCCACCGGCGTCAATTTGACCGCTTCAAGGACGTAAGAGGGCAGCCCTTCAGCCTCCTTCAGATTATCCGCCGGCAAGAGGACCTCCTTGACGCCGGCATCGTATGCCGCCCGGACTTTCTGCTGGATGCCGCCCACAGGGAGCACCTTGCCCATAATCGTGATCTCGCCGGTCATTGCTAGGTCGTTACGGACGGGAACCTTCTTCAGGGCGGACACAATACCTGTCACGATCGTGATCCCGGCGGACGGGCCCTCCTTGGGCACGCCCATGAAGGTCGCCAACACCGCCACATCGTAACTCTTACGCCATTCGGCGGTAATCCCCAGGTCCTCATGCTTGGCCCTGATATACTGTGCCCCCGCCTCGATGCTTTCCCGCATCACCCGCTGGATCGATCCCAGCGGCACGATCCGCCCCGATCCCTTGGTGGCCTGCATCTCGAAGTGCAGGATGCACCCGTGATCCCCCGCGACCGCCAAGCCGACGACCTCGCCGACGGCAGGTTTTTCGGGAAGGACGACGCGCTGCTCCCGTTTACTGTCGGGCAGCTCCGGCACCACACGCTTGCCCGAGGGCTTCATGACCGCGCCCAACGAGATCCGATCGTATTCGCCCGGGGCAATCAGGTGAAGCTGATCCCGCACCCGCTGCCGTAGTTCGCAGGAGACACTGAGGATATTTTCCAGCTCCTCGTCGGTCAGGCGACCATCCGGGTGAAGGAGCTTCAGCAGGGCCGAGGTCGTTTTCATGATGGCGCGCTGATCGCGGCCGGAGACGCCGTGGTTTCTGCCGGCATGATCAACAATGTCGAAACGGGCGCGTGCGGCGCCCAGAAGGTCCATGCGACGCAACTCGTGCATGATCTCGCAGAAGTAATCCGTAACAAACCCATAATCTTTCGAATAGCTGTTCGGGGCCAACTTGGGGATCTCCCACCCGGGGAGATAGGCATGAACGCGATCCAGAAAGGCGATGACCTGAAGGAAGTCCGGCAGGGGCTCGAAGAGGTGGTAATACTTCTCGTGCGGCAGGTTGCCCTGGACGTCGAGATTGCCGACGAAGACCAGACTGGCAAAGGCCAGGATCTCCTTTTTGCCTCGGCTGAACTTCGCGTCCTGCATGTAGCCCTGCATGATGCTGACGAAGGACCGGGGATCGGTAAAATCGGTATTCGCAATTTCGTCAAAGACAACGGCGTCCCGTACCCCGACTTCGCCGATCCTGCCCGAATTGAGGTTGATGAAGAGTTGGGCAGGGGTGGCCTTGCCTCCGGACAGCACGTGCGCGTAGTAAGAAATATTTCGGTAGAGATAGGTCTTGCCGGTTTCCCGCGGCGCCAGCTCCACCATGTTGACGTTCGTTTCGACCAGCGGGATGCAGCGGCAGAGGTAGAGCAGCTTCTGACGCCGTGCCATTTGCGACGGATCGAGGCCGCAGGAATTGACCAGGATATCGATCCATTCGTCCGTCGTGAACTCCCTGCGCCGCTCTATGAATTCGTCGAGGTTGATCACGCTGACCTGAAAGGGCGTGAACCCGGTGATCTTGAAGGGCCTGATTTTCTTGCTGTGGATCTCGGTTTCGTCATAGGTCAGATCGATGGTCCCCCACATCCCGCCGGACAGGAGCATCGGGTATTGCCGGACGATATTCTCCGGGATGTTCACGAAATTTTCATTGATTGCCGAAATGGTGCCCCAGTATTTGTCCTCCGTTTCCACCAGCCTCGCTTCCAGGCTAGCGATCACGGAATGGCGGCGGTTTTCACGGATATAATGCCTGATCTTTTCCGCTTCCGCGCCGTACACGAAGGTCTCTTTCAGTCTCCGGACGACCTTTTCCATGTCTTCATGGAAGGTTTCCTCGGAGCAGTAGTTGTCGATGAGGTATTCGAGGACGTAGCGGGGAAACTCGTCAACGCCCGTATTGATCGTATGGGCCTTATTGACGACCTTGCCGCTGAAAACCTCTTTTAGCTTCAGATTCATATGTTCCTCAAATCAAGAAAGGGATCCCGGGCTTCATGCCGCAGGCTGCCTCACTTCATGCTCTTAGGGGTCAGACCCAGTATTTTCCCCAGGTGCGGCGGGACTCTCCGTACGACCTTTTCGGAATTCAGTCGCAGGGAAAATCGGATGGTCCGCGTCTTTCTGACAGTGCGTTGTGCTTCCCGGTACTGGACGCTGACCCTCAACATCCTTTCCATGACGCCCGCTTTGCGCTCCTCGTCGGTGGCATCGGCCGCGTCGGGGATGAATCGGAAGACGACGTCCATTCCCGCGCCGGAAATGTATTGAATCTGCGGGGGCAACGGCGGAGTGGTCTCCTTGTTCTGATAAGACGCTTGCGCCTCAACCCGGACCTCCCCGTTCTTATGCGACTGCGAGAGATGGACCGGCGCTCGAAACTCTGCCTCTTCTCCTTCGATCAGATCAGCGGGGCCCGCAATCGGGCCCAGGATCAGCAGACCCTCTTCCGGTGCTTTCACGCGCATGGCGAACATGGGCACGAGCATTTCCTGGATCGAAATTCCGCCATGGGAATAGGCGTCGGGGTTGAAGTTGGCCTTCGGTCGGGACAGGGCATAACCGGTACGCGGAAATATGACCGATGCAAATTTCTTTTGCCAGCTCCGGTTGGCGGCGCGGTCATACGCCTCGGCGGCATCGGGAAGTCGCAAATCGGCAACGGGGAACTCCAAAACATTATCACGGACCTTCCGGTGCGCCCCGGCGCTGGCGAGCGTCTGCCTGAGCCATGCATTTTGATAAAAACAATCCATCGGCTCATTCAGCCACGCCAGGTCAATCCGGATGCGCTCTCGGCCAATCAGGCCGAATCCATGGTCCGCCACCACGAAGACCTTCGTGTCCGGCGCCAGACCCCGGATCATGGCCATAACCTCGGTATCGATGATGTCCTTGATATGCTGCTGATAGATGAAAGCCAGCGGCCGTCCGGGGACGCAGCGCCCGTCAGGTAGCGTCTTTACCGGTATCTTGTGAAGTTCCTTGTCGCACAATTCGAAAATGAAGAAATCGATATTGCCTGCACGGTAACGGACCGTCTCACCCGTTCCCATGCCGTCGGGTGCCACGACATCAACCTCCCCCGTATAGCCGAACTCGCGTTTCATGACCTCCTTGAGAAGGGCGTCTTCGCCGCTCCGGGTGTCGAAGGAATCCGGAAACGTGCCGGCAAAGATCGCCTTTCTGCTGATATGGGTCTCCGTCGGCAGGAGGGAGACGGCCGGATAGTCCGCGACGATCTCCATGCGATCCTCGAATATCGGTCGCACCAATTCATCCCAGATGTCGTAACGCATGCCGTCGAACACGAAAACGACGGCTTTCTCGTTTTGCGGGTCCCAATGGGGCTTGAGACAGCGTCGTAGGAACTGGCAGGTCAGCCGCACATCGGGGGGATCCGAACCGGTCCATGATTTGTATTTCAACGCAACGAGTTCCTGGTATCGGCTATTGACGTATGCCAGCGCTTTCTCCGTGTCGTTGCGCAGCGCGCTTGCCCGTTGCCGAATGCGGTCGCGCGCTCCCAGAAAAGCGGACGGCAGATCGGCCTCGGCTCGGGGGAGGAAGTCGGCACTGAACACCAGGCGTTCAAGGGCGGACAGGTAGTACTCCAACCGGTTGACGCGCCGGTCGTTCCATAGGGCGCGGAACCATTCAAAGGTCAGATCGGCCGGTCCTTTTACGCTGAGGGCCTTGGCAGACGCATCCAGAGCGCCCCGAATCTCACTGATGGAACGCGCCAGGCGATACGCATCTTTCAGATTGTCCCACGCGGGCGC
>ERZ795049.4506-NODE-4506-length-13785-cov-5.246613_pt1 | contig 13785 bp, 15 predicted proteins | sample MGYA00375133_ERZ795049 | MGnify/ENA primary metagenome ERZ795049 (study PRJEB30178, sample SAMN05720147) | activated sludge metagenome | isolation source: anaerobic digester from wastewater treatment plant | place: Japan | collected 2015-04-20 ...
TAAATTAATACTATAGGTGGAGGTAAATTATACATAGAAACAATTTTGACACAGCCCGACGCAAGACCCACACAGCGAATTTGTCACTGCGAGGAGCGAAGCGACGTGGCAGTCTTATCATCCAAGTAGACTTGAACCGAAATAACCTCAAAACAAAAAGCAAAAAATTTTTAACTAAAACTGTTTTACGATAAGCCTTAAAAGAAACTTATTTTAAGGAAATGTGGTTAGTAAATTGAAAAAAGGGGGAAATAGTAATGAGCATTCATATTGGTGCCGAACCAGGTGATATTGCACCAACCATATTATTGCCGGGAGATCCTCTGCGAGCCAAATATATCGCCGAGAATTTCTTAGAGGAAGCCTATTGTTACAATAAAGTAAGAGGAATGTATGGTTTTACGGGTCGTTATATGGGGAAATTGGTTTCTGTTCAGGGGACCGGTATGGGAATACCTTCCATAGCAATCTATCTTAATGAATTAATTAACCAGTATCAGGTTCAGAATTTAATCCGGATTGGCAGCTGTGGTTCACTGCAGCCAGAGATAAAAGTTCGGGATATAATCTTAGCAATGAGTGCCTCCACCGATTCCAATATAAACAGAATCCGTTTCAAAGGGAAAGATTTCGCCCCCACTGCCTGTTATCAGTTGCTGAAAAAAGCTGAACTGATTGCTCAAGAAAATGCCATTCCAGTACATGTTGGAAATGTTTTAACAGAAGACCAATTTTATCAGGATGATCCAGATCATTGGAAACTATGGGCTTCCTATGGCGTACTGGCAGTGGAGATGGAAACCGCTGCCCTCTATACCCTTGCCGCCAAATTTAAGGTGAAAGCGCTCTCTATCTTGACGGTAAGTGATAGTTTAGTATCAAAGGAAGAGACCAGTTCGGCTGAAAGAGAGATGACCTTTAACCAGATGGTCGATATAGCATTAAATTTAGTCCAAACAATCTAAAGTCACTTATTCGTTGTGAGTAACGCATTCTGTGTTGAAGAGAAGAAATATTTTTTATTCAATTAAAAAATACGGATGAAGTTTGGAACATAATAAAAAAAACACAGGGGAACATTCCCCTGTGTTTTTTGGTTATAAAACCAATGCCTGTCTTTGTTTATCATACCATCCAGCAATTGGTCAAGACCAGTCAGTTAATTAGCTTATTATTATTTATCTTTCAATATATCCAAACCCTATTATTTCATTCCACCATTCCGGGTATGGAGCAGTTTGGAAATTCCGGTATCCCATTGCGTATTTTCCGAGCAACTTATCTCCTAATTTCTTCCAGGATTCAAAGAGACCCAGAGCATTCTGATAATAAAAATTATGCAGTAAAGATAGAGCAGCATCTGGATCAGCCTGGTATATTTCAGCCGCTTTTTCCTGCACCAATGGAACTACCTGATAGAGCATTTCTAATTTGGGGTCACGGTAGGCATACAGGTCTTGTATTGCTTCATTGTAACGAAGAGTGGTCATCTCCTGTACATAAAGGCTTACCCATCCCTGAGAATCACGTTGGAAATCCTCTCCTTTGGCGCCAATCATGAAGCAATCCGGTAATGAACTCATGCTGCCGCTGAGTGGAGTAATGTATGAACTGTCAGGCGCGCCAACTCCCATCCAGGCAACTCCTTTAATGGGATCAGGGAGTTTTCCGTTGATCTGGGTAATGTGGAAAGTGGAAGTTCTGTGTAAATTAATACTTCTCTCCCAGTCTCTTTTATCTTCCCTACTGCTCTGGTTGGTGTATCTGAATGGATTCCCCCAGGGCCCGGCTGCCGGTCCCTTGGTCAAATCATATTCAGTACCTGCATAGTAATCGCCCATAATTTTGTAAACATCATGAACTGATAACTTTTTATCTGGTACCACAGTTTGTGGATATTCCATTTCATGTGGCCCCAATCCCAAAGAGGGTGCCATTAAATCAAAGGCTCTCCACTCTCGGCGCAGAGAATATGGTTTTCGGTTAGGTGCATAGATATCTGCCGGGCTGAAAGGCTCACCTGAACTGGGGTCATACCATCCATGTTCCACAGCAAAAGATACAATATTGGGTGAATGCATAACATTTTCTGTATCATCTAAGTCTATATTTCTAATTCTGGCAGCATTTGCTGATACAAAGACCTCATCATCTGGTAATTTAAAGGCACACCAGAGGTCATGGCCATATACTTCAAAGATCCAGACTTCATTACCATCAGCAAAATTGATAGTTTCTGCCTCTATCGGTGCCCATTTATAGGTTTCAATAAAGTCTCCAAATATCCTGACGGCCTCTCGGGCAGTGGATGCTCTCTCTAAAACGATGGTTAAGAAGGTTCCATAGTCCACGAACCCTTCGCTGCTGAACATAACTTTTTCCACTTCCTGGCCATATTCTGTGCTGGTATCGATGGGACAGGTGGTTTCACCCACAGCAACACCCTTTTCATTTAAAACAGCCATTATGTTCTGTACATACTGGAAGGTATGGGGAACCTGAGGGATTTCACCCAGAACTTCTCCACCCCAGCCCCTTATAGTAATAACATCACCCTCTTCCCAATCTTTTGCCGGAATTATCCTGGCATCAATGGGGCACATACCACAATCACAGTTATAGGAAATGATGGTAGTCCCGTCTACTGAGGCATTTTTTCCAACTGATACAGTAGTACAATCTGCCAGACCAGTTAAAGAGATTGACATGATAAGGCCTGTTATTATTATTAATTTTAAAAAAATACGACTTAATTCAATTTTCTTATTATTCAATTTATTTATCCTCCTTAATGTTTATTAGAATAATAAAACTATGTCTTTTTAACCTCCTTTCTTTTTTATTGGTGTTTTCAAGAAATCTGAAAACCCTGTAATTATAAGCAATAGTCCTGCTGAATTCTTTGTTGTTTATTGTTTAGTCTTTAATTTCTGTTTAATACTATTTTTGTAATAAAGAATTATTATAAGATATTGATCTTGATAATTTAGATATGGCAGGCTATTGTTAATTGATATTTTTAACATATAATAGCTACCATTGTCAATATTTTTTGGGTTTATTTCATCTGACAAATCTGGTAGCTCAGTAGGTATTATGTTAAAATAATTATGGCAGGATTAATTCTGCGGGTTTTGTTGTCATACCATTCTAAGAAGGAGTATACAATTGAAAAAACACTCATTGGAAAGCAAGCAATCTCTTTTTTTGATTATTGATTTTCAGGAAAAATTGATGAAAGTTATGGGCTATGCTGAAAAGGTTTATAAAAATACTATCCTTATGCTGGCTGTTTGTCAGCAGCTTGATATCCCGGTTGTAGTTACTGAGCAGTATCCTAAGGGGCTGGGCAGAACCGTACCTGATATAGCCAAACATCTGAATAAACATCTATTACTAGAAAAGGATTCCTTTTCTGCTGCAACCAGAGAAATACTTGAACAGCTACATAGTTTTCAGCGCAGACAGATAGTGATAGCGGGCAGTGAGACACATGTCTGTGTTTTTCAGACTGTCCGGGATCTGGTAGCAGCAGGATTTAAAGTTTACGTTTTACAGGATGGAGTTTGCTCCCGCCATAAACATAACTATGAGAATGGATTGCAATTGATGAGGGAAGAGGGGGCTATAATTACCAATACAGAAACCGTTATTTTTGACCTGCTTAAGGTATCGAGAACTCCTGAATTTAAAGCACTTCAGCCTCTTTTGAAATAAAGTCAATAACAGGGTTTGATCATATTGCTTTTCTTATTCTGATGGCATAAAAAAATATTTTTAAAAATATTGATTTTTGTAAACTTTTCTGTTATTTTAGGTGTGTTTCTTGAATAATTTTAATGGAAAAAAGAGGGTAAAAAAAATGGATTATTTGGGAAATCATCTTTTAGTAGAATTGTATGAATGCAATTCAGCAAAACTAAACGATCAGAACCAATTGGAAAGGGTATTAGAAGATGCCGTTCGTATCTCTGGGGCTACTCCTTTAAAGTCATCATTTCATCAATTTGCCCCCCAGGGAGTTAGTGGGTTTATTATTATTGCCGAATCTCATTTTTCAATTCATACCTGGCCGGAATTCGGTTATGCTGCACTTGATATCTTCACGTGCGGAGACAGTATCGATAATCAGAAGGCTCTTGATTATATTGAAGATGAGCTTGATGTTAAAACAGTTACAGTAACTGAAATAAAAAGAGGGAATATACATTTCCCCTTAAAAATAAATAAGAAAATATCTTCTCAGATAGGAGTGTTTTAGAAAATGGAAAATATAAAGGATTTTAAAGAAAGATATGAAAAGGAAAAGGTGTGGGGTTTGCTTACCAGTGTTGACCTGTATCACTGTAACCCCGAATTAATCAGAGATGCAGATGCAATCAGACGTTATGTAGATGAATTATGCCAGATTATAGATATGAAGAAATTCGGGGATACCCTGGTAGTAAATTTTGGAGAAGATGAGAGGGTGGCTGGTTTTTCTATGACCCAGCTCATTGAGACCTCACTGATTTCCGGTCATTTTGCCAATCTGACCAATGCTGCCTATCTTGATATCTTTAGTTGTAAATATTACGATCCACAGGTGGCAGCTGATTTTACTCAGAAATTTTTTCAGGCTAAAGAAATGACCATTCACTATATTCTAAGGAAATAAATATTTTGAGTAAGATTGACCTGTGGTTTGGAGAACAATACGGAAGAGAAAACGGACGTTATCTCAATATAAAAGTAGATAACGTCCTGGAAAAATTACAGACACCATTTCAGGAAATCTATGTGGTGCACTCACCCACTTTTGGTAAAATTCTTATCAATGACGGTGTTGTGATGCTTACTGAAGATGATGAGGCGGGCTATCATGAGATGATTGTCCATGTGCCTCTCTGTTCTCATCCGGAGCCAAAAGAGGTACTGGTTATAGGGGGAGGGGATGGAGGAACTGTTCGGGAGCTTTTAAAACACCCTCAGGTCAGCAAGGTGGATGTATGTGAGATTGATGAACAGGTTATCGAGGTCTGCCGCAGGCATTTTCCTAATCTGGCCAATAGTTTTGACCATGAGAAGGTGCATATCTATCTAGAAGATGGAGCACAATTTCTTATCAGCAGAAAAGCTCAATATGACATAATTATTATCGATTCCACAGACCCTATCGGACCAGGCACTACTCTATTCACTGAACATTTCTATCAATCCATATTTGATTCATTAAAAGAGGATGGCATTGCCGTTAGTCAGATGGAATCACTATTCTGGCATACCGGATTTATCCAGGATATGTTCCTCTTTTTGAAAAAAATATTTCCTGTTACTGCCTATTACTACACTATGGTGCCCACCTATCCCAGTGGCATGATTGGATTCAGTTTCTGTTCAAAGAAATACCATCCCATTGAAGATTTTAGGCCAGAGAGGGTAGCAGGATTGTCTGATTTAAAGTATTACCATGCAGATCTGCATAAAGCTTCCTTTGTGCTTCCCGCTTTTGCTAAAAATGACTTACAGATATAGAGGGTATAGGATAATATTAATCAGGATTTTTCTCTGACAAAATAAGAGAAAAACGGCTGATTAAGACTAAACTATCGTTTTTTGCATCACAATAGTAAAGAATAATAATTTAGTTCTTATTTGAGAGAATTATTATGGTTGAAATCAAAATATCTGACCAGTTGAAATTCAGTTGTCCATCTATCCGGTTAGGTGTCATAAAAGCAGATGTAAAATATGGGCAGGATAATAAGCTTCTCGGGCAGGAGATTGAAAAAACAGTTTACAAGGTCAGAAATTCTCTCAGTCAGAATCAAATTGCCGAATTACCGGTTATCAGGCATACCAGAGATGCCTATCTCGCACTGGGTAAAGAACCAGCCCGTTACCGCTGCTCTGCTGAGGCATTATTGCGTCGAGTAGTACAGGGGAAGGGACTCTATCGTATCAACAATGCTGTTGATATTATCAATCTAATCTCTCTGCAATTCCATTTTTCCATTGGTTGTTATGATTATCATAAATTGAGAGAACCAATCGAATTTGCTATAGGTAAAGAAAACGAAAATTATCAGGCTATTGGCAGAGGTATAATGAATATAGCTTATTTGCCGGTTTTTCGGGATTCATCTGGTGCTTTCGGCAGTCCAACCAGTGATTCTGAACGGACCAAGCTTACCGACAATACCAAAGATATTTTGATTGTTATTATCGATTTTAACGGGACAGACCCTCTAATAGAGGCGATGGAAAAGACCCTGCTCTATTTAAAAGATTTTACTGATACCGGGAATGCCCAATACTCAATTACGGTGTAGGTACCACCTTTTTTCTGCTTCAGAAAGGAAAACATTTTCACCATTAGAACCGAGTACCACAAACCTTTTTAGACCACTGTTATTCCATTTATTGATATTTTCAATTAAATAATCATAAGTTACCTCTTCTTTTGTAAAAGGGGTTACAACGGGTAGAAAAATACCTGCTAAATCAATATTAGCCATTTTAAATACCCCCACTATTATTAAAAAGATAAAAAATAGTATTAAGATTAGCATAATTCAATTATTGTAAAAAGCCCGATTCCGGTAAAATTAAATTTTCAAAATATTTTTTCCGGGATATTGACAGGAACTGATAGTGTATGTATACTTGCTATTAATACTTACTACTAATAGATGATAATAATAATATACCTGTATAGTTACGGCATGCGTCATACGTTTTGCTTAGAACGTCATTCTGACGCTTATATCGGTATAATGCATACCTGTATACCGTTAAAACAATAAAAACATATAATAAAAATACAAATTCGTCGTTGGTCGTTGGTATTTAGTCGATAGTTTAAGAAAAAAAAGATTCAGGCTCAAGTGGATGTGATTGCCACGACAGCCCAAAGTTTAGGTATAGGGGCTGTCTCGCAATGACCAGAGAAAGAATATTATTGTAAAATGAATTTGGTGCAAGATAAAAAACGCAAGACGCACGACGAGATTGTTACTACGAGCGAACGCAGTGAGCGTGGTAGTTACATACTCTGTAGCCAGTATAGAATTGACTAAAAACAAAAAACTTTTAACTAAAATCTAAAACTTGTTTTAAAGGAAAGTGAGATGTACCACAGTGAAATTATCGGAGTAGGGGCATACGTTCCTTCCAAAATAGTCAGTAATAAAGAACTGGAAGCCATTGTTGATACCTCTCATGAATGGATTGTCAGCAGAACCGGAATAGCAGAGCGAAGAATTTCTACGGGTGAAAAGACTACTCAGCTGGCTGTACAGGCTGCCCGGAAAGCAATTGAACAAGCCGATATCGACAGCAGAGAAATTGATCTGGCTATTATAGCTACCATAACCCCCGATTATTTTACTCCTTCTACTGCCAGTCTGGTGCAGGCGGAGTTGGGACTTAAAGAGATTACCAGTTTCGATATTGCTGCCGGCTGTACCGGTTTTATTTATGGTATCCAGATTGCTGACCAATTTATTAAATCTGGCCAGAGCAGTTGTGCCCTGGTTATAGGTGCTGAGGTTTTATCCAAGGTTACCGACTGGAAGGACCGCAACACCTGTGTTTTATTCGGAGATGGGGCAGGGGCGGTTATTCTGAAGAGAAGCACAAAAGAGGGGATTATTTACTCCTATACCGGTTCACGTGGTGACCTGGAAGGATTATTGACCTTGCCAGCTATATCTTTACAGAATCCCTTTTTCCCATATAATTCTTTTGTCCAAAATCATTCTCATATCTATATGAATGGTAAAGAGATTTTTAAGTTTGCGACCAATATTATGATAAAAAGTATTGAAAAAGTTTTAAAAGAAAGCAAATTGACTATCAGTGAAATTGATTATTTTATTTCTCATCAGGCCAATTATCGTATCATTGATTTTGTTGCCAAAAAATTAAAAGTACCATCAACTAAGTTTTATAAGAATATGGACCATTTCGGTAATACCTCAGCTGCCAGTATCCCTTTAGCTCTCTCTGAAATGGTCTCCCAGGAAATGATTCAATATGGCCATCGCATCATCATGGTCGGTTTTGGTGGAGGGTTAACCTGGGGCTCAATTCTGCTCAATTGGACCAGATAAGGAGAAGAAATATGATTCAAACAGTTATAAATGACCTTCTTAATATTGAATATCCCTTAATACAGGGAGGAATGGCCTGGGTGGCAGATGCAAGCTTAGCTTCGGCAGTCTCTAATGCCGGGGGATTGGGCGTAGTGGCTGCTGGGTATGCTTCCACAGATTGGATAAGGGAAGAAATTAGGAAGACCAGAAAATTAACCAGAAATCCCTTTGCCCTAAACATTATGCTCTTAAACCCAGAAGCCGAAAAAATTGGTCAGGTGGCAATAGAGGAAGGGATTAAAGTCATTATAACCGGGGCAGGGAGTCCCGGTAAATATATTTCTGCCTGGAAGGATTGCGGGATAAAGGTAATTCCTGTAATTCCTTCAGCTTCCATTGCCCGACGAATGGAGGCTGTGGGAGCAGATGCCGTTATAGCAGAAGGAGGAGAGGCTGGAGGGCATATAGGTGAATTGAATACTATGGCACTTATTCCTCAGGTGGCAGATGCAGTCAACATCCCGGTGATTGCTGCCGGCGGGATAGGAGACGGGCGGGGAATCGCAGCCGCTCTGATGCTGGGTGCAGTGGGCGTACAGTTGGGTACCCGATTTTTAGTAGCACATGAATGCACTATCTCCAGGGCTTATAAAGAGACAATTTTACAGGCCAAAGATACCAGTACTATGGTTACCGGAAGGGCTACCGGGCACCCGGTAAGGATAATCAAAAATCAGCTGGCACGGGAATTCCAACGACTGGAAAAAACCAATGCCTTACCGGAAGAATATGAAGAATTAGGTAAAGGTTCATTTTACAGGGCAGTACGGGAAGGTGATATGGAAATGGGTTCCATTATGGCTGGTCAAATTGCCGGTTTAGTGCGAAAAGAACAGAGCTGCCGGGAGATTATTGCTGAGATTTTTGAAGAAGCTGAAAAAATCATCATAGAAAAAGCCTACTGTTTTAAAAAAGATAAGATTTTGAGATAAGAGGTGTCAGAAAATGGGAAAAGTTGCCTTTTTGTTTTCAGGGCAGGGCGCTCAATACAGGGGAATGGGTAAGGAGCTTTATGAAAACTTCTCTTCCTGTCGGGAGATTTATAGAACTGCCGGGGCAGCCTTGCACTTGGATATAGAAAAACTTTGTTTTGAAGGTACAGTTGAGGAATTAAATCAGACTGAAAATACTCAACCTGCTATTTTGACGACCAGTATTGCTGCCTGGAAAATATTAGAGGAAAATGGTTTCCAGCCGGATATGACAGCCGGATTGAGTCTGGGTGAGTATTCCTCTTTAGTATGTGCCGGGGTTTTGGATTTTACCTCTGCAGTCAGGATAGTCCGAAAGAGAGGTAAATTTATGCAGGAGGCAGTGCCTCTGGGGGTAGGGAAAATGCTGGCAATCCTTGGTTTAGCGGATGAAATAGTAGAAAGAATCTGCCTGGAGGCAAGCATAGCAGGGGTGGTAGAGCCAGCAAATTATAATTATCCGGGGCAGTTGGTAATAGGCGGTGAAATTAAAGCAGTAGAACTAGCTGGAGAAATAGCAAAAAAAGAAGGAGCTCTCAGGGTAATACCATTGCAGGTCAGCGCTCCCTTTCATACCTCAATGCTCCGTCCGGCTTCAGAAAAACTGGCCCAGGAATTAAAAAATGTAGAGATAAAGGATATGCAACTTCCGGTTATCAGTAATGTGATTGCCGATTATATTGAGAAAAAAGAAATAGTTAAAGAATTTTTACGAAAACAGGTAATGTATCCCATTCTCTGGACTAAATGTATGGTCAAGATGCTGCAAGATGGTGTGGATACCTTCATTGAAATTGGACCTGGTAAAGTGTTGAGTGGTTTTTTAAAAAAAATTGATAAGAATTTAGTAATCAGTAATGTGGAAGACCTCAAATCATTACAGAATACCCTGGGGATTCTAAAGGAGAGCGTATGTCGGCAGATTTAAAAAGTAAGACGGCAGTGGTAACCGGAGGCACCAGAGGTATTGGGCGGGCTATTGCCTTGAGGTTAGCTCGCTCCGGGGTTAATTTAGTTGTTAACTACCATAAAAATGAGGCAGCAGCCCAAGCTTTGGTTCAGGAGATGAAATCTATGGGCAGCAGCTGTATAGTGGTACAGGGGGATGTCAGCGATCCACATGCTGCTCAAAAGGTAATTTCTATTGCTCAGGAGCATTATCCCAATCTGGATATTTTAGTAAATAATGCCGGGATTACCAAGGATAATTTGCTCCTAAGAATGAGTGAGGAAGAATTTACCAGTGTAATTGCTACTAATCTGGTAGGGACTTTTTATTGTACAAAATATGCCAGCAAAATAATGATAAAAGCCCGACAGGGCAGAATTATAAATATCTCTTCAGTGGTGGGAATTAGCGGAAATGCAGGACAGTCCAATTATGCTGCTTCCAAGGCCGGTATAATTGGATTTACTAAATCGGTAGCCAAGGAATTGGCTGGCAGAAATATAACAGTTAATGCCATTGCCCCTGGTTTTATAAAGACTGATATGACTGATAATCTTTCTCCGGTACAAAAAGAGAATATCTTATCCCGCATTTCTATGGGAAGATTAGGGTTACCGGAGGATATTGCTTCTTTAGTAGATTTTTTAGTTTCTGAGGAGGCAAATTATATAACCGGTCAGGTCTTTCGGGTTGATGGCGGTATGGAGATATAATACAGAAAGGTGGTATAAATAATGAATCACAGAGTGGTAATTACGGGGATGGGTGCCCTTACACCTATTGGCAACGATATACCAACCTTCTGGGCTAATATTAAAAAAGGTACCTGTGGTATTGATTTTATTAAGTCCTTTGATACTTCTGATTTTAAGGTGAAGATAGCCGCAGAGGTAAAAGATTTGGAAAAACAGAATTTGCTGGATTATAGAGAGGCGAAAAGAATGGATCGTTTTACACAGATGGCTATGATAGCAGCAGATGAAGCCATAAGGGATGCCAATTTAAATAATAACAAAAATGATAATTCTTTTCAAAATACTTGGGGAGTTATTATCGGAACTGGAATTGGGGGCTTTTCGACTATGGAGAAGGAGAATGAAAAAATTATTAAGAATGGGCCCAAAAAAGTATCACCACTTTTTATACCTATGGCAATTTCCAATATAGCCTCAGCTAGTATTGCTATAAAATATGGATTACGGGGAATATGCGAAAGTGTGATAAGTGCCTGTGCTTCAGGCGCTTCCGCAATTCATTATGGTTTTCGTTTATTACAGCAGGGTCTGGCTTCACTTATGTTATGCGGGGGGACCGAAGCTGCTATTACTCCACTCGCTTTAGCCGGGTTTACCCAGATGGGTGCTCTCTGTTCCCATAATAGGCCAGAAAGAGCCTCCATTCCTTTTGATGCAGAACGAAGTGGGTTTGTGATGGGAGAGGGTGCCGGAGTATTAGTAATGGAAACTTTAGAAAATGCACGGCAAAGAGGGGCTAAAATATATGCTGAGTTAATTGGCTGTGGAGTAACCTGTGATGCCTATCATATTACCGCTCCAGATCCAGAAGGTACGGGGGGAGCGGAGGCAATGCGTAAAGCAGTAGAAGAAAGTGGCATAGCTCATAATGAGTTATCCTATATCAATGCCCATGGTACCAGCACACCATACAATGACCTTTGTGAGACCAAAGCCATTAAAAGAGTTTTTACTGCTGATGCTTATACCATTCCGGTCAGCTCTACTAAAGCAATGACTGCCCATATGTTAGGTGCAGCCGGAGCAGCAGAGGCCATTGTCTGCATCAAAGCTATGCAGGATAGTTTTATACCTCCCACTGTTGGACTGGAAAAGCCTGATCCCGATTGTGATTTAGATTATGTTCCTCGGCAGGGAAGAGAAAAAAAATTGACCTATTGCCTTTCCAATTCTTTTGGCTTTGGTGGGCATAATGTCAGTCTGTTATTAAAAAATGGTGAACTTATTTGATCAGGGAGGAGGGTTGAATTGTTGAATATTGAGGATATAAAAAAGATAATTCCGCATCGTTACCCCTTTTTGCTGATAGACTGTATCACCGAAATGGTGCCCGGGGAAAGGGCAGCAGGCTATAAAAATGTTACTGCCAATGAATACTATTTTCAGGGGCATTTCCCTCAGGAAATGATTATGCCAGGTGTATTAATACTGGAATCATTAGCCCAGGTTGGAGCGGTAGCCATTTTATCCCAGAGAGAGAATCAGGGGAAGTTAGCTTATTTTGGGGGTATTAGCAAGGCAGTGTTTAAGCGGAAGGTAGTGCCTGGTGATTGTTTAAAATTAGAGGTGGAGATAATAAAGAGAAAGGGCTTTTTTGGTTTAGGGAAAGGAATTGCTACTGTGAATGGGAAGGTGGCAGCTAAAGCAGAACTTCTCTTTGCCTTAGAGCAAAAGGAGCTGGAATAAATTATGAGCAGAAAGAGTAGAAGTAGAAAAGGAAGATTATGGAAATAAAAAAAATGCCTGAACTGGTTATTGGAGACCTCTCAGTCAAGATACCCATTATTCAGGGTGGTATGGCAGTAGGTATTTCCTTATCCGGTTTGGCATCAGCAGTGGCCAATGCCGGTGGTGTTGGGGTAATCGCTACAGCGGGTATTGGTATGATGGAACCCGATTTTAACACCAATTATAAAAAAGCTAATCAGCGGGCTTTAAAAAAGGAGATCAAGAAGGCGAGACAAAATTCAAACGGAATTATCGGTGTAAATATTATGCTGGCATTGTCTGATTTTGAGGAAATATTAAATATAGCTATTCAGGAAAAGGTGAATATGGTTTTGATGGGAGCAGGATTACCATTAAAGGGAATGGATAATCTTATTCCTCGTAGTCATGGTGAAAAAAAGCCCAAAATTGTGCCAATTATCTCCTCGGCCCGGGCAGCAAAACTTATCTTCCAATACTGGCAAAAGAATTATGATTATATACCTGATGCAGTTGTATTAGAGGGACCTTTAGCGGGAGGTCATTTAGGTTTTAAGAGGGAACAGTTGACCGATATAGCATTTTCTTTGGAAAACCTATTGCCGGAAACCATCTCCGTTTTAAAGCCATTTGAAGAATTATACCAGAAGAAAGTGCCGGTAATTGTGGCAGGTGGCATCTTTACCGGTGAAGATATTTATCATTTTTTAGAGAGAGGGGCGCAAGGTGTCCAGATGGCAAGCCGTTTTGTAGCAACTGAGGAATGTGATGCCTCTTCAGAATTCAAGCAAGCCTATCTTAATTGTCAGAAAGATGATCTGATAATTATTGACAGCCCGGTAGGTTTACCGGGAAGGGCAATAAAAAATGATTTTTTAGACGATGTTGTCAAAGGGAATAAGAAACCTTTCCGTTGTAGCTGGAAATGCCTGAAAACTTGTGATTTCAGGACAGCACCTTACTGTATTGCCTCAGCCCTGACTCAAGCCCAAAAGGGCAATTTAGGCCATGGTTTTGCCTTTGCAGGTGCCAACGCCTACCGTATTAACAAAATCATAACAGTTCCTGAATTGATTTCCTCCTTAGAAAAAGAATACTCACAAACCATAAATCCAATTTTATAATCATTAACCTTACTATCTTCAACTAAATTATAGTTTATAGTTTTAGATCAACTTAATAAAAATAAATATAAAAAATATAAAAAGTAATTAGATAGTGTAAAATTTTAGTAGGGGTTTTCTAAGATATCACTTGCCAGTGAGTCA
>ERZ795049.4508-NODE-4508-length-13784-cov-4.321873_pt1 | contig 13784 bp, 6 predicted proteins | sample MGYA00375133_ERZ795049 | MGnify/ENA primary metagenome ERZ795049 (study PRJEB30178, sample SAMN05720147) | activated sludge metagenome | isolation source: anaerobic digester from wastewater treatment plant | place: Japan | collected 2015-04-20 ...
TGTCGCGACCGTTGCAGCGAGTCTACGCGATCGGTGATTTCGTGGCGGCGGACCGGGCGGCAGGGCGGTGTCCGGTCGGACAGAGTTATGAGGTGCGGATGAACGTCAAATGGTTCGTGCGCGGATTTCGGCGCGCCGGTTTCGGGGCGGTGATTGCGCTGCTCGGACTGGCGTTTCTCGCAGGGTATTGGTTTGGGGGAGGGGGGGGGCTGAGGACCAAACTTCCAGCGTCTCTCACGTTGATTTGGGCATCGAGCAATGGACGTGTTCGATGCATCCCCAGATTCGTTTGCCCAAGCAGGGAAAGTGTCCGCTGTGCGGGATGGACCTCATACCTGTGCAAGCGGAAAAATCGGGCGTGGCTTCGCTTCGCCAGTTTGTCACAAGCCCCGAGGCATTCGCGCTGATGGACATCGCGACCGCGCCGGTCGAGCGCCGTCCGGTGACCGTTGTCATCCAACTGGCAGGAAAGATGGATTACGACGAAACCGGTCTCGCGTCCATCGCGGCCTGGGCGCCAGGACGGATCGATCGAATGTTCGTCGATTTCGTTGGGGTTGAAGTCAAGAAGGGCGATCCCATGGTTTCGCTCTACAGTCCTGAGATTCTCGCGGCGCAGGAGGAGTTGCGGCGAACTTCCGCAGCCTTGCAGGGGCTTCGCGATGGGACACCGGATGTTGTTCGTCAGACGGCGCGGGCGACGCTGGATGCGGCCCGCGGCAGGCTTCGCCGTTGGGGGTTGACCGACGAGCAGGTGCGGCAAGCCGAGCAGTCGGGAGCGGCGTCGGATCGTGTCACGGTGCATGCGCCCCTAAGCGGCACGGTCATCGAACGCGTCGGCCGTGAAGGGATGTATGTCGAAACGGGGACCATCCTGTATGAAATCGCCGATCTGAGCCGGATTTGGGTGAATTTGCAGGCGTATGAAACGGACCTTCCGTGGCTTCAAAAGGGGCAGCCGGTTTCGTTTTCGGCGGAGGCGCATCCGGGGCGCACGTGGGAAGGGCGCATCGCGTTTATCAGTCCTGTTCTTGATGAGATGACCCGCACCGTTCGCGTGCGGGTAAGCGCGTCCAATGCCGACGGGGCGTTGAAACCCGGCATGTTTGTGCGGGCGACGGTGCATGCGCGGGTTGCCGCAGACGGAAGCGTGACGGACCAGGAGACCGATCCGGGGCCGCTTGTGATCCCTGTATCGGCTGCGTTGGTGACGGGCAAGCGCGCGGTGGCGTACGTCGCATTGTCCGGCGAGGACCATCCTGTTTTTGAAGGGCGCGACGTGACGCTTGGCCCTCGTGCGGGCGATTACTACGTTGTGGAAGCGGGATTGCGCGAGGGAGAGCGCGTTGTCGCGCGCGGCGCTTTCAAGATCGATAGCGCGGCGCAGATTCAAGGCAAATTCAGCATGATGTCGCCGGAGGAGACAGCCGTTGCGCCTTCCGGGGCGTCTGCCAAGCCGACGACGCAGGCCCCGCTCGCGTTTCAAAAACAGTTGCGCGCGGCGGCGGCGGCCTATGCGTCCGTGCAGGAAGCCTTGGCGCGTGACGACCTGACCGCCGCCCAGGGAGCGGGGCCGCCGTTGCGTTTGGCGGTGGAGAAGTCGGATGCGGCGCTCCTGCAGGGAGATGCCGCTGTCGGGTGGCAGGAGACGCGGAATGCGATCATGACGGCGCTGGACGCGTTTCAGTCCGCCGTTTCGATCGATGAGGCCCGTAAGGCTTTTCATGGACTGTCCGACGCGTTGATCGCCGCTGGCGAAACGCTTGGCTTCGGCCCCGGGAAAACGGCGTATCGCGTCCACTGCCCGATGGCCTTCGAGGCGAGAGGCGGCGATTGGATACAATTTGACGAGAACGTTCGCAACCCTTATTACGGTGCGGTCATGTTGACGTGCGGCGAAGTGAAGGGGCCGATAGCGCCAGTGACGGGGGAGGACGCGCCCCGTGAGTGATCGCGTCACAGGGCAAACTCCGCTTCCCACGCCGCCTCGATCCTGGATAGATCGCATCCTGTATTTTTGTCTCTCCAACAAATTGATCGTGGCATTGCTCGTTGCGTTGTTCGTGGGATGGGGCGTGGCTGTCGCGCCGTTCGACTGGAACGTTTCGTGGATGCCTCGCTTTCCTGTGGCGGTAGACGCCATACCGGACATTGGCGAGAACCAGCAAATCGTGTTCACGCCGTGGGAAGGAAGATCGCCGCAGGACATCGAAGATCAGATCACGTATCCCTTGTCTGCTGCGCTCTTGGGCATTCCCGGGGTTAAAACGATCCGCGGCCATTCCTACTTCGGATTTTCGACGCTCTATGTCATATTCGAAGAAAACATCGAATTTTATTGGTCGCGCAGCCGCGTGCTCGAAAAGCTGAGCAGTCTGCCGGACGGCAGTCTTCCCGAAGGGGTTCGCCCCACGCTCGGTCCTGATGCGACGGGGCTCGGGCAAGTGTACATGTACACCTTGGAAGGCCGCGATCCCGAGGGCCGTCCCGTTGGTGGATGGGATTCCCGCGAACTGCGCACCGTTCAGGACTACCACGTGCGCTACGCGTTGCTGGGCGCGGGCGGCGTCAGCGAGGTCTCGTCCGTCGGCGGATATGTGCAGGAATACCAGATCGACGTCGATCCCGCCGCGATGCGCATGCACGGCGTCTCGATCGAGGAAGCGATCGAGGCGGTCCGCAAGTCCAACCTCGACGTTGGCGCGAGCACGATCGAGGTGAATCGCGTTGAGTACCTCATTCGCGGACGCGGCTTTTTGAAGAGCTTGTCGGATATCGAAAACACGGTGGTGAAGTCTGTCGGCAATACGCCCCTATACATCAAGAACATTGCGCACGTATCGTTAGGACCTGAAATGCGCCGCGGCGTTCTCGATAAAGGCGGCGCCGAAGCGGCGGGCGGCATCGTCGTGGTGCGATACGGGGCCAACCCGCTTGAAGTCATCAAACGCGTCAAACAACGGATAGACGAGATCGCCTCCAGCCTGCCTGTGAAGGCCGTGTTGCGCGATCCGTCCCCTTCGTTGGACGAGGTCGATCGTTTCGCGGCGGCGCATGCGATTGGGCCGAGCCGGCTGGGCGAGCTTGATCAGGCCGCTTGGCTTGCCTGGCTTGCGAAGACGTCTCGGGATCAGTGGCCGCCGTGGATCACGACGAGTCAGGTGACGATCGTGCCGTTCTATGATCGCACCGGACTGATCTACGAGACCCTGGGCACTCTCAACGCCGCGATATTCGAGCAGATTCTGGTGACGATCATCGTCGTGATCGTGATGGTGATGCATTTGCGCAGTTCGATTTTGATCAGCCTCGTGCTGCCGCTGGCGGTGCTCATTTGTTTTATCGCCATGAAGCTTGCGCATGTCGACGCGAACATCGTTGCGTTGTCGGGCATTGCCATCGCCATCGGCACTCTTGTCGACATGGGCATCATCATTTGCGAGAACATCCTCAAGCACCTCAAGGAAGCGCCTCCGGAAGAAGATCGCCTTCACGTCATCTACCGCGCGTCGAGCGAAGTGGGCAGCGCCATCGTCACTGCCGTCGGCACGACGCTGATAGGGTTCCTGCCTGTTTTCACGATGACCGGACCGGAGGGAAAGCTCTTTCGCCCGCTCGCTTTCACCAAGACCTTCGCGTTGGCGGCCTCCGTCATTGTGGCGCTGACGATCCTGCCCGCCCTCGCGCATGCGCTGTTCACGCCGTCTGCGACGATCGCCGCAAGAAGGCGCAAGCTGTTGCTCGCCTGCATTGCCGGCGCGGGCATTGCGCTCGCCATAGTCTACAAATTTTGGCTCGGCGCGCTGCTGGTCTGCATTGCCGGACACAACCTCATCGCTCCTCTCTTGCCCGCTCGGCTCCGCAACGCCGCCGTGGTCGCGGTCAACCTGACGGTCGCCCTTCTCGTTGGCATCGTCCTAACGATGGAATGGCTTCCGTTGGGCCCCCACAGGGGGATGTTCCGCAACCTTCTTTTCGTGGTTGTCTCGTTGGGCGGGGTGTTGGGTTTTTTCTACGCGTTTCAGTTCATGTATGCGCCGGTGTTGCGGTGGTGTCTTCGGCACAAGGCGGCGTATCTTTCCATTCCGGCGGGGATCCTGGTATTTGGCTACAGTGCGTGGCTCGGATTCGATGCAGTGTTTGGCTTCATTCCAGAAGGGGCCCGCTTCCTGGGAATCGCGCCGGAGACCATCCGCGCTTCGTCCGCATGGTCGCGTCTTGCGCATAAGCTTCCGGGCTTCGGCAAGGAATTCATGCCTGCGTTGGACGAAGGATCGTTTCTGTACATGCCCACCACCATGCCGCATGCTTCCCTAAGCGAGGCGCTCGAAGTCATCGCGCATCAGGACCGCGCCATCTCGGCGATTCCCGAGATCGAGTCGGTCGTCGGCAAGCTGGGCCGCGCCGATTCGGCCCTCGATCCGGCCCCGATCAGCATGATTGAGACGGTCATCAACTACAAATCGGAGTACAAAACCGACGCTGCAGGACGTCGTCTCACCTTTCGTTTTGATGCGGTTCGCGGCGATTTCGCGCGAGACGCCAACGGAGACCCGATCCCCGATCCCCTTGGCAGGCCGTACCGTCAGTGGCGCGACTCGATTCGTTCGCCCGACGACATATGGGAAGAAATCGTGGCGGCGGCGCAGTTGCCTAGCGTGACTTCCGCGCCGAAGCTTCAGCCGATCGCCGCGCGCATCGTGATGCTGCAGAGCGGCATGCGCGCTCCCATGGGGGTGAAGATTAAAGGGACCGACCTGCAGGCCATCGAAAACGTCGGGCTCGACATGGAGCGCTTTCTCAGGGAAGTGCCGGGCGTCGAACCCGACACGGTCATCGCGGACCGGATCGTCGGCAATCCCTATCTCGAGATCGACATCGATCGCCCGGCCATTGCGCGGTATGGCCTTGCCGTCCGCGACGTGCAGGACGTGATCGAAATGGCGATCGGCGGCATGCCGATCACCGCCACCGTCGAAGGGCGTCAACGCTTCCCTGTTCGCATCCGGTACCTGCGGGAATTGCGCGACAACATCGAAGCCCTCGGGGCGACGCTTGTGCCGGCCATGGACGGAGCGCAGATTCCTTTGGCGCAACTCGCGGATATTCGTTATGTGCGGGGCCCTATGGTCATCAAAAGCGAAGACAACTTTCTCGTGGGATACGTTTTGTTCGATAAGCAGCCGGGGCATGCCGAGGTCGATGTCGTGGAGAATGCCCAGCGGCTGCTCGCTGCAGAGACAGCCGCCGGGCGTCTTGCCATTCCGGCGGGCGTCAGCTATGCCTTTGCAGGATCATACGAGAACCAACTCCACGCCCAAAAGACCCTCGCCATCGTTCTGCCGCTGTCGATGGGGCTCATGTTTTTGATCCTCTACTTCCAATTTCGTTCGGCGACGACGTCCTTCATCGTTTTCAGCGGCATTCTCGTCGCATGGGGCGGGGGCATGATCCTGGTCTGGCTCTACAATCAGCCCTGGTTTTTGGACGTAACGTTTTTGGGCGTCAATCTGCGCGACTTGTTCCAGGTGCGTCCCATCAACCTGAGCGTGGCGGTATGGGTGGGCTTCATCGCATTGTTCGGCGTCGCGGAAGACGACGGCGTCGTTATCGCGACCTATTTGGATCAAAGCTTCGAGAAGAGGCGCCCGGCTTCCGTGGAGGAAATTCGCGAGGCGACGCTTGCCGGCGGCGTTCGCCGCATCCGTGCCTGTTTGATGACCAGTTCGACCACCATCCTGGCCTTGTTGCCCGTTTTCACCTCCACGGGCCGCGGATCGGATATCATGATCCCGATGGCCATCCCTTCATTCGGCGGGATGATGTTTGTTTTGCTGACGCTTTTCATGGTTCCGGTGCTGTATTGCTGGCATAAGGAGTGGATGTTTCAACGCGGCCGGACCGGCGGCGCTTCGGCAACGGAGAGCGTTCCGGCGACGGGAGGGTGATATGCGGAAGACAGCCTGGGCGCTGGCGGCCCTTTTGCTCGTGCCTGTGGCGGCGCGCGCGAACGCGCCGGAAGCGGACTCCCCCGCGTTTTACGCCGAAAACGACGAACTTCGGGGCTACATTCTCGAAGCGATTGACCGAAGCCCCGCGCTTCGCGCCGCCCATGCGGAATGGCGCGCCGCCATGGAGCGCGTCACAATGGCGGGCGCGCTCGACGACCCCACGCTTTCCTATTCCTATTTTGCGCAATCAAGCGACAAGCGTTACGGCGTTGGGCTCATGCAGGAATTCCCCTGGTTCGGCACGCTCAAGGCCCGAAAGAACGCCGCCCTCGCCGAAGCGGACGTCGCGCTGCAACGTCTCCATGTCGTGCGAAGCGAAATCGTCTTCGAAGTGAAGCGGGCGTACCACGAGTATGCCTACCTGGCCGACAATCTCCGAGCGGCCGAGGCCCAAGCCGCGACCTTGTCTTATATGGAAGATATCGTGCGCGCTCAATACGCACTCGCGCTTGTCGGCGAAGACGATCTCTTGCGGACGCAGATCGAGCAGTCTACGCTTCAAGACTACTACGCGTCGCTGCAACAACTCCGTCCGGCATTGGCGGCGCGTTTGACCGCTGCCATCGGACGCGACGTCGCCGAGGCGCCGGCGTGGCCCCAACCCATGGCCTTGCCGCCCCCGCCCCCGCCTGCGCCCGTGGTGTTGGCCCAGGTGCGCGCCGCCAACCCGCAATTGACCGCCGCCCAGCACACGATCGATAGCCGCAAGGCGGGAACCGCCCTCGCGCGAAAAATGGGTTATCCCATGCTTGGCATTGGACTCGAGTTCGAGAAAATGAAAGGCATGCGCGGCATGCCCCAAACGACCGCGCTTCTCAACGCCGCAGATGCCGGCAAACGTCTCTTCATTGCGGGCGAGATGGATTGGATCGGCGCGGCCATGGATGTCGATATGCTTGCGAGAACGCCTCGGGAACTGCGTTCTCCAGACGTAAAGGACGACGTCATGGTCACGTTCACCATGAGCCTGCCGATCTGGAGGCAGAAAGTCCGCGCGGGCATTGCCGAAGCCAAGCGCATGGAAGAAGCCGCCGTGCATGACCGGAGCCAAATGGCTCTGGACATGGAATCCGAAGCTCGTATGGCGATCTACAACCATGAGGATGCGCAACGGCGGTTGAATCTCTACGATGAGACCCTCATGCCCAGGGCCAAGCAAACGTATCAAAACCTGCAAACTCGCTATGCCGCCGCGGCGGGCGCAGGTTTTCTCGAACTGATCGACGCGACGCGCACCCTGCTCGATTTCGAACGCGCGCGCGCGCGCGCGCTCCACGATCTTCACCAAGCCGTCGCAGCCATCGAGCGCCTCATGGGAGGTCCGTGGGACGCGACTTCCGCGAGTTCGCCGATTTCGTCAAGGGACTGATCTTGGGGGCGTAAGTGGCTCCTGCGCCCCGCGAAACGCTATGAGAGGATCGGATCGGGATCGGCGTCCAAAACTTGGCGCACCTTGCGCAACAAGTCGTCCCGTTGGTAGGGCTTCTGGATGAGCGACACGCCTTGGTCCAGCACGAAGTTGGTGTGAATGGCGTTCATGCTATAGCCGCTGGCGAAGAGCACGCGTGTGTCCGGATGTGTTTGGCGGATGCGTTCATAGACCGCGCGACCTCCCATTTTCGGCATCATCACGTCCAAGATGACCAGGTCGATGTCGTCGGCATGGCGATCGAAGAGTTCCCATGCTTCTTCGCCGTCGGCGGCGAGCAGCAGCGTATAGCCGGCGTGTTTCAGGATGGACCGGGTCAAATTGCGCACCGTGGCGTCGTCTTCGGCCAACAGAATCGTTTCGGTTCCGCGAGGGGTCGGGCCGACGATCTTGCTGCCGACGGCGGAGGCGGAACGCTCGACGACGGGCAGGTAAATTTTGAAGGTCGTGCCTTGTCCCATTTCGCTGTAGACATGGATAAAGCCGTCGTGTTGTTTGACAAGGCCGTACACGGTCGCGAGCCCCAGCCCGGTTCCTCTTCCCAGCTCCTTGGTAGTGAAAAACGGCTCGAACGCCTTGTCCATCGTTTCCCGATCCATGCCGCAGCCCGTGTCGGTCACGCTCAGCAACACGTATCGGCCGGGCTTGGCCCATACGTGACGCACGCAGTATTCCTCATCGAATCGGACATTCTCGGTTTCGATGGTGATGGAGCCCCCTTCCGGCATGGCGTCGCGGGCATTGACGCACAGGTTTGTCAGAATCTGTCCGATTTGGCCCGTGTCGGCGCGAATCGTCCCTAAGTCATGTCCGGAAACCATATCCAGCGAAATATGCTCGCCGATGACGCGTTGCAGCATTTTCAGCATCTCGGCAATGGCGTCGTTCAGGTTGATGTCTTTCATCTCGAGCACCTGACGGCGGCTGAAGGCCAACAGTTGCTTTACCAGCGTTTCCGCGCGCCGGGACGCCTTGAGAACTTCTTCGAGGCTCTGGCGAAGCTCCGAACCTTCCGGGGCGTCTTCCATTGCCATGTCGCCGTAGCCCAGAATGACTTGCAACAGGTTGTTGAAGTCATGAGCGATGCCGCCCGCCAACTGGCCCACCGTTTCCATCTTCTGGGATTGAAACAACTGTTCCTCGATTTTTCGGTGTTTCTCTTCCATGGCCGCGCGATCGCTGATGTCAATGATGATTGCCGCGAACAACGGTTGGTCCGCGTGTTCGAGCAGTTGCACGTGCGCCTCGATGGGATAGCGAGATCCATCCTTGCGCGCATGCACCGTTTCGAACACGATCCCCTCCATTTCTCCGCGCCGCAACGGCGCCAGCAGGGATTCAAAGTGCTCTCGCGTTATTTCGGGCTTGATGTCCAGCGGCGTGAGCGCGCGCAGCTCTTCCATGGTGTAGCCAAGATTGTGCTGCCCGGCCCGGTTCACCTGCCAAAAGTTCAAGGAATCGCTCGAGAACAGGTAAATTTCGTTCAGCGATTCCTCGAAGAGAAGGTTGTGCAGACGAATCGCCTCCTCCGCCCGTTTGCGTTCGGTGATGTCGATCACCGTTGAGATGAATAAATGGTCGTCTCCCTTCACGACGGACGTGTTGTAGGCGTTCACGTATCGCGTTTCTTCGCCCTCGCGCGCGATGGGCACATTTTCCCAAAACGTTCGTTGGGGATCGCCGCTGGCCAGATCGTCGTTCACCTGTTTTCTGATCTTTTCCCGGTATGCAGGATCTTTGTAGACGGCCTCCCAAAAGGAATCGGGCGATGCGATGTCTTCGCGCGTTATTCCGTAATGTTTCAGGAAATTCTCGTTGTGGTACAGGAATTCCACTTTCGGAAACACCGTATTCACGGCGATTCCGATCGGCAAGCTATCCATCACCATGCGGAAAAAGGCCTCGCTTTCGCGCAGCGCCTTTTCCGCTTTTCGCCGGTCGCTTACGTCATGCACGAGAGAATAGAGCAACGAAACCCCGTTGAAATCGATGGGGCCGCTGAACACTTCGACCTCACGCACCGAACCGTCGGCCAGTCGGTGGCAGAACTCGAAATGGTTGCGTTGGCCTTCCCGCGCCGTTTCTATTTCGCGCTGGATTTCTTCGGGGGTAAGCGTATTGATCTCTTCGATGCGTTTGCGGCGCAGTTCCTCCCGTTGCCAGCCGTAAAAGGCGCAGGCCGCCGGGTTTGCGTCCACGATCCGGCCATCCTCGGGGCTGATGAGCAGCATCACGGCATGATTGTTCTCGAACAGGCTTCGGTATCGCGCCTCGCTTTGCGTGAGCGCCAACGTCTTGTCGCGTCGTCGCTCGCCTTCCAGGAAGACATCCGCCGCCACCAGGAACGCGAGCGGATAGAGCGTCAGAATGGGCAGACCGAAACGACGCGCCACCTCCAGACCTACGCCCCCGGGTATCAGCAATTGCAGCGCCAGCATAAGGGCGTGCACCAGGACTCCGAACAACAGCAGTCGCCGCCATTCCATCCAGCGTTCGTCGCGTTTGCGCAAATGGCGCAAGGCCACGCCCAGCGCCGCCGATTCCACAATCACCGACAAGCCGGCCCAAACGCCGGCGCCTCCCAAGTGCCACCGGTACGCGCCGGAAAGGGCCGCCGCAATGGCTGCGGTTATTCCTCCGCCGAACAGCCCCGCCAAGGAAAGCACGATGGAGCGTCCGTCGTAAATCACCCCGGGCGCGAACCGAAGCGGCGTCATCATGCCGACTATGCCGACGAGTCCAAACAACAGCCCGGAGATTACGCCCCAGACCCAACGCCGCGCATTCAACCGTTGCGTCAACGTCTGAAGCGCCACCGCCAGCGCAACCAACAGGGCAATGTTGTGAATCAGATCGAGCAGCACAACGGACCGTCCTCATTTGCGAAAAGTGCAGGAAAATACACGAGTATCACCCTAGCGCAACCATGCCATGCCTTAGCGTAGCACGAGCAGGCGCATTCCGCAAGGCGTCCGGCTCCAAAAAAAACGGGGCGCCGACGCTTGGGAACGCGTCGGCGTTTCTATGAGTCGGCGCGCAGGGCCGCGCGCAATGCGCGTGCAGCTTTTCGCACATCCGGGGCGGAGGTGACGGCCGTGACGACGGCCACGTGACGCGCCCCGCGTTGCAACACTTCGCCGATGTTGTATTCCTTGATGCCGCCCATGACCGTAAAGGGCACGCGCAGGCATGGCGCGATCGCGTCGATGGCGACGGGGCCGAGCGCGCCCGCAGCGACGGCCTTGGTCTGGGTGGGGAAGATCGGGCCAATGTTCACGTAACTGGCGCCGGCGGCTTGTGCAGCAACGGCTTGATCGAGGGAGTGCGCCGAAGCGCCCAAGAGCAGGTCGGGGGCGATGCGGCGTGCGGCGGCTATCGGCAGGTCCGTCTGGCCCAAGTGGACGCCGTCTGCTCGAATGGCCAACGCCACATCGACGCGATCGTCCACCACCAAAAGCGCCCCCGCGGAGGAGGTGCGTTCGCGAAACGCCGCGCCAAGCCGGTACAGGTCGCCGTCGCTCATCTCCTTTTCGCGCAGTTGCACGATGCCCACGCCCGCGTCGAGCACGGCTTCCAGGACGTCGAGCGCCGATCGGCCTGCGCAGAACGATTCCGTGATGACGACGTAGAGGTCCGTTTCGTGAAACCGCCTCAGCCGCTCCGCGTGCGGCATCACCCGCCCCCCACAAAGCGGACCAGTTCGATCACGTCGTCGTGGGCCAGAACCGTCGCCCCGAAGGTGGCGCGGTCGAGAATGTCGCCGTTGCGCTCGACGACCGTCGCTTCTTCCTCGAGTCCCAATTCATCCAGCAATTCCAAGATGTTCATGCCCTCGGCCACGACCCTGGCTTCTCCGTTCACGGTCACATGCATGGCGTGTTCCTCGCGCAGTCCGTTGTTCGATCTATTGTACCTCAATCATGCCCGCGGCCGTAGCGGCCTGAATCTCCGGTTCGTACATGCACTCGGCGCGCGCGCCGGGCTCTTGGTACGCGCCCGGCGTGACGGCGCGGACGACATAGTAATGCCAGGAATCGTCGTTCAGGGCGTCAAAGGCCAGGACAACGCGATCGTCGCGGACATCCATGTAGGACGGCGTGACAGGAGTTTTGAAGGCGTTGCCGGGAGCTGCGCCTTCGGTTAGGCGCGGGTTTTCCAATTCAAAGCCGGCAGGCAACAGGGCTTCGACGACGACGTTCTTCGCCGCGATAGGCCCGTCGACGCCAAAATGCAGTCCGACGACATAGGTTTCTACTTGTTGGAACGTTGCGCCTGCATGCTCCTTGCCGTCATGGGTGAAAACGCGCCGCACGATGGACATCTTGCGCGCAATGGGATCCTGGCCGCCCGTCGTCGGCACGCCGCGCAGGATTGCGGTCACGTACAATGGGGCCGCGCCGGTGTTCGTGACCGTGTAGACGCTGCCCGCGCCCCGCCGCTTGTCCCGATGAACGTTCGCGCCGTGAACCGTTTGCTGTTCTCCGTTGATCGCAACCGTTCCCGATGCTTTCGAGACGTCCGGAGCCAAACGGGTCAGATATGCCGACAAGGCCGAGATGACGAAAGCGGCCTCCTGCGTGGTGCGCCCGTTCGGGTAGGCCTTCAAATGCTCGACCAGGCGTTGGGCCGTCTCCAGCATCCCTTTCGGATCGTGGTGGAGTTGACACAGCGCAATCAATCTGATCGCGTCCGTGCGGACAGGCGAGTCCAAAAGCATGTGATCATCGAGCGGGCCGTCGGGAGCGGCGGGGGCGTCGGCAAGGATGCGTTGCGCGCGTTCGAGATCGCCAGCCGCTTGCGCCAATGCCGCAGCGATCAGGCAGCGCGCAACTTCCGGAAGCCGGGCATCGTCCCATTGCGACAGCGCCTGAAGGGCCTTCGCATCGCCGTCGAGGGCGAGCGCGTACAACGCATATGCCCGCAGGAAAGCGTCGCCGTGACGTTTTTCATATGCGTCCTCGTCCGGGAGGAACGTTCCTTCCGCGACGTTGCGCACATATCGTTGAAGCGCGGCGAACGGTTCTGCGGCGGGCTCGATCTCGCGGTCCCGTTTGACGAGCGTGAGAAAATGGAGCGCGTAGACGCTGCCATAGGGGTAGGGGGTTTGTCCGCCTGGCCAGTAGCTCAGTCCTCCATCGGGCGTTTGCATCGCGAAAAGACGGGTGATGCCCGCTTTGAGGTAGAGGTCTACCGGCTCTCGGCGCAGTAGTTCGGAATTCACGATCGCGGCGTTTTGACGCAGCAGATACAGCGGCATCAGGCGCGAGACGGTCTGCTCGACGCAGCCGTAGGGATAGTAGATAAGGTATTGAAGCGCGGGCTCGATTTGGAGGAGGGGGCTGCCGCTCACGCTGATTTCGAGCGATGCGCGCTCGTCCTCGACGCATTGATCGTTCCGGACCTCGCGGGTCTCGCCCGGCTGGAGGACCATTGCGGAATGCGCCGTTTGGTACGCAGCGGGCGGGCGGACGGGCAGCGGCGCAGGCTCGGCGAAGCGCTCGATCTCCTTTCCTTCGGCGTCGAACACGGAGGTCTCCCATCGGACTTCTCCCTGGCCGATCTCATTGTTCGCAGCCACCGGAACCGCGAAACTGGCTTCGCCGCGCGCGGGCACGTTCACATCCTGCGCCCCGGATGCTTCCTGCAAGGCGCCGGAAATCGTCCACGTCACATGCGCCGTGCAGGGCGTATCCGTCGTATTGAAAACGGTTGCGCGGCATCGCGCCTGATCGCCGGGCAACAGGAAACGCGGCATGCTCGTGCGCAGCGAATACGGCCGCCGCACGTAGAACTGTGCGCCTTTTGCGCCCGTGGCATACATATCCGCCGCGACCGCCACGAGACGCAACTGCCCCGTGAATTCGGGCAGGGCGAACGTGGCAGACGCTTTGCCGTCCACATTGGTTTGCACCGCGCCCGACCAAAGCGCCACCGGCTTGATCCAGGTCTCGTCGTTCACGCCCGCGCGCGCGGCCAACTCGGCATCGCCGCCGATGTGCGGTTGTGCAAAATCGTAGGCCACCTTGTCGTAGTAGTGCGCGCGGCGGTAATCAGGCTTTCGCGTTCGCGACAGCCACGCATATGGATCGGGGTTCTTGTAGTCGGTGATGGCGTGAATCCCCTCGTCAACGGCTGCAAGCGTCACTTCGCCTTGGACCGGCGCGCCTGCGGCGTCATGCACTTCGACCTCGAACCGCGTCTCGGTCGCAGGGCGAACCTCCTGCGGTAGATTGGGGAAATCCACCGTGAGCATGCGTTTGGGATCGCGGACAGGCAGATTAATCGCTGCGAAACTCGAGAAGGGATAGGTCTGCCGGCGGTCCGTCTGGACGGCGTGAATGACC
>ERZ795049.4510-NODE-4510-length-13780-cov-3.465574_pt1 | contig 13780 bp, 8 predicted proteins | sample MGYA00375133_ERZ795049 | MGnify/ENA primary metagenome ERZ795049 (study PRJEB30178, sample SAMN05720147) | activated sludge metagenome | isolation source: anaerobic digester from wastewater treatment plant | place: Japan | collected 2015-04-20 ...
TTTTACCTGTTGATTTGAGTCTGTCTGTTGTCATAGTCGATATATTTTGTTTTAATAATTTCGAGACAAATTTACAACATAAAATCATTGAAAAAACAAAAAAAATGAAATAATTTTATCAAATTGTATTTCAATTATATACATACAGATTTTAAAATGGTTAATAAAAGAGATTGGGAGCTCTTTGTTCTCTTGTCGAAGTACCTCCTATTCCAAAACTCGAAATTTTGGAAGGATTTTGCTCTTTATAGTATCGCTTAATCTTTTTATAGCACCTCAAAAAAGATTTAACCGAAAAATGAATCAGTATGCATCATGTATTATTTTTTAGTACTTTTGCATACGTTTATACCATAAAAAACTTTTAAATTGAATATAAACAACTAAAATACATTTAAGAATTTTATGAAAGTCGTTATTTTAGCCGGAGGATTCGGAACCCGATTAAGCGAAACAACCCATCTTATTCCAAAACCCATGGTCGAAATAGGTGGAAAACCTATATTATGGCATATTATGAAGATTTATAGTTCCTATGGTTTTAATGAATTTATTATCTGTTGCGGATATAAGCAATATGTTATCAAAGAGTATTTTGCCAATTATTTTCTGCATAATTGTGATATGACTGTTAACTTATCTGATAACAACGTGGAAGTGTTAAACAATCGCTCTGAAAATTGGAAAGTAACCATGGTTGATACCGGACTACATACCATGACAGGAGGAAGAATCAAACGTATAGAGAAATACATAGGAGATAATCCCTTTTTATTAACTTATGGTGATGGTGTTTCGGATGTTGTTATTCCCGATACCATTTCGGCTCATCAAAAATCGGGTAAGTGTTTAACAATGATGGCTTACCAACCGGGTGGCCACCTGGGTGTGCTTGACATACAAAACAACGAAGTGAAATCATTTATTGAAAAACCCCTTGAATCGGGTACATGGATAAATGCAGGTTTCTTTGTATGTGAACCTGAATTGTTTGATTATTTAGAAGGAGACCATGAGATGTTTGAACGTCAACCCATGGAAAGACTGATGAGCGATTCTCAAATACATGCTTTTAAACATTCAGGTTTCTGGAAACCTATGGACACACTCCGCGATAGTAATGAATTAAATGATTTATGGAATAACAATAAGGCACCGTGGAAAGTATGGGAATAACTTTAAACATAATCTAAATATATTTAATAAAAAACACGAATAAAAAAACTATCATGAAAGCATTTTATCAAAACAAAAAAGTATTTATTACCGGTCATACAGGCTTTAAAGGTTCATGGTTAACAGCCTTATTGTATAATTTAGGAGCTGAAATAACAGGTTACGCTTTATCCCCTAAAACTCAGCCCAATCTTTTTGAAGTTATTGAAGGTAATTCTTTATGTAAATCCATTATAGGCGATATCAGAGATGTTGTTTATTTACATAGTCAAATGAAAAAATGCCAACCGGACATAGTATTTCATTTGGCAGCTCAACCTATCGTACGTACTTCCTATGAAATCCCAGCCGAAACTTTTGAAATAAACTCCATAGGCACTGCCAACGTTCTTGATGGCATCCGACTACTCGACAATCCCTGTGTTGCAGTGATGATTACCACCGACAAGGTTTATGAAAACAATGAAACCGGACAAGCATATAAAGAGACCGATCGATTGGGAGGTTATGATCCTTACAGTGCCAGTAAAGCTTGTGCGGAATTAGTTATTGATTCCTATAGGAAATCATTTTTTAGTCCGAAAAACTATGAAAGACATCAAAAGTCCATTGCTTCGGCTCGTGCCGGTAATGTTATCGGAGGAGGTGATTGGGCTTCCGACCGACTACTACCCGATATTATACGCGCTTTAGCTCAAAACGATTCCATTCAAATCAGAAATCCTCATGCTGTTCGCCCTTGGCAACATGTGTTGGAGCCTTTATTCGGCTATCTGCTTTTAGCCATGAAAATGCATAATAACCCCCTTCATTATGCCACTGCTTATAATTTCGGCCCTAATCCTCAGGATGTGTTAAGTGTGAAAGAAATGACTGAAATGGCAGTAAACATTTGGGGTAGTGGAAATATTATCTTTCCTGAATTACTGAACCAACCCCACGAAGCTTCCTTGCTTTCACTCGATATCAATAAAGCTAAAGAAGTTTTAAATTGGAAACCTAAACTCAATGCCAAATCAGCCTTGGAACTTACTTTGCAGTGGTATAAAAATTACTATGAAAACAAAACTTATATGTTCGATTTTACTTTAAACCAAATAAATACATATTTTAAAGAATAAGTATTTCATCATATAAAAGCATCAATAATATGACAAAACGAGAACAAATACTATCACTGGTAAAAGCCTATTATCATGAAACCTTCGGACAAGAAAAATCATTCTCTCCCGGCGACCGCATTGCCTATGGAGGCAGGAAATTCGACGAAGAAGAATTATTGAATCTGGTAGATGCTTCTCTCGATTTTTGGTTAACCACAGGACGTTATGCTGAAACATTTGAAAGTGAATTTGCCCGTTTTCTTGATGTGAAATATTGTTTGTTAACAAACTCCGGATCGTCGGCTAATCTTTTGGCATTTATGGCATTAACATCACCTCTACTTAAAGAGAGACGCATTGAACGAGGAGATGAAGTGATTAGCGTTGCCGCCGGATTTCCCACTACCGTTGCACCTATAATTCAATACGGTGCCATACCTGTTTTTCTTGACGTAAATCTTATTCAATATAATATTGACACTTCTTTATTAGAAAAAGCATTAACTCCCAAAACCAAAGCTGTGATGATAGCTCATACTTTGGGTAATCCTTTTGATTTGCAAAAAGTGAAATCATTTTGCGATGCCCATCAACTTTGGTTGATAGAAGATAATTGTGATGCTTTGGGTTCTAAATACTATTATAAAGGCAAATGGAAATACACCGGTACTATAGGCGACATAGGTACTTCGAGCTTCTATCCACCTCATCACATTACAATGGGTGAAGGCGGAGCTGTTTATACTAACAATCCATTGTTAAAACGCATACTTGCATCCTTGCGAGATTGGGGTAGAGATTGCTATTGTGCTTCGGGAAAAGACAATACATGCAATCATCGCTTCAACCAACAACATGGAGAATTACCTTTCGGTTATGACCATAAATATGTATACTCACATTTTGGTTATAATCTGAAAGTTACCGATATGCAAGCAGCCATCGGCTGTGCTCAATTAAAAAAACTTCCTGCGTTTGTCGATGCGAGAAGAAAGAATTGGGAATACCTTAAAGAGCAACTTTCCGATTTAAAAGAGGTGTTTTATCTGCCTGAAGCTGCCGACAACAGCCTTCCTTCTTGGTTCGGCTTCCTGTTAACAATCAAACCCGGTGTCCCTTTCAAACGTATTGATATAATTCAATATCTCGAAAAAAATAACATACAAACCCGTTTGTTATTTGCCGGTAATTTGATTAAACATCCTTGCTTTGATCTGATACGATCCAAAGAAAACGCGTATTATAGAGTTGTTGGAAATTTGAAAAATACCGATTACATAACAGAACATACTTTCTGGATAGGCGTTTACCCGGGCATGAAAATGGAAATGTTACAATATATGGTTAAACAAATAAAGACATTTGTAAATAATCACAGTTAAAATTTATGGAAATAGAAGTTACGTCTTTGCCGAAATTGCTTCTCTTGAAAAACAATATTCTTCAAGACAATAGAGGATGTTTTTATAAATCCTTTAATCGGGAATTTTTTGTAAAAAACGGATTAGACAGCGACTTTAAAGAATCATATTATTCCGTTTCACATAAAAACGTGATACGGGGTATGCATTTCCAAACCCCTCCTTTTGAACATACCAAATTAGTCTATGTGAGTCAAGGTGCCATTCTTGATGTTGTCCTCGATTTGCGTGAATCATCGCCTACTTACGGTAAATTTGCCTCTTTTGAATTGAATGCAAATAAAGGGACCTCCTTATATATCCCCAAAGGTATGGCTCACGGTTTTTGTGCAAAAGAAAACAATACAATTGTAAATTATTTGCAAACAAGCGTTTACTCAAAAGACAACGATTGTGGTATCTTGTTTAATTCTTTTAATTTCGACTGGCCGATTATTCAACCGATAGTTTCCGAAAGAGATTTATCTTTTCCTAGCTTTCAACAATTTAAAACTCCATTTGAATGAATATATTAATTACCGGCGGCACAGGCTTTATCGGAACACATCTTATCAAAGCTTTATCCAATCAATATAAAATACATATATTGGTTCCCCAAAATTTGGATTTTACTGTTCCTGAATATGTGAGTGTTTTTGAATTCTCGGAAAACATAAGAGAATTACATCAATATATAAATGAAAATCAAATAGAAGGAATCATACATTTAGCAACACTTTACGTTGCACAACACCAAGCCGAACAAATAAAAGACATCATACTTTCGAATGTTTATTTGGGAACAGCTATATTGGAATCAATTAAAAACACGCAAGTTAAATGGTTTATCAATACCGGAACCTATTGGCAAAACTTTAAAAGCGACAACAAGGTATATTGTCCGGCTAATTTATATGCTGCATCCAAACAAGCATTTATCGATATGGCTGCTTTTTATACCGAGACCAGCTCCCTAAGATTTGTTACTTTAAAACTATCCGATACCTTCGGCAAAGGTGATACTCGCCGAAAATTATTAACTATTTTCAAAGAAGCTGCCGATACAAAAGAACCGCTACTAATGTCGAAAGGAGAACAATATTTAGATATTTTATACATAGAGGATATTATCTCGGGCTTCACACATTTGATTAATCTTTTAGAACAAGATAAAGAGCTTTTAAACGAATATGTCTTAGTGGCACAACAACGCTATAACCTTAAAGAAATAGCCGGCATTTTCGAAAAAGTAAGCGGTAAAAAACTTCAGATTGTTTGGGGTGGACGCCCTTACCGCGAACGAGAAATCATGTGTCCATGGCAAAAAGGAACGCCTTTACCCGGCTGGAAAGCTAAATTAAGCCTTGAAGACGGAATAAAAAAATTCTTAACACCTTAGCAATGATGATTAATAACAATTCACTTCCTTTGGTTAGTATATGCATTCCTACTTACAATGCATCGACTAGCATTTTGGATACGCTCCAATGTGTTATTAATCAAACTTATAAAAATATTGAAATTATCATTTGCGACAACTGCTCAACAGACAATACAGTAGAATTAATACGTGAGTTATCCGACAGCAGAATCAATTTATCGATAAACAACGAAAATTTAGGCATGGTAGGTAATTTCAATATGGTATTGTCAAGAGCAAACGGAACTTACGTAAAACTACTTTGTGCCGACGATATCATTACAAATGATTGTGTTGAAAAAGAAGTAAAGGTGTTTCTTAACAATCCCGACAAAAACCTGGTTATGGTTACCGCCGAAAAATTCGTTATCAACGCCCGAGGTGAAACATTATTCACCAAACGATTCTTGGGGAAAGAAGGCATCTATGACGGCATAAAAGTACTTCGCAAATCTTTCCGTTACGGAACTAATATCTTCGGTGAACCCGGAGCCGTTTTGTTTTTAAATGATGCCGTTAAAAAGGCAGGAGAAATTCAAATTCCCGAATCTTTAACTTACGTAGTTGACATGCAATTATATGCTCAAATACTCAAACAGGGCAAACTTTATGTATTAAAAGAATTTTTATTTTATTTCCGGCTTACATCTACTTCTTATTCAGGTCGGTCGAAATGGGAACCGGCTGTAGTGTTTAATCAATTGCGAAAAAAATTTACGCAAGAAAATTTCATTGCTTTTTCACTCACCGACAAACTGTTCGCTTTTATCATGTCGTGGTTGTTGTGTGTAGCCAGATATATGATTTTTAAATTATCTAATAAAAAATAAGCTTATGTTATTATCGGTTATTATTCCATGTTATAATGAAGAATTGGTGATTAACGAAACCTATAAACGTTTGGGTAAAGTTTTAAATGAACTGGATCTCTCTTATGAGCTACTATTCATTAATGATGGGAGTCGGGATAAAACCTATGATATTTTATCTCGATTGGCATCGGAGGATTCAAAGGTAAAAGTATTGAATTTTTCACGCAATTTCGGTCATCAATGTGCTGTTACGGCAGGCATTAATCATTGTTCGGGCGATGCAGCCGTTATTATTGATTCCGATTTGCAAGACCCTCCCGAAGTGATAGTGGATATGTTGAAAATCATGCATGAACAAAATGCAAATGTGGTATATGGTGTACGAAAAAAACGCAAAGGAGAAAATTGGTTTAAACTTATTACTGCCAAATATTTTTATAGACTGCTAAACAAGCTGTCGGACGTTAGATTTCCGGTCGATACCGGCGACTTCCGTTTAATTGACCGTAGAATTATTGACACTTTTAACCGTTTGGAAGAAAAGAACAAATACATACGCGGTCTTATCAGTTGGATGGGATATAAACAAGTGCCTTGCTATTACGAACGTGAAGAACGCTTTGCCGGTGAAACAAAATATCCTTTTAAGAAAATGTTAAGATTTGCTATGATCGGTGTTTTTTATTTCTCTAAAAAACCTTTGCAAATAGCTACTTTCTCCGGTTTTATTTCTGTTGCCATTGGGATTCTATATGGTTTGGTTGCGTTAATTACCAAAATAATAAATCCGGAAGCACTTGTAACCGGTTGGACTACTTTGATTATTCTTATTATTTTCTTTGGAGGAGTTCAATTGTTAACCATTGGTGTATTAGGGCAATACATAGGAAATTTATTCGATGAAGCCAAAGACCGTCCGGAATACATCATTGGAGATAAAATAAATTTTTAATTCTATATCATACATACTTAATTAATTTTGTATATGAACACAACGATTGAATTCTTCAAAGATAAAAAAAACATAACATGGATAGCTTTCTTCGGATTGCTACTGCTTGCCATGATAGTAATGAGTATAGGTGCCGGAATGAATGGGGATGAAGAAATGCAAGCCATACAAGCTGATAATGTTATTAATTACTATAAAAGTTTTGGAAATGATACTGCGGCAGTTTCTACTACTATTATGAAAAACGGTAATCCGGAGTATTGGAATCTTCCTTTATACGGACAAGTAATCGACAACTTTGCCGGTTTAATTGCGCGCATCTTTAAGATAGACGATTTGATGATGACACGGCATATTGTTAATTCCATATTCGGATGGTTGGGGATTTTGTTTGTAAGTCTGATGGCATTTCGTATCAGCGGTCAAAAGCGAGCAGCGATTTTTGCTGCCTTACTTCTTTTCCTATCGCCGCGTTTTTTAGGACATTCCTTCAATAATATCAAAGACGTTTCCTTTGCCACGGCTATGATGATGGGAGTGTATTATATTTACGTTTTTCTGCAAGAATTTCCAAAACCTAAGAAATCAACGATTATTATGCTAATTATCAGCATGGCATTTGCCATGGCTGTACGTATACCCGGTATATTGCTTATCCCTTATTTCGGATTATTTTCTTTGTTATTTATTTTCAAACAATACTTTATCAATAAATCTCAACAGAAAAAAACAACCGCTAACAAAAAGAAAGTTAAAATCACGCTACCCAAAGAACAAAATGTGTCGTATTTATTCAAGCGACTTTTGTTATTTGGCATAGGTATTTCTTTGGCTTCATATATATTAATGGTATTATTATGGCCTTATGCCATTGAAGCTCCTATAGAACATGTTAAAGAAGCTTTCGGTGGTATGTCGCAATTTGCTACGGCTATTCGTCAAAATTTTGAAGGAAGCATGCAATGGTCGGATGCTTTACCTTGGTATTATACACCTAAATATATTTTAATCACCATTCCTATTGCCGTAATTCTGGGTTTGCTCGTATATCCTTTTGTTGGCGGATTAAAAAAGGAAAACCGTTTTTCAAGTTTTATTGTTTATTTCTCGTTTTTATTTCCTATATTTTGGATAGTCTATACCAATGCCAATGTTTACGGCGGATGGCGACATTCACTGTTTGCTTATTTACCAATGGTTGTGGCAGCCGCTCTCGGATTTGACGCTTTAGTAGATTTTGTGAAAAATAAATATGCCAAAATTGTTCTTACTGTATTACCCTTCTTGTTGTTGTTGCCTCCTTTTATCCATATTGTTAAAAATCATCCGTATGAATACATATATTTCAATGAGTTTGCAGGAGGTGTAAAAGGAGCACATGGAAATTATGAATTGGACTATTATTATCATTCCACACGCGAAGCGTCGGAATGGATAATCGAAAATGCAAAGAAAACAGGATTGGAAACTTCCGATAAAATCATTGTAACAACTTGGCATCCTGCTTCGGTAAGTTATTATTTCCGCCACGACACCGATCGTTTTCAGGTGGGATTTGCCCGTTGGTATGAAAGAGGCAACTGGGATTGGGATTATGGCATTTTTGTGATTACAGGTATTTCACCCGAACTACAAAAAAGTTTACATTTTCCTCCTAAAAACACCGTTCATACTATTGATGTTGACGGTAAACCCATTTGTTTGATATTGAAACGAACCGATAAATCCGATATGATAGGCAATCAATTCAAAGAACAACAACAGTTCGACAGTGCATTGTTTTATCTCAACAAAGCCATTGCTCTTGAACCTGCCAATCAAGCGGTATTATTTAATCTTATTGAAATTTATTTTAACACCAATCAAATAGAAAAAGCCAAAGAAAATATTGACAAGCTGCTTGCCATCGAAGCACACAACGAAACGGGAAATTTATACTTGATGAATTATTATTTGTTCAATAATCAAATAGATAATGCTATGCAAATATGCAATTTACTTAAAACCATAAATTTTAAAAATCCTCAAGCATATATGGTTATGAGTAATATTTATATGAATCGCGGAAATTTACGTGCAGCCGAACAGGAATTATTAATGCTTATCGACTTTGATCGTCTTGATAATCAAACAGCACAACAATTAATTAAAATCTATCAAGCCCAGGGCCTCAACGAACGTGCTGCTACTAAAAAACTATATAAAGCTTTGGCCGATAGTTATAAAAAGCGAGGGAAAGAAGATCAGTATTACGAATATTTGCAAATCTATGAACGGATATAAACGGTTCTATACCGAGTCCCGAGAGTTTTTTTCGTTCCGAAAAAATAAGTGTAGGTTGTGTTTATCTCTTTTGTCTTAATTCGTAATTTTTAATTGATTTCCGTTCTCGGCACAAAAAAAGAGGCTGCCCGTTAATGAGCACCCTCTTTTATTAATTCAATATTAATTATCGTTGTATTGTCATTTTCCTGACTATACGTTGTCCTTCGTATTCCATACTGTAATAGTAAATACCGTCAGCCAAAGATTGGGTATCGAATGTAATCGAATAATCCCCTGCCATGGATTGAATTGTTTTGGCATATAAAACTTGTCCTGTGATAGTCATCACACTAAAGTTTAGACTTCCTTGCTGAGGTATTGAATAAGGGATTTGAGTAATGGTTGTTACGGGATTGGGAATATTTTGACCCAAGCTCCAATCAATCTTATTTATTAAATCAATACCAACTATATTCTTATAAATAGCACAAGCGGTAACAGTGGCCGTATCGTTAGACAATTTCTCATCGGCTGTGATAGAGTCAAGGTATACATTAACGGTATAATTTCCGCTAAAATTAGGAACAACATAGGTATTAGTGCAAACATGTACTAATGATCCTTTGGCTATAATGGTATCGGTAGTTTCCGAAAAAGAAGCCCATGCATGTCCGGCACTATCAACCTTCACATTTATTGCAGCAGAACTGATATCATTATCACCTAAATTGGCTAAAGTAACGGAAACTTTAATCACACTTAATCCCGAATCGCATACTGAAGGTAAAGGTTTATTAATGGATTGTATGCTTAAATCAACCATATCGTCCAAATTCACACAAGCCAACAGATTTATTTCATTATTTGAAGCATTCACATCACAGGGTAATTCCGATTTCAATCTTACGTTATAATAAGGTTGTATATCGGAAACCGTCGGAACTATATAGGCTTTGGTGAAAGCATAAACAATGGAATCGCCAGATGCTAAATAATGATTAACAGTTTCTGTAATATCATTTCCACCGTTTATTTGTAAACGAAGTGGAATTTGATCAACGGCAAGATTTCCGGTATTCACAATTTTAACGCTTACGTATACACTATCGCCAATACGTTTACATTTCACAGCATCTACTCCCGTCAAATCTTTTATGCTTAGATCGGGATTGATTAAAATCGACGTATAAACCGTATCATTGTTTTGATTGCTGTCGACAGCATGAATATAGGCCTTGATATGGTAAGTGCCATTTGTCGACAAATCAAATTGGTTAGTTAGCAATATGGTATCTTTGCCAAGGCTTTGTAAAACACCGCTTATCGACTGTGAGAAGGATAAAGTTGCCGTACCTGTAATTTCAACATAAAGTCGGCTGGTGTCGGTATTGAAATCAAATGCTTGCGCTGTTAAATTCTCGACAACAAATTCTAAGTTATTATTAGTGAGATTACAAGCTTTTAAATTCTGTACCTTCGGATTTAATAAGCTCACTGCAATATCTTTCTCGGCAAAAATACGAATTCTATCAATGCTTTGATTAGCACCTCCGAAACTGGAAGCTTCAAAAATTAAACTCAAACAAGAAGCTTGATTGAACGATGTTAAATCAATAACATAATGTTCCCATCCCGGAGTAACATAGGCGGAATTATATCGTCTGACTGTTTGAAGGATTTGGTAACTTGCACCTCCATTGGTCGATACTTTCACTACTACCAAATCATTATTGGTTGAGGAAGCATCATGCGCATACCAGAATTCCAAAGCCGGATGATCGTTCCCTCTTAAATCAATTCCATTGATAATGGCTTGTGAAATAGACCCTAATCCTGTTGACGAAGCAAATTCCAAACGACCTGTTCCGTAAACCGGTGCGATAACGGGACTAACACCCGCACCGGAAACTACATTCCAATTTACGGTACCTGTAATTTGTTTAAAAATAAATTCTGCCGGTGTTGTGCTAAAATCTACATCATAAGGCAAACTAATTTTGTTTACTACATAATTAGTCTTTAAGGTATCATCCAGATAAAACGTATCCAAACTTGAACTTAAAAATACACTAATTTGATAGTTGCCCGAAATGTGTATCGGTAATAATGTTGTCAACACAAAGGTATCACTGGTCGTCCTTGATAAAGACCCTACATTAATAATAGTATCCTTTTGGAAATTAAGGGCTCCACTCACAACAAGATGCAAAGTTACGGGAGAAGTATTAAAGAAATAATTTTGCGTTCCGCTATTTTTTACTATGACTTTTACATTGGCAAAATCATTTAAACACTGAATCTCGTTAATATTTTGAGGACTTACCAATTCCGATACTTCCAAATTATAACCGTCGAAAATTGGAATGGAATAAGCGCCCATAGTTGTAAAAGTAGTACGAATATTCCCTTCAATGTCGGTAGTAACACCTGGATAACCCGGACAACTTAAACCGTTATAAGATGTTAATTTCAGATTTATTGTTGAATCAACAAAATCGGGAAGTAGATTGGTTGAATTCACATCGGTAGTTACGATATTTCGCCAATTGGTCAAGGTGGCTTGATTTGTTCCCGATACATAGCCTAAATTGCCGGATGAATAATAATTATTATAATCTATACCGTAATTTTGGGCATAGGTCGACGAGTAAGTGCCGGCTAAATAAATAGCATAGGGAGTAACTCCGTTTGCCACAATTAAATTATTTTTCATGTCGGCACTATAAGTTGTGTCCGAATAAGTATACCAATAAATAGCCCTGCTATTTAAAGAGGAACCTGTAATTAAAATACTATTATGAATAAAATCGACAGCTATAGGATAATCAATATAAATACCATAGGTGTAATCAGCATTGGAATACAAGTTTATTTCGTTATTAGCTATCATGGCCGAATCGACAAAATAGGAAAGGATTCCATATAAGTAATCACTAATGGATAAATTATCGGAATATATTTTATTGCCAATCACCCGACCTCCATTATGCATTTCTTCCAGATAAATTCCACACCAGTCTGTACCATAATTAATGCTGCGCGGACTTATGGTATTATAAGACGTGCTGATAGCATTGGCGAAGTAATAATAAATACTGAAATAATATTGGTTGGTAAAAATATTACTATCAACCCTTACATTTTGCGCTATAGACGCACTTTCATTTAATAACACAATGCCAAAATAACCCCCGTTAAAAGTTGAATTTTTAACACTTAAATCCGAAACTATATTACCGGTAGTTGAAATTTGATAAATACCTCCGTGCATAGCACTTATTGAATCAGGATTTGCATAGAAATTACAATGATTAAAATGTATATCCTTGGCATTTCCTGTTATCTCTACGGCATAATCACCGGCAACAACATCGAAAGTTATATTATTGATATTCACGTTTGCAGCATTATTCAAACTCAATGCATTTCCCGAAAGCGGACGAAGAATAACACTGTCTTTGTTTCCACTCAAAGAGGTAATGGTTAATGTATAGTTACCTAAAAGACTTGCCAAATCATCTAAAATAACATTTTCGACATATACCCCATTTTGTAATTTCAATGTTATATTCCCATTAACGCCACATCGAGAACCGACATAATAGGCTTCCATAATGCTTGCCGCATCGGCACCGGCTCTATTGCCGATAATAAAATCACCACTTAGAGGACCATAACAACCATAAGAAATTATCTCTAAAGTATCGTCATTCATTACCGAATCTATCAGTCCGTTAGGCATACTTACCCATACTACAATGGTGTCGTTATTCATATAACGTTGATTATAATAACCCAATGTAATGGTATCATTAAAATCTTCCGGTAAATGACCCCTGTAAACAACCGGTGTTTGTAACACTCCATTAAGTGTCCAATAAAGATGACATGAATCCAAATATTTTATTCCTTTATTTTTTATGGTAACATTAACTGCTTGGGAACCTCCCATAGTGGCTAAAGTAGGACTATTAATATTAAGCAAAGCAACGCTATTGGAATCGTCAGTGCCGAGTGAAACCACATAGAAACGGGCATTGGCACGATCATAACTCAATCCTCCATTATAAGGGGTTGAATAATTAGGAAAAATATAGTCATCATAATCATAAGCCGACATAGTATTGGGAGTAGTAGTATAATAAAAATCTGTATAAGGAGAATCGTAGTTGCCATCATTATTTTCCCAATAAATCAATAAATTCTTACCGGGGGTTAACGTAAAAGGTGTTTGTAGTGTAACTTCCGACCATCCGGTTGTTGCGAGGTTATAAGTTCCCGACCATACCAAAGTAGCACCTGCCGTAACAGGATTTATATATGCATCACTGTAGATCGTATTATCGCTTACTTCTTGAAAATAACAACTTTGATTGGTTGCATTTGTCATAGTTGATTGTAATTGCCAAGCTAATTTTGTTATTAAGCCTCCTCCCGATGCCGGGTTTATTTCAGAAGCTAAATATAACATACGCGACCAACTATAATCATAAAATCGGTTCATAGGCGTATAATTATCATAGTATGTACCATTACCAACAATTACATATCCCGTTACACCTCCTCCCGATAAACGTTTGATATAAAAATTATCTTGAAGTGAAACTATATTTCCAAAAGAATCATTGACGTAAATTGCATAATGCACATCC
>ERZ795049.4538-NODE-4538-length-13701-cov-5.927085_pt1 | contig 13701 bp, 9 predicted proteins | sample MGYA00375133_ERZ795049 | MGnify/ENA primary metagenome ERZ795049 (study PRJEB30178, sample SAMN05720147) | activated sludge metagenome | isolation source: anaerobic digester from wastewater treatment plant | place: Japan | collected 2015-04-20 ...
TTTGCAAATCCCAAAAATGTTTCGGTCATTGTTACTGAATATTTTGACATTATTTACACCCAGGAGTCAGCCTACGCAGCACAAATGCTGGCAGAAAAGGCTGACAGCCTTTATTTAAAAGCCTGCGAACTCTTAGAATCTGAGCCGTATTTCAGGATGCCTGTGGTTCTTTCCCCTGACACCGATGTATTAAACGGCGGCTTTTTCCCTGCGATGTATAATTACATCATCCTATATGATACCCTGCCGGACAGCGGTTCTCTCGCTGTATTCAGCGAAAACCTTCTAAGTGTTTTTTATCATGAAGTAGTTCATGCAGTAAGTATCCAGAAAAAAAGCAATTTCTGGCGTTTTGCAGGTATGGTTTTTGGAGATATACTAACGCCTGCCCCTCTTTTTAATCTTCCCTTATCTTTTATAGAAGGAGTGACTGTTTCCTTTGAGAGCATGGACGGGGAAGGCCGGCTTAATGATGTGTTTGCAACCCATATTATTGCACAGGCAAAACTTGAGAATAAGTTTCCTGACTGGAAGCAGGCTGCCTATACAAGAGATATTTATCCGGTGGGGCAGCTTCCCTACCTTTTCGGCGGAGCCTTTGCAGCCTATATTCAGCAGAAGTACGGTATGGAAAAGTATGCTAAGTACTGGGAAGAGTGCGGAAAAATTCAGTTATTTAAACTTGTACCCGGTGTTTTCAAATCTGTATACCGCAAAGACATTGAGACTGTGTGGAAAGATTTTAAAAACTCTGTAGTTCTCCCTACTCAAGCAGGAGTTATAGCTGAACAAGGCAAAGAACTGCCGCAGACAACTCCAATGCTCAATATTGCAGATTATCCGGATAGTACGCTTTTGAGCACTAGGAATGAGAGTTTATACTCTTCTGTTGCTGCAGGTCCAGCCGGGATTGCATGGATCGATGAGGCTTTATCAGGTGTGTATTATCTTTCAAATGAAGATATAAAAGGTTCAAACAGTGCCAAACCTGAAAAATTATTCAGCTGCAGCTACGGACAGACCCGGGTCACTTTTTCTAAAGACGGGAAGTATCTTATATCGTCCTATGTATACCCGTATCCGGAAGGACGCAATACCGTCCAAATTTTCGACATGGAAAAGAGAGCTTTCACTAACGAAAAAATTCAGGGTATTCGGGATGCTGTAGTAATTACGCTTGATGACGGCAAGGAATACATTGCGGGTGTAGAAACAAAGTCGCAGTATGCTTCGATTGTTTTATATGACAGAGCTGCCTTGACCGAAGTTATGCGCCGCGAGTTCCCCGTTAACAGTATTCCGTTTTCTCTTGTGAATGCAGGAGAAGGCAATCTTGCGTATGTACTTAAAGAAAAAAATGACTGGTATATAGTGCTTTACGATCCGCTTTCCAAAGAAGAAGTGCGCATCTATGATCCGGAAAATCCGATTATTATAAAACATCTTAATCCTGTGTACGGCTCAAATTCAACAGGATTTACTTTTTCCTATGCTCACGGGTTTGTGGACGGAACCTTTCCCAGGATGGGACACCTTACTTTGAACAGTACCGGTTCTTCTCTAAAAGATACAACAGCATCTGTAAAAACACAAACTAAGGATATATCAGGCGGTGTCTATTATCCTGTGTTAATAGACGGTACTGTGATCTTTGATGCCCGATACTATGAAAATGATACACTCCACCGTATTCCGTATGATGCTCTGTGTAATTCTCAAAACTATGCTCTGTTATTGGACTCTGATTTTTCTGAGGATAAGGTTCAGGAAAATAAGGTAAGCGGGTTTGAGGAAGAAAGTTATAATCCCTTAAAGTACATGACAGACGGTATTTTTATTCCAATGATGTCATTGACTATGACCTCCGGGATAGAAGCAGATGAAGTAACATTGGAAGATTTTGGGGTGGCTGTAGGATTCAATTATATGACACAGGATCCAGCAAGTGTCTGGATGCCTACTCTTGGTTTATTATTCGATACAAAAAATCTTTCTGCGCAAACTCAGTTGTCGGTTGTTAATAGTGCAACTCCTGTAACATTTACGGGGAATTTTAATACTTCCTTTAATTTTACCGGTTATTTTGAATCACTTGCATCGTTAGAGGCTTCCTATACTCATCCTCTTGGAAATTCCGGCAACACACTTTCTGCTGCTAACTATGTTGAGGGAAACTGGGTAAGTGATCAGGGAGTCTTTGCTCATACTTATGCAGATTCAGCTAAGATTGTTTTTTCAACAATTAAACAAAAGGGAATCGGATTTTATGAATCTGAGGGCTTTGAAGCTGTGGCAGGCGCAGGGCTTTTCTTTGATCCCTTAGTTCCAGAAGGCGATAAGCTTCAGTATAATTACAGTATTGGTGCAGGTTATATGTTTGCCCGTCTTTTGCCTGTGGATAATACCAGGTCTCTGACCTTTAATCTTCCAACGCTTATTCAAGCGCATCTTTTCCCTTCGACTATACTGAGACCGGATACAAAGACGTTATGGGCGGCAATGGCAGATGTGACTCTTTTTTCTATGGAAATTCAAAAGGGAATTCCTTTCCTCTGCCTCTATGCAAATAGGTTAACCCTTTCTGCTAATTATACTGCGGGTCAGGTAATTGGGGGTGTAAACTTTAAAGACCCTGTCAGCAATTTTTCAAACATCGCGAGTCTTCCCTATGAGGACTCAGTTGCTTTACAGTGTAATATTACACTTCGTCCAATCTTCGGTATGCTTTTAACACAGATATCAATGGATTTCGGGGGCGGTGTCCGGTATTACATACGGCAGCAGAAATTTGAATACTTAATAACTATTTTTAGTGCTACACTTGGATTATCTCCCTTAGGAAGATAATGATAGGTAAGGCTGTAAAAGAAACACTTTTACAGCCTTTTTTTCTACATTGTAAACTTGTTTTTCATACTTGCTAGAATATTGAGAGCCATATCATCGGAGACTTCGCCTTGAGGTTCATGATATTCAACAAGGTTTGCAGGAATTTCATCGAGAAAGGGGGAGGGTGTGCAGTCTACAACGTTCTGCATCTTTCTTCTTTTTCTGCAGGCCGATATAAACAATTTGTCCCGCGCCCTCGTTATAGCAACATAAAAAAGCCGGCGTTCCTCTTCTACGTTTCCATCCCCTTCTTCAACGCTTCGTGCATGGGGAATTAATCCTTCTTCTGCACCTGCAATGAAAACAACAGGAAACTCAAGTCCCTTTGAGGCATGGATGGTCATGAGACTTACTTTTCCCTTTAGAGAATCATCTTCCATATCGTCGCGTGATATAAGCGTAATTCTATTAAGATAGGCGTAGAGACCGGTGTCAAAGTTATCGGGATTATTTTCCCAGGTGTCGATTGAGGTTATAAGGTGTTCAATGTTTAAAAACTTAAAGCGGGCGGCCTTTTCATTTTTCTGATACTCCTGCATAAGGTAATCCATGTAATTTACGGTATCGACCATTGCACGTACTTTTTTTGCAAGTCCCTTTCCTCCAAGAAGCAGAGATCGCTGCTCAGTAATCATATTTACGAAGCTTTCAAGTTCAATTTTCATTTTATCGCCCAGAGGAGATTCCTGAGCAGAAATGAGTGCATTAATACTTGTCCAAAGCGAGCATTTTTGATTTTTAGCAATTTCGTTTATCTGTTCAATGGTTTTGCGCCCTATACCTCTCCTTGGAGTGTTAATAATCCGCAGCAGATTAATATCGTCATCATGGTTGGAAATAACTCTCAAATAGCTGATAATGTCTTTTATTTCCTTGCGCTGGAAAAAACTCGTACCGCCTGAGACTGTATAGGGGATGTTTGCCTGTAAAAAGCCTTCTTCAATTGCCCGGGTGAGGGTGTTAGCCCGTATGAGTACTCCAAAATCCCCGTAGCTCCTTTTCTCGCTGATGCACAGACTTTGAATCATCTCGCAGATAAAGTCTGCCTCTGCGCTTTCATTTTCCGGCATAAAAATTTCTATGGGTTTACCCGAACCGTTTCCCGACCAGAGCGCCTTATCCTTACGGTTTGTGTTGTTGGAAATAACTCCATTTGCGGCCGCCAGAATTGTCTCGGTTGAGCGGTAGTTCTGCTCGAGCCTAATTTCTTTAACACCGGGAAAATCGCGTTCGAACATTAAAATATTTTCATAGTTGGCGCCTCTCCAGCTGTAAATTGACTGGTCATCGTCGCCTACGACTGCAACATTCCGGTCTGCAATAGCGTGCATCAGAAGATACTGCTGAATAGATGTGTCCTGAAATTCGTCAACCATAATGTATTTGTAGCGGTCCCGGTATTTTTGCAGCACTTCGGGAAACTCACGGAATAATTTTATAGGAAGACCAATAAGATCGTCAAAATCTACGGCATTGTACAGTTTTAATCCAGACTGATACTCTTCATAGAGTTTACGGTACTGATCGTTTGCACTTTCCCAGTCCCAGCGGCCTATTTTTATATTTGAAAAAAGATTCCCTATTTTATACACATCAAGCGCATCGGCCGTAAATCCGAGTTCACGTCCGGTTTCTTTTATCAGCTGGTTGCGGTCAACATCATCATAAATTGAAAAATTAGACCTCCAGCCGAGCATTTCTATATCCTGCCGTAATATTTTTACTCCAAAAGCATGAAAGGTTGATATTGTTAAATTCTGGAGTTTTTTACCTGTAAGTTCCTTAACCCGCTCCTCCATTTCTTTTGCAGCCTTATTAGTAAAGGTGAGGGCGAGTATCTGGCTTTGAGGAATGCCCGATTCAAGCATATTTGCTATGCGGTATGTTATAACCCGGGTTTTCCCCGATCCGGCTCCTGCAATAATAAGGATGGGACCTTCAAGGGTAGTTACGGCTTCATATTGTTTTTCGTTTAGTGTATTGAATGCAAATGATGACATAGCGCTCATTCTACGGCATTAGAGCCTTTCTATGCAACAAGAAGTACTGAAAATTATTGAAAATACTAGGTAATAACTCCTATGAGATTGTTATTTTTCCGCCTCAATGCTATACTTCTTTCCATAATTTGCAGTGGAGGATCTTGATTTATGACTATTGTTCAGACAGTAAATGCTTTTTTAGGACGTCACGGATTTGCATACGGCGGACCGGATATTAATACAATTATTGACGGTCTTTTGTGGGATATGCAGCAGGGTTTAGATAAGGGCGCCGGCTCGTTTACTGCCATGGAAGCAACAGAAGATATGATACCTACCTGGGGTTTACCTCCATCTTCTGTTCCGGTAAACAAGACTGTAATGGTTATTGACGCAGGCGGAACAAATTTCCGTTCATGTCTGGTTCATTTTGATGCAGAAGGCAAAACCAGCATCTCCGATCTTGAAAAATGCGCAATGCCCGGTATTGAAAAAGAACTTAATAAAAAGGATTTTTTTGAAGCAATCGCAAAGAACCTTGATCACTTAAAAAACAAGGCAGACTGTATAGGTTTTTGCTTTTCATATGCTATGAAAATTACACCGGAGGGTGACGGTCAGGTTCTAGGTTTCTCTAAGGAAATAAAGGCAAAAGAAGTTGTCGGATCTCTTGTGGGGCAATCTTTATGTGATGCCCTTGTAGAACGCGGATGGAACCGCCCAAAAAAAGTTGTTTTACTGAATGATACAGCTGCCGCTCTTTTAGCAGGAGCTGCCAATGCATCAGGCGGCCGACGGTATAGTTCGTATGTCGGGCTTATACTCGGTACCGGAATGAACGCAGCCTATATTGAATCGGGTAAGATAAAGAAAATTGAGGGAATGACAGGTCTTAAAAACGGAATCCCGGAAAGTCAGATTGTTGTTTGTGAAACAGGAAAGTTTAATAAACTTCCCCGCTCAGGTTTTGATCTTGAGTTTGATAAAACTGCAAATACACCCGGGCTTTATGTTATGGAAAAAATGTGTTCCGGCGCATATTTAGGCCCCGTTTCTCTCATTGCCTTAAAAGAAGCTGCGAAAGACGGTCTTTTTTCAGAGGCGGTATCTGCAGAAATACTTAAAATCCAAAAATTTGAGCTTAGAGACATGGATCAGTTTTTCTACGCTCCATTTAAGACTGATACTCTCCTTGGTTCAATTATGGCTAAGGGGACTCAGGACGACTACGACACTGCCTATGCTCTCCTTGATGCCTTTGTAGAGCGTTCTGCACGCATTACCTCCTCAATTATTGCAGCTTCTGTTATAAAAAGCGGCAAGGGCACACAGCCTTCATTGCCTGTATGCATATTGTGTGAGGGAACTACATTTTATAAAACTCATAATCTTCAGGACCGTCTGCGGGGATATCTCAATACTGTGCTTACAGAACAGAGAAAGCTATATTTCGAAATTGTAAGTTTGGATAATGCCATAACCCTCGGAGCCGCCGCTGCAGCACTTTCATAAACTATAGTATTGCCTTTTTTACTGAGGCTTAAAAACTATTTACAAAACCGGTATCTGCCGATATACTTACAGTACCGGTTTTATTATTTTAAAAAAATGAACCATACAGGGAGTTACTGTGGCCGCAGGTAAAACTATAGGAAAAACAATTGTATTACTTTTTTTGGTAATAATTCTTATTTTAATAGGGCTCGTCTGGTTCGACTATCTTGGTGTAATTCAGGCTAAACAGCTTTTCGCGCCGGTGTACCGTCTGTTCGGACTGCAAACCCAATCCTCCGCCTCTATCAGCTCCGTTTCTGCTGTTCCCTATATCGATTTAGATTCTGAACGCTTAGGAAAGCGTTTGGAAGCCCTTGATTTAAGAGCTCAGGAACTCGACAAACGTGAGCAGACTATTAAGCAAAAAGAACAGGAAAGCCTTCAAATATCTCAGGAACTTGAAGATTTACGAATTTCTCAAGAAGAAAGAGAAAAAACATTCAACAATACAATAAAAAAGTACGATGATAGAGAAGTAAACATCGTACAAAATGCACGGAACCTGACAGGAATGGCTCCTCAGAATTCTGTAAATATTCTTCTTGCAATGGATGATCAGGATATAATTGATACCTTGCGCAAAGTAGATGAAATTGCAGTTTCTGAAGGTACAAACTCAATGGTGTCCTATTGGCTGTCTTTAATGCCTGCTGAGCGTGTTGCTCAAATACAGCGCAAGATGACCAATAAACCCTCTTCCCTGCAGTAAATTCCGCTTTTTGCAGCCGATGTTTCAAGGAGGTTTGCCATGCAGGCACTGGACCTTCATCTTGAGCAGACGGCTGCTATACAGTCTCCGTCAACACATAATCTTCAAGGATCGAAGAATGTCTCTCATGATGAATCTGCATTTCAAAAAGAACTTCAAAAGGTGCGCAATGCATCCCAAGAGGTGAAAGACGCTCATAAAGCGCAGGAAATGCCGGGCACCACGGATGGTAATCAAAAACTGGAAACTACAAAAGCTAAAGAAGCACATTCAGTCGATGAACCTGCTTTTTTAGATTTCTCAAATGAAACAGTACCAGAAGTCAATGATGGTTTTGGGGATCTTTATCTGAACGAAAGCAGACTCGATCAATCAGGTAATACTGATAGTTCCTTATTGAACACCCCTGTTGATCTTAATGAAGCTGATGAATACTTTTCTGTATCCTCTGAAGATTCTTTTATTGAGCTCTTACCTGAACAGGAGTCGTATCTATTACAGGATAGAAGTCTTGTTCCGCCTGATAACAGCTTGCCGGCAGAAGAAAAAACACGTTCTGTTAATGCATTACTGTTGAATGAAAAGAGTGACAATGAGCTTAAAATATCTGGGGGTGACACTAATAATGAGGATGCCGTCCTTCAGTCTCTGCTGACCGGTCAAGTTTCATTGGCTCAGTATGCACTCAAAGAGGACTCTCTCTCAACGGAGTCCGGTTCTTCTAAAATTACAACAGATCAAAGGGACTTGATAGGAACAACCAATGAAGCCCTCATATCAGTTATTGATGAGCGGAGTATTACAAAAGAGGCTGCTGCCGGGGGAAAATTTGTTTCCGAAGTGAAATATGACGGAAACGGTAATGCAGAAATGTCATTAAATCTTCCTCAGAACAGCATGTATCAGGAGCCTCAAAGCGGTAATTCAGCTGCTGTTATGACTTCGAATGCACGTTTCACAGAAATGCTTTCATCAGAATTGCAATCTAATGCAAAGGAATTTGTAAAAACCGGTTCAGTAATCTTGAAAGATAACAATAACGGTACAATAAATTTAATTTTGCATCCGGAAGAGCTGGGAAATGTAAAGATACGGTTGGAAGTTACCGACAAAGTAATTGCCGGCAAAATTATTGTTTCGAGCGAGGAAGCCTTTAACGCTTTTAAAGTCAATCTAGATTCTTTGCGTCAGGCTTTTACAGACAGCGGTTTTGAAGCCGGCGGATTTGATCTAAGCTGGAACAGCGGAGGTCAAGGAAGCGGTCAGGATAAAGATCATAATCCCAGGGGCTATGTGTACAATGATGCATTGCCCGAAATATTTGATGATGATTATGCGCTTCAGCTTGCACGGGATGCGGTAATCTACGGAACATCAGTAATAAATATGATAGCGTAATAAATAAACAGGAGAATTACCATGGATTTTAGAGCAACAATGAGTGCTTCAGAGCAGCTGCAGTCAAAAACTGCAGTTGACAGCTTTAACAAAACACTCGCTGTAAACGGACGTACTGCAAGTTCACAATTGGGCAAGGATGACTTTCTAAAACTATTGTTAGCACAATTAGCTAACCAGGATCCGACAAGTCCTATGGAAAACACTGAATTCATTGCACAAATGGCTCAATTTTCCTCCTTGGAACAAATGACCAATATGAATACAGAGTTTTCAAAACTTGCTTCAATGCTCAATTCATCGGAAGCGGTGAATACCATTGGTAAAACTGTTGAAATAGAAGACGGAACGGTATCAATAAGCGGCATTGTAGAAGGTGCTGTTATGGGGCAGAAACCCCAGGTGCAGATTAACGGCATGCTTTACAGCATGGAATCAGTAAAAAGAGTATTAGCTTACTAAAAGAGGGTTACACATATGATGAGATCACTTTACTCCGGCGTTTCCGGAATGCAGAATCACCAGACAAGACTGGATGTTATTGGAAATAACGTATCAAATGTTAATACAACAGGTTTCAAAAGAGGCCGTGTTAATTTTCAGGACATGATTTCACAGCAGCTCTCAGGCGCTGCTAAGCCTACCACAGAAATCGGCGGTGTAAACCCCAAAGAAGTAGGACTCGGCGTTATGACAGCATCAATTGATACTATCTTCACTCAGGGAAATCTGCAGTCAACAGGTGTTGCAACCGATGTTGCAATTCAGGGGAACGGCTTTTTTGTTCTTAAAAACGGCGAAGAGTCTTTTTATTCCAGAGCTGGAGCTTTCGGTTTAGACAGTGAGGGAACCCTTGTAAATCCTGCTAACGGTTTCCGTGTACAGGGCTGGATGGCAGATGAGTTAAACGGCGAGATGGTGCTTAATACCGCAAGCAATCCCGAAGATTTAATAATTCCTGTCGGTTCAAAAGACCCGGCTAAGGCTACTACCAATGTTAACTTTGCCTGTAATTTGAATAAAAATACTCCTGAAATTCTTGAAGGCGCATCCCCTGCAGACATTGCACGCGGAACCTGGGCCACAGAGTTTAAGGTATATGACAGTTTCGGAAACGATCACAATCTCTCAGTATCCTTTGCCCGTGTGCCTGGAAATCCTAATCAATGGCAAGCAACCGTTCTCGTAGATCCTGATCAAGCAGATGCAACCCAAACACGTGTCGGTCTCGGTACAACAGACGGAACAGAAAACACCTTCCTTGTAAACTTTGATAATACCGGAACACTCCTTTCTGTAACAGACAGCGCCGGCAATAACACAAATCCGGAAGGTGAAATAATTCTTCAAACATCATTTAATGTTGTTGGTGCAAATCCGGATGAAGAGGGAAACCCCGCACGCCAGACTCTTAACATAAATCTCGGCACAATAGGAAGCCAGAAAAATACGGTAACACAGAGTGCTTCCCAAAGCTCAACGAAGGCATTTTATCAGGACGGCTACACAATGGGTTATCTTGATAACTTTAAGATTGACTCAAGCGGAATTATTACCGGCGTTTATTCAAACGGCACAAACCGCACCCTCGGTCAGATTGCATTGGCAACCTTTACCAATCAGGGCGGTCTCGAAAAAGCAGGCGATAATACCTATGTAGAGTCAAATAACTCTGGTCTTGCAAATATTGGAACATCCGGTATTGCTGGAAAGGGAAGCCTTTTAGCCGGCGCGCTGGAAATGTCAAACGTAGATCTTACAGAACAGATGACCGACATGATCGTAACTCAGCGTGGTTTCCAGGCAAGTTCTAAAACTATTCAAACTGCAGATACTTTACTTGACACAGTAATGAGTCTCAAACGCTAATAACATAGCCTTGTATCAGCTGTAATAAAAAAGCTGTCCGGATGAAGGTTGACTTCATGGACAGCTTTTTTTATTTTAAAATAATAATGAAAATGCTAAAGATTTTTTTTCCTCTTACCAATTATTCTGCTCCTAAAAAGAAGTACATTTATCACTAATGCAAAAAAAACTAAAAGTATAAGTACAAGATATGGCTGTTCCGGAGCAATACCTAGGAGAAGAAGCATAGGAAACCCGAATACTATTGCAGTCGAAGATCCGCTTACCAGATTCTGAGAAGCAGGAGTGTCAAAATCAGGATCTGCCTCTCTAAGAAGTGCGACACCGGTTGAAGCAGTTCCTGTCAGCATTCCATACATGCTTAAAAATCCTTCAAGGGGGTAAGACTTATAAATTGTATTGCACGCAGCCTTAACATACCAGAAGGTTCCGGCTAAACCTGCTGTACAGATTATTAAAAGGGGAATCCAGAGATTGGAAAGAACTTTAATATCAATTAATGTAATAGAAGCAATAATCATAAAATCAAAAGCAAATCCTGTAATTCTATTAAGCATAAAATTACTTAAGTATACTTTGTTCATTAAATGTGTTTTCCGTAAAACCTTTACAACCTGTTTTACAAGAATAGCAAAAAGAGTTCCAAAAATAAAATTAAAACCCCATATAAGAGGACGGACCGTCTTGATCCCGAATTCTCCAAGTCTGCCGCTTTCAATAAATAATACATCAACAAATTTCATAAATCCATATGAAACTAGAAATGTCAGCATTACAAAGCAGATCTGTATAGTAAATTTATCTATAGACTCTGCAAGAGGAATTTCATCTTCACTTCCCAGTTCATCCGATACGCTTTCATTTTTAAATCCCTTTGCTGTTATAAATTTGTTTTTACTATTAAGCCATGTCATATATACAACACCGGGAATGCAGGCGCAAAGGAAACCTATAGACGCAATGGTAATTCCGAATGTCTGCCCGCCTATAAAGCTTTCAGTTGTATTGTAGCGGGTGTTTTCATATATGTATCCCCAGTTGTTTGCCTGCCCCGGCCCTTGCCCGAATCCCAAAGGAAGAAGAAGACCCGAAGCTTTAAATAAATCCGGCATAATGGTCAGTGCAAGAAGAATAGTTATAGAAAAACCGATAAGTGCCTGCAGGAGGTAACTTCCTACTATCAGTAATCCGCTGTTAAAAGCATCCTTACTTGCCTGCCTTTTAATCTCTCCCTTGCCGTATGAAGTTTTTAAACTGAGAGCTATAAAACCGATTGCCATAAAATGATATATAATCATATTAAGAAACCGTGTATCAAATAAAGATCCAAGCCCCAAGGACCGGAGTGCAAAACCTATTAGACCTCCGATCACGGCGGTGGGGAGCAGTGATTTCCGTAAAATGGGTACATGTGTCCGCAACGTGTTTGCAGCCAATAATATGAGGCATAATATTCCAAACTGTGTAAATGTTGACCATACACTAGATTCCGAGAAATCCATCTTCATTCCTCCCTTTTAACCTTTTTATAGTATAAAAATAATAGAGAAATTGAAGAGCATTACGTCTTTTTTCTCCATGAAGAAAATAGTATGAAGTATCGGTAAAGAAAAGAAGCTTGTTTCTTCCGTGAATTGCAAACCCTTGTATATCATCGAGTAAAAATACTGATGTCTGCTTTCCATCTGATATTGTAAAGTCATTCCATGTTAACGTTATAGAAGCCTTTTTCATATGGACTAGATTCGGCTTTCCTCTAATTTCTTCACCGAATACTTCGTTATGCGAGGTGAGGGGCAGTAAATTTTTGATTATTTCTTCGGAAAGATTATTCATAAAGGAAACCTGGTAATCATACAATTCTTTCGTATCGCATACTGCATTATTACCGCTTAGTAGCTTGAAGGAAAGGTCTTCCTTATACTCAAGAGCATATCCGCATGCACTACAACTGATGCTGTCGCCCGATGAGCGAAGGGTACCTGTCCGTTGACAGTCGGGACAAAGAAAAAAAGCTCTTTCCATATACTCAGCTTTATGTCTGCTTTTATATCGAAGTGGAAGAGATGTCTCTTTCCTTGCACTTACTGATAAGAAATTTTGAATAAGATTATCAAATTCTTCATGGGGAATGTCTTTATATTCTTCATACGATAAAACTTTGCGTATTCTTCCATAGGATTTACCTCTTCGTAATCGGTTTCCCCACCGGGGATCAACCCCGTATAAGCCTTCGAGATTATAGAGTACAAGGGTAATTTTCAGCAATTTGACCAGACGCCCTATACCTTTCATTATGTGCTGTTCGTCGCCTGAGTAGCTTGTATTCCCGTTTGGAAAGAGACAAACACTGCCGCCCTGTTTAACAGCACTCACCATTTCTCTAACCGTTGTTAAGTCGCTCATTCCTTTTATTTTGGGTATTGGAGACATTAACCAGACAAGAAGACGGCTCCAGAAACGTTTTTTAAAAACATCATCTGCTGCAACATAATACAGGGGAAATTTAAATGACAGACCTACAAAGATAGGATCAAGCATGGATACATGATTTGAGAGCACCAGGCAGGGTCTATCCCCGGATCCATAGCGTTCAGCCTTGTATCCGAACAGTACTTGTGCTAAAATTCTACACAGAGGTGATGCGGTTCGAACAACAATCTGATGACGAAGTAATACCTTCATAATATAGCTTCTATTTTATTTTGTAAAAGTTACAATTGTCAACCTTTCCCGTAAAATTTCTGTAAGATATGTAAGTATTGGATTGAAAAACGTAAACTCACAAACACGAATGTCCGATACTTAAAATAGGATTTTTTATTCGAAAAAACAACTAAATCTTTCAAAACTACTTGACGGGTAGTGAAATAGCATAGAAAATAGAAGGATGATAGAAGTTATGCGTCTTGACGGCACTCCGTATTGGATAAATCCGCATCAAATAGAGCGGATAGAGAAAAATCCTGATGTTACCCTTTTAATGCTTTCGGGTCAGAAACTGGTGATTAAAAATAGTCCCGAAGACGTTATTCAGAAAATTATAGCTTATAGAAAACAGATTGGTTCATTCGGAAACGAAGACTAAGGGAGAATACGAAGCAGACCGGCAAAAATGCTGCCAATCTGCTTCGTTCCAAGTTTGCATTGCAAACTTGCAAATATATTGCACTTTCTCATTGCATTACGAAAGTGCGGTAAAAAGTCAACTTCAAAAGACTGAAGCTTTTTTGTTGACTTTTTATGGGAGAATACGAAGCAGACCGGCAAAAATGCTGCCAATCTGCTTCGTTCCAAGTT
>ERZ795049.4540-NODE-4540-length-13695-cov-4.262463_pt1 | contig 13695 bp, 10 predicted proteins | sample MGYA00375133_ERZ795049 | MGnify/ENA primary metagenome ERZ795049 (study PRJEB30178, sample SAMN05720147) | activated sludge metagenome | isolation source: anaerobic digester from wastewater treatment plant | place: Japan | collected 2015-04-20 ...
GATCCTGGATATCACCGCGCGAAAACAAATCGAACGCGATCTGCTGATGTTCCAGCGAGCCCTGGAAGAAACAAGCGACGCCGTGGGCATTCTCGATCTCGACCGCCGCGTGACGTACCTCAACCAAGCGGCCAAACAACTATGCGGCTACTCGCTCGAAGAACTCAACGCCCTCGGCGGCCCCAAAACGCTATACGAGGACCCCTCGACGGCAACCCGCATCTTCGCCGCCCTAAGCCAGGGCGAATCATTCGTCGGCGAAGTGATCCTGCGCACGCACGCCAACGATCGCCTGACCATCCTGCTGCGCGGAGACGCCATCGTCGATGAACAGGGGCAAGTCATCGGCATCATCGGCATCCATACGGACATCACGGACCGCAAGCGCGCCGAGGAACAATTGGCCGCCAACGCCCAAGCCCTAGTCCTCGCGAACCGCCAACTCGAAGAATCCATCGAAACCGCCAATCGCCTCGCCCTGCAGGCCGAAATGGCAAGCACGGCCAAGAGCGAATTCCTGGCCAGCATGAGCCACGAAATCCGCACGCCGCTCAACGGAATCATCGGAATGACCGCGTTGCTGCTGGATAGCGACCTCTCCGACGAAGAACGCGAATGCGCCGAAACCATACGAAGCTCCGGCGAAACCCTGCTCGCCACCATCAACGATATCCTCGACTTCTCCAAAATCGAGGCCGGCAAGATCGAAATCGAGCGCATCGAATTCTCCCCGCGAAGCGTCATCGAAGAAGTCGGCGACGTGCTCGCAGGACGCGCCCAGGAAAAAGGCATCGAATTCGTCACCGACGTCGATCCCCACGTCCCCGCCACCATCGTCGGCGACCCCGCCAAGGTGCGACAGATACTCCTCAACCTCGCCGGAAACGCCGTCAAATTCACGCAAACGGGAGAAGTCGTCATCGAAGCGCATCTAGAAGAACAAACCCAGGAGTCGATCGCGCTGCGTTTTGACGTTTCCGACACCGGAATCGGCATCGAAGCCGACCGCCTCGCCACCCTGTTTCAACCCTTTACCCAAGCCGACGCCGGCACCACGCGCAAATTCGGCGGAACCGGGCTGGGACTCGCCATCTCCAAGCGCCTGGCCGCCGCCATGGGAGGATCGCTCGACGTGCGGACCAAACCCGACGCCGGATCCGTCTTCACCTTCGTCGGACATTTCGCCAAAGCAGAGACGGAAACCCTGTTTCCAAGCGGCCTGGAAAACGTCCGCGTCTTGATCATAGACGATTCGGCCGCAACCCGTTGCGCCTGCCGGCACGTCCTCAGCGAATGGGGATGCCTGAGCGAAGAAGCGCCCAACGCCGCCGCCGCCGTTGAAGCATTGACCCGCGCCGCCAACGAAGGCATCCCCTTCGACATCGCCCTGATCGACCTGCGCATGCCGCGCGTAAACGGCATCGAACTCGCCCGGCGCATCCGGGCCAATCCGGCGACCGCGCCCACGCGTCTCGTGCTCATGACACCCGTCGCAGAGCGAGCGAACGCCGCCGCCCTCGCCCAACGCGGCTTCGCAGGCTGCACCACAAAACCCCTGAAACGGACCGCGCTCCACCGGTCCCTGTGCGACGCAATGGGCATGGCCAACGTCACGGTGGTCGGAGGCAGACACACGCTCCTGGCCGTCTCCGCCCAAGACCGCGCCCGCTACCGCATCCTCGTCGCCGAAGACAACTCCGTGAACCAAAAAGTCGTCTCCCGCATGCTCCAACGAATGGGCTACCGCCACGAAATCGTGAACAACGGACGCGAAGCCGTCGAAGCGGCACGGCGCGGCGATTACGACCTGATCCTCATGGATTGCCATATGCCGGAAATGGACGGCTTCGAAGCGACGGCCGCGATCCGCGCCAACGAACGCGGCGAACGCCATGTCCCTGTCCTGGCCATGACCGCCTTGGTCACGCGAGGCGATCTAAGCCGATGCCTGGAATCGGGTATGGACGATTACCTGACCAAACCCATGCTCCCGCCCACCCTGGAAGCGAAACTCGATCAATGGCTCATGGGCAAGAAACGCCCCCATCCTGCCCGACAGGACGCGCCGGCGCCCAAGCCCCCCGATCCGCCCTGCCTGGATCGGGAAAGACTCCGTTCCATCTGCCCGGACGATCCGCGCGCGCAACGCGAAATCATGGATCTGTTCGTCAGCGACACCGCCATGCGCTTGTCGCTGCTTGACCGCGCCATGGCCGAAGGAGACGCCCCAAACGTGCGCCAGCTCGCCCACAGCATCAAAGGAGCCGCCGGCAACATCGGGGCCGACCCGCTCCACAAATTGGCCTACGCCCTGGAACAATACGGCGCCGCGGGAGACCTTCCAGGAGCAGGACCCGCCCTGGAACAACTCCGCGCCGAATTGGGACGCATCCGCGCATTTCTGCGCGAGACGCCCCCAACATAGCGATCGGCTTGCACCCGCCCCTCCTCCGAGGTATGGTACTCGTGAAACGCGAACGACGGGCCCGCATCGGCCCGCAAGGAAGGAGGGCGCTCATGGATTTATACGGAAAGAAGTACGCCACGTCCGAGTTGCGGCGCCGCGTGGGCAACATGGACCAGATCGCCGGCATACGGACAGTCCAACTGGATGACGGCAACGAACGCCCCACGCGAGCCGCCATCTTCCACACGGGATCAGGCCTCGAGTTCACGGTCCTGCTCGATCGATGCCTCGATATCCCCTCCGCCTCCTTCTGCGGCAAAGCCATGGGATGGCGCAGCGCCACCGGCGACGTCGCGCCTCAATACTACGAACCCGAAGGCTTGCGCTGGCTCCGCAGCTATTTCGGCGGCCTGGTCACGACCTGCGGCCTGACGCACGTCGGCGCGCCCCGACCGGAAAGCGCCCTGCTGGGCAACGGATTGCACGGACGCATCGGCAACCTGCCCGCGCGCGACATCCAAATCTCCCAGGAATGGGTCGGCAACCAATATGTGCTCAGCGTATCCGGCGTCATGCGCGAAGCCGTCGTTTTCGGAGAAAACCTCGCGCTCCGGCGCACGGTCGCCACCTGTATGGGCGAACGCCGGTTCTGGATTCACGACACCGTCACAAACGAAGGCTTCAACAAGACCAAATTCATGCTGCTGTACCATTGCAACATCGGATGGCCTGCCGTCGACGCCGGCTCCGAGTTGATATCGCCAAGCCGCTATGTCGCCCCGCGCGACGCGACGGCCGCCAATGGCCAGGAAAACTGGAACAAGCTCGATCCCCCGACGCACAAATACGCCGAAAAATGCTACTACCACGAGATGACGCCCGCCCGCGACGGAACCGTCACCGCGGCCATCGTCAACGACGGTTTCAAAAAAGGCGATGGATTCGGAGTGTACGTCACATACAACAAAAAACAATTGCCCCGTTTCGTCGAATGGAAGCAAATGGGCGAACAGGATTACGTGGTGGGCCTCGAACCCTGCAACTGCGGCGTGGAAGGACGGGAGGTGGATGAAAGGCAGGGGCTGCTGCACAGCCTGAATCCTGGAGAGAGCCGCGAATTCGATTTGGAATTCGGCCCCATCACGACGCGGGCCGAGGTCGACGCCTTGCGCGCGGCGCGCAACAAAACCAAGACGGAGATCGTCGACTCTTACAAGCGTTTCGTCAAAAAGCCTTGATTACATGGCGGGGGCCTTTCCAAAGAAAGGCCCCCGCCCCCTATTTGCCGCGGATCACCGCACGAGATTGACCGTTTCCTGCAACAACGTATCCGCAGCCGTAATGGTCCGGGCGTTTGCCTGGAATCCCCGCTGCGTCACGATAAGGTTGCTGAATTCCGACCCCAAGTCCACGTTCGAATTTTCGAGCACGCCGCCCGAAATTTGACCGCGTCCGCCCGTGCCCGCCAATCCGACCTGCGCCAACCCGGAAGAAGGCGTTTCGCGAAACGTGTTGTTGCCCCACCGCAACAGGCCGCCGACGTTCGAAAAGCTTGCCAAGGCCACTTGACCGATGGTGCGCGTCAACCCATTGCTGAACACGCCGCTGATCACGCCGTTGCTGCCGATGCTGAAGCTTTCCAACGTGCCGCGCGCAAAACCGTCCTGGTTCGACGCGGTGACGTCATTGTCACTGGCCAACTCCGTCACCGACGCGAAATTGAGATGAAACACGAACGGATCTTCCGGCAACGAGGGAGGAGATCCCAACACCGCGCCGCTGATCGAGACCGCCGTGGACGTGCCGTTCGTGTCGAGAAAACGACCGCTGCTGTCAAAGCGGACCGTTCCGGTTCCCACCGGCGTCCCATTGTAGGCGGCCTGCCACGTCCACGCGTTTTCTCCGCCCACCTGAACCGACTTCGTGAACGTCACATCCACATCGCGGGCCGTGCCCAGCGAATCATACGTCCGCACCGTCCGCGTCACCGTGTTCCCCGCAGCGGAGCGCGAATCCAGGTTTCCAATGACCGTCACGTTGTCCGTCGCTCGAACAATCGACGTGCCCCCGACCGGAACGCGGAGATTCGTCACCACGCCCGACGCCGCAATCTCGCCGCTGGCGTCAGGCAGATACCCCTGCACGCGCATTCCCGTGCCAGGATCGATCAACTCGCCATCCGCGTTGATCGCGAACGTGCCGTCCCGCGTGAAATACTGACCCGTCCCGTCGCTCAGAACAAAAAAACCCGAACCCTGGATCGCCAGGTCCGACTGATTGCCCGTCGTGACCAAGGCGCCTTCCGTCTGGATCGTGTCGATGCTGCCCAGCTTCACGCCCAACCCGATCTGGGTCGGGTTGGTGCCGCCGAAATTGCCCAACGGCGCGGTTCCCACTTCGAGCGTCTGCGAAAACAAATCCTGAAACCCCGCCCGCGCCGCGCGAAATCCCGTCGTGTTGACGTTGGCGATGTTGTTGGCGATAACGTCCAGCCGGCGCTGATGCACTTGAAGACCCGTCACGCCCGTGTAAATTGCTGTTCCCATGCGAATATCCCCTTTTGGTTGTGTGGCGCCGCGTCAGTCGATCGACGGCGCCCGGGGCCTCCCCGAAGGGTCCGGCCCGCATTCCCTTGTGTTAGAGCGCGACAGACTGGCGCTGCGAAGCCATGACCACCGCGCTGTCGATGTTCGTAAAAACGGCGCTGTCCAACTCCTCGCGCGGAATCGCCGTGATCACCGTGCGATTCGGCACGCTGACCACCAGCGCGTACGCGTCCGAGATAAGCAACGTCTCGCGCGCGCCCTTGGCCGCCGCCGCGTCCATCGCTTTTCCAATCTGCGCCTCGTCCGCTGCGGCAAGCCGAATGCCTCGCTCCAGCAACCGCGCCCGCGCGTGAGCCGAAAAACGCACCGGCGCGCACTCCTGCAACGCCTGATCGAATACGGAGGCAAACGACGCGCCGACAGGCCGCGAAGCCGTGCGGACCGCGCTCGCGCGCATCGTCTCGGCCGCGGCAGTCAGGTGAATCTTGTCTATCATGGCGCGATCCCCACGGAAAGGACATTCGCCATCGACACAACCTTGTCGCCCACGGCCAGATAAACCACGCTATTGTCCATGGTGACCGCCGACACCGCGCCCTGAACCACGTTCGCGTTCTCATCGAGCCCCGTGATCACATGTCCCACCAGAGAACTCGCCGAAATGAAGTTCAATTGGTCGATGTTGCCGCTCAGCCGCTCAAACGACTCGTTCAACGTGTTCATCTGCTCCAGCGCCGTGAACTGGGCAAGCTGCGCCAGCATCTGCGCGTTGTCCGTCGGCTCCATGGGATCCTGATTTTGCATCTGGCTGACAAGCAGCCGCAGAAACATGTCCTTATCCATGTTCTGATTGACGGGCGATGTCGCGCTGGCGGCGGTCGATTTTGCGGACTTGGCCGTCTCGGCGACCGTCATGCCCGCCGCCGCAATCTGCTGGGCCGCCTGCGCCCTTTTCTCCGGCGTCGGACTGAATTGGCCCAGGAAATTCGACCGAATCGACACCAATGCATTCATGGAATCATATCCTCCTTTCCAGCCCAAAGCGTCGCGCTCCAGGCATGTTCACACATAAACGTTCAGCGCGCCGTCATGACGCGCCGCCGCGCCCCGACGATCGCCATCCAACGCGTCCTCGCCAAACGGAGCCTCAGCAAAACCCGTCCACGACGGCATCCGCTCCTGAGACATCCACGCCGCGGCATGACGTCCCATGTGCCCAAAAGCGCCTTGGCCGCCCGCATCGCCTGCGACCTGCACATGGGCCGCTTGAATGCCCTCGCGCTGGAGCATGTCCCGCAACCCCGATGCCTGACTCTCGAGCGCCTCGCGAACCACGGGATTCCCCGATATCAAGCGCACCGTCACCACGTCACGGCTCGAAGTCACCTGAACGTGCACTTCACCCAACGATTCCGGGACAAGCCGCACCTTGATGGTCTGCTCCTCTCGGCCCGCCATATAGCGCACGCTGCGGACAACCTGATCGGCCAAGGCCGTCAACGGAACACGATCCGCCGGCGGCGAAGAGGGAGCCTCCATGCGCACGGACGAAGCCGCCTCGCGCGCCCCAGGCATGTTCGCTACTTCGGCGGACGACGCAACAGAACGAACGTCCGAAATTCCGGCGGCGTTCTCAGACGATTCCGCCGCAACGCTCTCCTGCAACGAAAAAGCCGCGAACGACGGAGCCGCTCTTACCGATCCGCCGCTAAACGACACGGCAAAAGGCGTTTCCAGGTCCGCCGCCTTTGGCGCCGCACCGCCGTTCAACGGAACTGCGACATTTGCGGGCAATGCTTCGCCGCTTTTGGCCCAAGCGTCCGCCTTGATCGCCGGGACTTCGCGAGAGACGCTGCGCCACTCAGGCATTTGGGCGAGAACCGGTTCCGTCTTGGGCGCGTTCCCCAAAGGACCGCTTCCCGTCAACTCGACCGGCGACGTCCTCGGCGCCGCGACAGACTCTCCAACTCGGAGTCCTGGCTGGGGCTGCTCCGCGACAGACTGCGGAACGCTCACGGCATGAGGCGCGGCGCTAGACGTCCCCATGCGCCCAGACTGGGGCGCGAACGACGTCCCCGAGGGCGACTGGATATCGCTTGCGGGAATCTTCTCGAAACCCGCCGGCTTCGAGGCCGCCGATTCCGCCGGGATGACTCCAGACGAATCGTCCGTCAACGCCGAAAAAAACGGCCTGGGCGTCGTTGCCATGCGGGACGATGCCGCCCCCGGCAAGGCTTCAACCGAATCCTCCGTCGTCAACCCCGGCGCGTCCCCGCCGACATCCGGCATCTCGTCAATCGTGTAACTGGCCCGCGACAGCGTCGTCAGAACCGGCGGAGCCGCCAACGCCGCCGCAGCAGCAGCGACGCTGCTCGCGACTTCCAGGCGATTCACAACGACGATGATCGGCGCGCGCCCCTGCTCCAATGCGCCATCATCCTTCTCCGGGACGTCAGCAACTACGGCAGGCGCCACTCCGTCCGTCGCCGAAAGAAGCGCCTCGCCAGCATCCTGCAGCGCCGCTACGACCGGATCCGCGAGAACGTCTGACGCAACGCCCGCCTGCGCAGGCGACCCACTCGATCCCGCCTTCGCCAAGGCATCCTGCAGCGCCGCAAGCAACCCGGCGAACGTCCCTTCCGTCACGGCCTGCGCCGGAGAAGACGCCCCGCCGCTTACCAGCGCCAGGAGCGGATGCGCATCCGCTTGCTCTTGCGAAATACTGTTGATTTGCATGCATATTCACCTCCTTTCCAAAAAACGTTTTCCGGCAACCGTCCAAAGGAAACGCCCCCCTGGACGAATGGGGAAGAACAGAGAGGGGAAAGAAAACTGCCGGAACATCCGAAGAACTGTCCCGATTTCAAGACTGCTCAGGGAAAAAAGATGGAAGACTTTTCCGGACGGCTTCTACGAGATTACTTGCCGGGCTGCTGGATGGCGGAAAGCAGCCGATTCGTGTCTTCCTGGGGCATGGCGTCGAGAATCTTGCCGCGCTTCTTCTCGTCGATCTGCATCAACACTTTCGCGGCCGTGTCCGTCTCCAACTTCATGAGCGCCGTGGCGGCATTGTTGGGTTTCATTTGGGCGATGGAGTTCGCGATTTCGGTGATGCGGACATCGCTCTGGCCCTGCACCGCTTGAATGGATTGCTCCATCTGCTCGAGGAGTTTCTTGGCGTCGTTCCGAATCGCCTCGAGATCCTTCTTCGCCATCTCCACCCGCTTCTTTTCCTCATCCACGGACGTCTTTTCCTTCGACAACTCGTCGCTACGATCCTTCAAGGCCCGCGCCACCGCGTCGAGATCCGTCCCCTCGCTCGTTTCCGCAGGCACGACCGGCAGCTTGGCCGGCTCGCCCGAAACCAACGTGCGCACGCTGTCCGCAGACAGATTTCCCGTCATGGCCAGCAGCCCGGCCAGCATGCCGAAAAACGACAGAACGCCTGTCATCAGTATGACGAATATTTTCATGATGCGCCGCGTTCCCTTCGTTGCGCCGCTTGCCCCACCGCCGCTTCGTCCGTCCGCTTCTGCTCGTCGCGTTGCCGCTGCTGCGCCCACGCCATGGCGTCGCGCTCCTGCATGCGTTCCACCATGCGCCGGCGCTTGATCGCCTTATCGAGTTCCAGCCGCCGATCTTCCTCGACACGCCGCAGCTCTTGCAGCGAGGCGTCCTTCTCGACGGCCAGACGCGCCAAATAGCGCTCGTACTCATAGTAACGCCGCACATCCATCGCGTCAAAAACGCGCCGGGAACGATCGCCCGCTTCCCGCAGCACGCGCTGTTGCTCTTGCTGAATCGCTTTGCGCTGCCGCTCCACGGTCGCAATATGCCGGCGCACGCTCGCCAACGCTTGGGCCTGCTGATTTTCCTGAAGCGACCGCACCCGCACAAGCGTGTCGAACCGGTGTGGCTTGCCCGCCGCCATGCGCCATCACCCCTTCAACGCCCGCTGCATCAACGCCGGGATTTCATCGAAACGCGACGATTCATACAACCCCTGCTGCAAAAACATCCGCACCCCCGGCATGAACTTCAGCGCCGCATCGATGTCCGGATTGCTCCCGCTCACATACGCCCCAATATTCACCAAGTCTTCCGCGTCCCGGTACGTCGCCAAAATCCGGCGCATGCGCGCCGCCAACTCCTGATGCTCGGACGAAGTCACCTCGATCATGACGCGACTCACGCTTTCAAGCACGTCGACCGCTGGATAGTGGCTTCGGGTGGCAAGGCTCCGCGCCAGCACAATGTGGCCATCAACCATGCTGCGAACCGCGTCGCCTATGGGGTCCTGGAGATCGTCCCCCTCGACCAACACCGTGTACATGCCCGTGATGCTGCCCCGGGCCGACGTGCCCGCGCGCTCCAACAGCTTAGGCAGCAACGAATACACCGAGGGAGGATACCCCTTCGTCGTCGGCGGCTCGCCAACAGCCAGCCCCACTTCCCGCTGGGCCATGCCGAAACGCGTGATCGAATCCATCATCAACATCACGTCCGCGCCTTGATCGCGAAACCACTCCGCCACCGCCGTCGCCGTATACGCGCCTTTGATGCGCATCAACGCCGGCTCGTCCGACGTCGCCACCACCACCACGGATCGGGCCAACCCTTCCGCCCCCAGATCGCTTTCCACGAAATCGCGCACCTCGCGCCCACGCTCCCCTATCAACGCGATTACGTTGATGTCGGCGCTCGTGTTGCGCGCCATCATGCCCATCAGCTTGCTCTTGCCCACCCCGCTGCCCGACATGATGCCCACGCGTTGGCCTTTGCCGCAGGTGACGCACGCGTCGATCGCGCGAATCCCCGTCGCGATGGGCTCCGTAATGCGACGACGGGTCAAAGGATGCGGCGGCGACGCCGTCAGCGAAACCGTCTCGCAATCCGAGATGGCGCCCCCCCCGTCCAGCGGAGCCCCCATGCTGCCGATCACCCGTCCCAACAACCCAGGCCCCACACGCACCGTCTGCGGCTGAAACGTCGGCTCCAACAACGTGCCCGGACCCATGCCATTCATCTCGCCCAGCGGCATCAACAACAGACGCGCCCCGCGAAACCCAACCACCTCGACCGGCATCGCCGGGCCATTCGGCGGCTTGGCGAAACAAAGGTCCCCTATGCGCATGGGCGGACCGCTCGCCTCAATGGTCAATCCCACCACATCGAGAATCCGCCCATAGACCCGGATCGGATGGGTCGCGCCTACGCGTTCATGGTATCGCTGAAGATCAATTCCCGGCATGGCCTATTCCATCAACGCATTCAAAATGCGATCGAGCTGCGCATTCAAGGTCGCATCGACATGCAAAGACGCCGTGTCCGCCATGCAGCCGCCCGATTCCACGGACGGGTCCGGCACAATCGCAAGGTGTTCGATGCCGTCGAATTCCTCCAGCAACGTCACCTGCTGCGCCTTGAGCACATCCAAATCCTGCGGATTCACGTGCAACGTCACCTGCTCGCGCTCGATGAGATTGCCCAAGGCCGCCCGCACCGTGATCTGCAACAACTCCGGATTCACCTGCGCTTCGCGTCGAAGTATGCGCGCCGCGATCGCATGCGCCAACGACGCCACCTGCGGCTCAAGGGCCCCCAAAAACGTTTCCCGCGCCTGGACCAACGCCTGCCCGGCGCTGATAAGCGCCTGCGCCGCTTGCCCCACCGACTCGGCAAACTCCGCCTGCCCCGCCTCAACGCCCCGCCGATACCCTTCCGCGTACGCCTCCTGCACAACACGCACGGCCTCGGCCCGCGCCTCGGCAAGCACCGCCGCCGGATCCACGGGCGGCGCAATCTCCTCCTCCTCGACCGCCTCGTCCAATTCAGCGATCTCGGAAGAAGGCGGCTCGAAAGGAACAAGAACCGCCCGATCATACGGTTGACATATGTCCGGGCGAGCTTCCGTCGATTTGATGATCTTGGCCATAAAACGTGTGACGCGCCTTCTCGAGGGGAAAACGGCGCGCCCGTCCTTTCCCTTGCCTTGAGCGCCCGCGCACATGTCCGCCGCGCATGCGGCCTTCACGCTCAGGAGATGATCTCGTCCTCGCCGCCGCCGCCGCGCCCTTCAATGACAATCTCGCCCGCATCCTCCAAGCGCCGGATAACCGACACTATCTTCTGCTGGGCCTCCTCCACCTGCCGCAACCGCACGGGCCCCATGTACTCGATCTCTTCCCGGATCATCTCACGGGCGCGCTCGGACAGGTTCCGGTATATCTTGTTCGCAATATCCTCGCTCGCGGACTTCAGCGCCAACGCCAATTCGCGCTGCTCGATCTCGCGCAACGCCTTCTGAATGCCGCCATCTTCCACGTAAACCAAATCGTCAAACGTGAACATCAACCGCGATATCTCGTCCGCAAGCTCCGGATCGCGCTCCTCCAGATCCGACATGATCGCCTTCTCGGTCCCGCGCTCAATCCGGTTGAGAATTTCCGCCACGCTCTTCACGCCGCCCGCAAACGTGAACCCCTGACTGAACACCGACGCCATTTTCCGCTCCAGAACGCGCTCCACCTCGCGCACAATCTCGGGGGGGGTGCGGTCCATCCCCGCGATGCGAATAATCACGTCGGAGCGCACGTCCTGCGCCAACGAGGAAAGCACCAAAGACGAAACCTGCGGGTCCAAATGCGCCAGAATCAACGCGATGGTCTGCGGATGCTCATCCTGCACAAAACTGCTGATCTGCGCCGGATCCGCCTTCCGCAAAAACTCAAACGGAACTTCCTGCAAATTGCTCTGCAACCGGGTCAAAATCTCGAGAGCCCGCTCGGCTCCAAACGCAGACTCCAGCAAGGTGCGCGCGTAATCGAGCCCTCCTTGCGAAACATAGCGGTTCGCTATCATCATCTGATGAAATTCCGTGACCACCGCCTCCCGCAATTCGGGCTCGACGGTGCCCAGGCTCGACAGGTCGAGCGTCAGTTTCTCGACCTCATCCTCGCTCATCTTGGAAAGGACGCGGCTGGCCGCTTGGGGCCCCAGGCAGGCCAGCAGTATGGCCGCCTTGCTCCGTCCGTCAAGTTGATCGGTTTTCGACGACCTAGCCGTGAGACTACTCCTGGGACTCGGTCAACCAGGAACGAAGCAACGCCACCACCATCTCGGGCTGCTCCTGAAACGCCCGCTCCACTTCGCTCGCGACTTCGCGATTGCGCAAATCCTCGGGGGTGACCTGCGGGCCGGTGATGACGAGTCCCTCCTCTTCGACCTCTTCCTCGGGCTTCCGGAACGCCCGCTGCAACAAACGGCGGACCCAGATGAAAGCGCCAATGACAAGCAACAGCTTCAACGCATTTATGCCATACCCCTGGAACATGGTCAACAGCGTCACGCCCGCGACGCCCGCCACCGTCGCCTGAGCCTGCGCCAACTGCGCCACATCAAACGCCTGGTCCTCCACAATCACGTCGGCGTTCGCATCCACCCCCGGCCCCACCGCCTTGGCAATCCACGCCCGCCATTTCTGCTTCTGATCGTCCGTGAGCGGCTCAGGCTCGACCTTGCCGGTGGGCTTGCCGCCCTCGTCCAGCACAGGCCGGTAATTGCTCTCCATGAGCACGCTCACCGAATACCCTACCACATCGCCCGGATTGTTCGTGGTCTCCGTAGTCCTTTTCGACGGCTCGCTGTTCTCCAACGTCTGCTCGGTCGTCTCCTCCGTAATCGTCCCCTTCAAGGCCTGGGCCCCTTCCGGCGGATTGGCCGTCGCCCCGGGAGGTCCCTCAGCCGCCGATTCGCGCGTATTCGTCGTCGTAGCCGTGCTCAGCGAACTGACCGCCGTCCCCTTGGTGACCTCGTTAACCGTCTCCCTCACCGTGCGAAAATCGACCTTCGCGCTGACGCGCACAATAGCCTTCTTCCCAATCTGCTCAAAGGCGTCCAGCACTTTCCGCTCGCGCAACGCCTCCCACTTCTGAATATAGTCCGCCTTGGAACTCGCCAGCGCGGTCAACTCGTCGCGCGGCGGCTCATACAACAACTCGCCCTTCGTCGTGGCCAACGTGATATGGTTAAGGTCCAGATTCGCCCCGCCATGCGTCGCCACAATGTTCAACACCGCCCGGACTTCCTTCTCCGTGGGGCGCCGGCTCACGGAAAGCGTCACGGCCGCCTTGGACGGCTTTTGCGAATCGCTGAACAATTCCTCCTTGGCCGGCGATATGAACACCGCCGACGAATCCACAAAATCGAACTCATTGAGCATGCGCTGCAGTTCGCCGTTGATCGCCCGCTGATAATTAAGGTCCTGCAGATACTGATTGGTCATGAGGTCTTTGCGGTCGAACAACTCGAAACCCGGCACCGTGCCCTGGGTCTTGGGAAGACCCTTCGCGGCAAGATCGACGCGAAGCTGACTCAGCTTCTGAACAGGCACCATGACCGTCGTGGCGCTATCCCGCATGACATATTTGACGCCGCGATCCTGCAACTCCGCCTGAATCGCCGCCGTGTCCTCCACGGAAAGACGCGTGAACAAGGCCGCGTACTGCGTGTGGCTCCCCATCGCCACAAGCGCGAAAACAACGCCCAACGTGACCAACGCCGCCAACGCGATATTGACCTTCGCGCTCAACGTCAGCTTGTGCCACGTCTGCACCGCTTCGGCCCATACTTGGCGCAGATAATCCACTGACCACCTCTTCGAAGGACGGCCCAGCGCCCCCTTCCCTCTCCGCTCCGACGTCGCTGTCGAAACCGGCGCCCGAAAAAACCTGCGCCGGCGGC
>ERZ795049.4551-NODE-4551-length-13675-cov-243.811013_pt1 | contig 13675 bp, 10 predicted proteins | sample MGYA00375133_ERZ795049 | MGnify/ENA primary metagenome ERZ795049 (study PRJEB30178, sample SAMN05720147) | activated sludge metagenome | isolation source: anaerobic digester from wastewater treatment plant | place: Japan | collected 2015-04-20 ...
AATCTTTTTTCATAAAGAAAGGATTTAGCATGCCGGTTTATCTCTGGGAAGGAGTGACAAGAAAAAACGAGTTGAAAAAAGGCGAGATAGAAGCGGCTGGTGAGCTTGCCGTGCGTACGTTTTTACGTCGTCAGGGTTTTAAATCCCTGGAGATTAAAAAAAAGCCTAAAGATCTGACCGAATACCTGCCTTTCCTGGCGGGCAAAGTTAAGGAAAAGAATGTGGTTGTGTTTTGCCGGGTTTTTTCCACGATGATTAGTGCCGGTCTCCCGCTCATTCAGTGTTTGGATCTCCTGGCGCAGCAGGAAAGCAATAAAGCTTTTGCCAAAATCATCAGGGAAATCAAGGAAGATATAGAGGGAGGCACTAGCTTAACCGATGCGCTAAAAAAATATCCTAAAGTATTCGACGAGCTTTTTACAAATTTGATTGCGGCGGGAGAAGCAGGCGGCGTTCTCGATGTTGTTTTGGAACGTCTCTCCAATTACATGGAAAAAGCGATGAAGCTCAAAAGCAGGGTCAAGGGCGCCATGGTTTATCCGGCGTCCATTTTACTTATTTCTTTAGGAGTGGTTGCTTTGTTGCTCATCAAGGTTATCCCGGTTTTTCGAGGGATGTTTGAAAGCATGGGCGGCGAGTTGCCCCCTTTGACAGCGGTGATGATTGCCGCCAGTGACTTTGCCCAGAGTTATTGGTGGATCATCCTTGGCATCTTGGTTTTAATTTACGTTATATATAACAGAGTTTATAAAATCGAAAAAGGACGTTGGGCCATTGATTCCCTTTTGCTAAAAATGCCGCTTTTTGGAGAGCTTCTCAAAAAGGTCGCCGTAGCTAAATTTTCCCGTACCCTTGCGACAATGCTGAGTTCAGGTGTGTCGATATTGGAAGGATTGTCTATTGTGAGTAAAACTTCCGGAAATGTTGTTGTGGAAGATGCTTTGCTTAAAACGCGCCAAAGTATCAGTGGAGGGGAATCCATCGCCGGACCATTGGAATCGTCCGGTTTGTTCCCGCCAATGGTGGTTCAAATGATTGCCGTAGGTGAAGCAACAGGCGCTCTTGATTCTATGCTGAGCAAAATCGCTGATTTTTATGATGATGAAGTCGATGCCGCCGTCAGCGCGATGATGACGCTTATGGAGCCGTTGATGATTGTTTTCTTGGGCGGTATTGTGGGGACAATGATTGTCGCCATGTACCTGCCTATATTTAAAATGGCCGCTCTTATTGGTTGAGACAGGCAAGTTACCATTGATATTTTGACTGAAAATGGTCGGGATGGCGCGATTTGAACGCGCGACTCCTGCGTCCCGAACGCAGTGCCCTACCAAGCTGGGCCACATCCCGACTCGGCAGGCACGATATAAAATTTATTTCTAAATGTCCACTTTTTTATTTCATTTAAAAATACTTTTTCCGTTCATGTATAAACTATGCTGCCGCTAGATGTGTTTTTTTAGAATGCTTTATTAGATGATTGTTTTTTATACGGCAACGTGTTAAAATAACACCAAATCAAATTTAAGCAGAGGGACACAAGATAGAAGTGATTATTTACGATTTAAAATGCGAAAAAGGCCACACATTTGAGGGGTGGTTTAAAGACCGGCGGTCTTGGGTTTTGCAGAGCTCAGAAAAGTTGATTTCCTGTCCGGTTTGCAACAGCTGCAATGTGGAAATTGTTCCTTCTTCCATTACGATTATGGGTAAAGATTCCCGCGTGGCGGACAATCTTCGGGAAAAAGAACTTTCTCCTTTTAAAACGCTGCAACTTCTGCATCAATATATTGATAAAAATTTTGAAGATGTAGGAGATAAATTCGCTGAAGTTGCTTTGAAAATACATTTTGGAGAGGAAGAGAAACGTAATATTAAAGGCACGACCACTCCCCAAGAAGAAAACAACTTAAGGGAAGAAGGCGTTCAATTTATTAAAATTCCCGGGCTGAAGATGGACAGCTAGTTTGTTTCGCTTGTCTTTCCCTGTCGAGATAAGTTTTACATGCTCCCCCAATTTAACAGAGAAGCGTTGTTATTCAGGTCTTAATATATGAATAAAAACTGGAAAAATATAATCGATGCCATTGGCAATACGCCTTTGGTGGAGATTCAGAAGCTTAATCCTAACAAGAAAGTGAAGATATTCGCCAAACTGGAAAGTGCAAATCCCGGCGGTTCCATCAAGGACCGTACCGCCTTTTTTATGATCAAAGGTGCGGAAGAAAAAGGGGATTTGACACCCCAGAAAATCATTTTAGAAGCCACCAGCGGTAATACGGGAATAGGCTTGGCAATGATTGCCGCCGCAAAAGGATATAAGTTGTGCTTGGCAATGCCCGAGTCGGCCAGCGAAGAAAGAAAAAAAATTCTCAAGGCTCTAGGGGCGCAATTGTATTTTACGCCGGCCAATTTGGGGACGGACGGCTCAATTGAATATGTTTATAAAATGCTGCGGGAAAATCCCGGAAAATATTTTTGCACCGATCAATTTAACAATAAAGACAATATTGCGGCTCATTACTACGGCACTGCCCAAGAAATATGGCAGCAGACTGATGGTGGAGTCACCATGGTTGTTGCGAGTCTGGGGACAACCGGCACAGTCATGGGAATTTCCCGGCGCCTTAAGGAATTGAATTCGAGCATTAAAATCATCGGTGTCGAACCCTATTTGAAGCACAAGATTCAAGGGCTAAAAAATATGAAGGAATCTTATCGTCCCGGGATATTTGATAAAACCCTTTTGGATGAGAAAATAAATATTCTGGACGAAGACGCGTTTGAAACGGCGCGAAGGCTCGCCCGCGAAGAGGGCATATTGGCGGGAATGAGTTCCGGGGCGGCTATGTTTGTAGCTGCTCAGAAAGCTAGGCAGCTAACGGAAGGGTTGATCGTGGTCATTTTTCCTGATAGCGGTGAAAGATACCTGAGCACTCCGCTGTACACATTTAAAGAAGAGCTTCCTTCCTTTTACTTTTATAATGTCATAAAACGGCAGAAGACCATTTTTAAACCGCTCAAGGCCGGAGAGGTAACCATACATACCTGTGGTCCCACCGTTCACGATGCGCCTCATCTGGGTAATTACCGCCGCTTTGTCCTGGCCGATCTGATTTGCCGTTATTTGACTTATAAAGGCTTCGCCGCAAAGCATGTTGTGGATATAGTGGATATTACGGATAAATCGATTAAAGGGTCGGATAAAGCCGCCATGAATTTGTCCGACTATTCAGTCAAGTATACGGGAATATTCTTGGAAGATGTGGAATTTTTAAATATCCGCAGAGAAAATATTTACGTAAAGGCCTCTGATAATATTGAAGAAATGCTCAATATCGCTGATAAACTGGCCGAAAAAAGTTTTGCTTATGAAAAACTACGGTCTGTTTATTTTGATATTTCCAAATTGTCCGATTACGGCATTCTTTCCAACGTAGATTTATCGAAGACCAGACAGGGTAAATCCATTGATCTCGACGATTACGACAAAGACAGCCCCGCGGATTTCGCGCTCTTTAAAAGGGCCAACCTGAACGAATTGAAAAGAGGCATATATTACAATACTCGGTGGGGCAGCGTAAGGCCTTCTTGGCATTTGGAATGCGCGGCCATTGCTAATAAGTATCTGGGGCCGGTTTATGACATCAACATAGGCGGTGTCGACGAAACGTTCCCTCATGGAGAAAATATTCTGGCAATTAACAAGGCGTTGTCCGGGCAAACCGGGGCCAATTATTGGATCAATGTCGAATTGGTCTTGATCAATGGCCGAAAAATGTCTCGTTCACTGAATAACGCGATCACGCTGAAACAATTAAAACAAAAAGGTTATCGCGGTGCAGATATCAGATTTTTTCTGCTGGGAATCAACTACCGCAAGCCCATTAGTTTTACGGAAGAAGCATTGAAATCGGCGAAAAACACGGTCAAAAAAATTAATGCCTTTATTTCTCGTCTTGCCGCTATTGAAAAAGAAGACGGTGGTTTTACGGACATGGATCAGCTGATATATGATCTTAGAAGTGGATTCGAATCGGCACTAGATGACGATTTAAACATTGCCGCCGCACTGGCTGTTATTTTCGAGTTTATGGGGAAAATTAATAATCTCTTGGCCGACGGTTTAATAGGCAAGAGCAATGCTCAAAAAGCACTGACGGCGTTAAAAAGTATCAATGAAGTGGTGGGGATTATTGAGTTTGATACACAAGTTACACGTTCAGAGATAAAGAAAATAAAAGAGCTTATTGACAAAAGAAATGCCGCCAGAAGTGTGAGCAATTGGGCGGAAGCGGATTCCATCCGCGATCAACTTCTGGCGTTGGGCGTTGATGTTTTGGATACACCGCAGGGCGCGATATGGCATTTTAAGTAAAAATTTCTCTTATGAAAAAAGAAATTAGAAAATCGGTAATCGCGGGTTCTTGGTATCCAGGGCGGCCTGATGTTTTGCGCCGCGACATTGAAGATTATTTCCAGTTGGCTCCGGATATGCGGATTGACGGTGGTATTTTGGCTCTTATTTCGCCGCATGCTGGTTATATGTATTCCGGACAAATCGCGGCGCATGCCTATAAACTGATTCGTGGTGAAAAATATGATGCCGTTTTTGTTGTCGGACCAAGCCATCGTGTGGCTTTTCACGGAGTGTCTGTTTACCCCCAGGGCGGTTATGAAACACCTCTGGGTGTTATTCCGGTCGATGAGGTTTCGGCTCGTGAAATTATTTTTTCCAGTAACGTAATTAAGGATATTCCCGCCGCTCACATGCAGGAGCATTCTGTTGAAATCCAACTTCCTTTCTTGCAGATTGCGCTGGGCGATTTTTCCTTTGTTCCCTTGGTGATGGGAGATCAGAACGAAAATACATGTCGAGAACTTGCCCGAATCATAAATCAGGTCGCACGTAAAAAGAAAGTATTGGTTGTGGGCAGTTCCGATTTGTCTCATTTTCACGACTATCGCGAGGCAAAAAAGCTTGATGATGTTGCCATACGGTATCTGGAAAAAGCAGACGCGGAGGGATTGCTCGTAAGTTTACGCAATGACTCTACCGAAGCTTGCGGCGGAGGCCCCATGGCTGTGGCCATGTTGGTGGCAAGGGGATTAGGTGCGGTTAAGTCGAAAATTCTGAAATACGCGAATTCCGGCGATGTGACCGGTGACAAAAGTTCTGTCGTCGGCTATGTGTCGGCGGTTTTCTATCGATAGCTATAAAAAAATTACAGCGCAAAAAAGAATTTTGTTTTGTTCGGCAAAATATTTGTAAACAGGGAGAAATAATCCCTAAATTGTGCCGCGATTTTTATGGTGAAAGTGGCAGGAATTATTGATTAGTTGATATTTATTTATCAAGGGGAATAAAAATGGAATTAACTAAAAAAGAAAGAGACGTCCTGCTGGATATCGTGAAAAAAACAATTGCCGCCAAAGTTCAGGATAGAGAAATGCCGAAATTCACGGTGGATTTACCGGTGCTTAAAGAAAAAAGGGGCGCGTTTGTGACGATAAAAAAACATAATCGCTTGCGCGGATGTATAGGCTACATTAAAGCGGTTAAACCGCTTTGGGAAACGGTACAGGAAATGGCAATCGCGGCGGCGTTTCATGATCCCAGATTCCCTGCTCTGCAGCCGGAAGAACTTAGAGATTTAAATTTCGAGGTCTCTGTTTTAAGTCCTTTGAGGCGCATTAACGGTATCAACGAAATTGAAGTGGGGAGACACGGTTTATACGTTGTGCGCGGTTATAATTCAGGTTTGTTGTTGCCGCAGGTTGCCACTGAGCATAAAATGGACAGACAAACTTTTTTGCAGGAAACCTGCCATAAAGCAGGTTTACCGTCTCAAGCGTGGAAAGAAAAAGATACGGAAATTTACGTATTTTCGGCCGATTACTTTAGCGATATTACTTGACTTCTGAGAAAAAATTATTTGATACAGACGCGCCTTACCTGTTTCATGTCTGTATATCCGTGCAGTGCTTTTTGGATACCGTCTTGCAAAAGGGTTGTCATGCCCTCTTCGAGAGCCAAATCCCGGATTTGTTCGACGCTTTCATGTCTTTGAATCATTCTTTTGATATTGTCTGAAGCAATAAGAAGCTCATGTATGCCCATGCGTCCATGATAGCCTGTTCCATCACACATGTTACAACCTTTAGGGCGGTAAAGCGTTAAATCGCTTGTAAAAGGTATGTTCAATTTATCAAAATTATTTTTGCCGTAAGTTTCTACAATTTCGTCATATTCTTCTTTGGTGGGATGATAAGGTTCCTTGCATTTTGTACAAAGCGTTCTCACTAGTCTTTGTGCCAGGATGGCGAGCAGAGCATCGGCAAAATTTAGCGGATCAATACCCATATCCAGCAAGCGGACGATTGTTTCCGGTGCGCTGTTGGTATGCAGGGTACTTAAAACAAGGTGGCCGGTAAGCGATGCTTCCACGCCAATCTTGGCTGTTTCAAAATCGCGCATTTCACCGACCATGATTACGTCAGGATCTGCGCGCAGGAAGGAACGCATTGCCGCGGCAAAGTCAAAGCCTATTTTCGGCTGAACCTGCACCTGCCTAAGGCCATGTTGGGTGATTTCCACCGGATCTTCTGCCGTCCATATTTTTCTGCCCGGAGTATTGATATGTTTGAGACCGGCATGAAGGGTGGTAGTTTTTCCGGAGCCGGTAGGTCCAACGCATAAAATCATGCCGTAGGGTTGTTCCAGCACTTTTAGTAATTCAGAGTAGTTTCTTTTGGACAAAGCCATCTCTTCCAATGGCATGGTTTTGCCTTTAGCCAGAATTCGAAGGACGATATCTTCCACGCCGCCCTGTGTTGGTATTGTGGCGACGCGCAGCTCAATTTCCTCATCACCGGCTTTTTTGTATTTGATTTTTCCGTCCTGGGGCAGTCTTTTGACGGTGATGTCAAGGTTGGACATGATCTTAATACGCGAAATAACCGCAGCTCGGTAGCTGTAAGGCAAAGTCTGATAGATAGAACATTCTCCGTCAATACGGTATCTAACATCTACACTTTTCGTGTCCGTGTTTGGTTCGATATGTATGTCGGAAGCACGGCGAGCATATGCCTCATCGATTATTTTATTAACCAACTGCATGATGACGCTGTGCGATTCGGTGATGAGCTCACCATTTTCTTCTTCTTCAAAAACTTCTTCATCCTGTTCTAATCTGCCAATTATTTCATCTATGGAGGTGTTATTTTGTGATTTTGCAAAAAACCTGTCGATGTATTTTATAATATCATCCGCAAAACTGACATCGTATTTAATTGCTTTTGTTTTTAAAAGTCCTTCAATGGCATCCCGCTTGAGTATGTTCGTCGGATCATCAACAAGAACCCTGATTTTTCCATCAATCCTTTCCAAAGGCACCCATGTTTCCCTTTTTAGATACGGTTTGTTGAGATTTTTTAACAAATCGACCGGTATTGATATTTTATCATTATAAGTGATGAATTCGCAACCGTAGCATTCAGCCAGAGATATGCCTATATCTTCTTTAGGTATGTTGTATTTTTTTATAAGAATATTTTCCACTGATTCTTTGTCTTCGCGGGCTTCTTCCGTGGCTGCGTCTATTTGTGCCTGGGTGACGTATCCTTGTCTGATTAAGTAATCAAATTTGGAAAGACGTTTTTGTTTGTTAAATCTTTCGTGATTATAAAATGCGATTCCCAGCACACTGCATATCTCATCGAGAAAGATTTGACGGTAATCCTCAATTTTCTCTTCGCCTTTTTGAGTCATAACTTCCAGAACACCCATTATGTTATGTTCATGCATAATTGGTATTGCCACAACCTGACCCGTTAACACTCCTAGTCGCCTGTCTAAACTGCGGTCAAACTTCAATTTGTCGTTAATTTTTCTTAATTCTCGTTCATCATAGACATCATTTATGATAACGGTTTTTTTATTGTTTGCCGCGTAACCGGCAATCGAAACGTTACTTACAGCCAAACGAATTTCCGTGAGGCCGTCTTTATCGGAATTGAAGGTGTAAAGCTCTTTCTTTTCCTTATCTATGGCGTAAATTGTCAACCTGTTTATGTTGAACAGTTTGCGGATATCTTCTTTTATATCAACAATTATTTCCTTAATATTTTCTGCGCTGTTTATGTGGTTGTTTACATTTTGGATAGATTTATGGAATTCAAGATTTTTTAAAAGTTCTTCCACCTGCGGTGCGTTGGAAAGCGTATCCTTTATGGACCACTCTGAATATGAGCTTGGTTTACGCATGTTTATTCCCGTAATTTTAGCTGTTTATGCTTATTCGTAAAACAAAATCAGGAAATCGCTTCGGCGAACGCTTCAATCGCCAGCGGGATTTCCATGTTTAACAAAAGCCCCATTTGCGTTTTGGTGCTGTCTAGAAGAATGCCCCAAATATATTCCCCTAAGGGCAAAACAACAAGGATTCGATCATCCTGCAAGTCAAAAGTAGCATATTTACCAATTTCCGGCAATCCACTTATTTTGACGGCATCGTTGGTGACCTTTATTATTTTCACAATAAGCGCCGCAAATTTGGGGTTGGCATTGAATCCGGCGATTGATTGGCCATCAGCTTCCAAGGCGATGGCTGTGCAGAGTAAACTATCACCTAAGTTATTTTTTAAAACTTCAATGGCTTTGTTTAATTTGGCTATATTCATATAAACTCATCCTCATTTATATTTATTTTTGTCTGATTTAATTTTTTTTCCATGCACTTAATTTTTGCAGCGTTTCCGACTTTAAATCCTTTTTTGTCTTGTTTTTTTGCTTATCCGCTTCTTTTGTTTCACCTTCAGCTTCCTTGCGGGCGAGCGCTTCCTGTTTAGCTTTCTCTTCCGCTTCTGCACGTGCCCGTTCTTTTTTGATTGCTTCTTCCCGTGCGAATGCTTCCTGTCTCGCTTTTTCCGCTCTTTGTTCAGCTTCTCTGGCTTTTCTTTCCGCTTCTTCACGGGCAAGCACTTCCTGTCTCGCTCTTTCCGCTATTTCTTCAGCTTCTCTGGCTTTTCTTTCCGCTTCTTCGCGGGCAAGCACCTCCTGTCTTGCTCTTTCTTCCGCTTCTTTGGCTTTTCTTTCCGCTTCCTGCCGGGCAAGCTCTTCCTTTTTTGCTCTTTTTTCCGCATCAGCTTCTGCTTTTGCCTTTTTTATTGCTTCTTCGCGGGCGAGCGCTTCCTGTCTTTCTTTTTCCGCTCTTTGTTCCGCTTCTTTGGCTTTTCTTTCCGCTTCTTCGCGGGCAAGCACTTCCTGTCTCGCTTTTTCCGCTCTTTGTTCAGCTTCTCTGGCTTTTCTTTCCGCTTCCTGCCGGGCAAGAGTTTCCTGTCTTGCTCTTTCTTCCGCTTCTTTGGCTTTTCTTTCCGCTTCTTCGCGGGCAAATCTTTCTGCTTCCGCTTTTGCTTTGGCTTCTAAGATTGCCTTTTTTTCCTGTATCTCGGCAGTTCTATTCACTTCGTTAACAACGACTTTTTTGTCCGGTTGTTCTTTCTTATAACTAGTTGTTTCTTTGAATTTTTTAAGGCTATCGAGAGAAATACTGCTGCGAGAGCCGAAAGTCGCTACTGTTTTGGACGTTTCCTCTGTTCCTAAAATATTTTGTGCTTTTAGTTTTGCTCTTTCATCAATCGTGGCGCCCTTTAAAAAAGCAGCGGATATATAGGTCGCATCACCTTTTTTCAACTGTTCAGGAATTTGTACTTTTATGTCTGAGGTTGAAATATTTATTCCCAGTGCGTCGAAAATGTTATCAGCGACAACATTAATATCCAAAGGCTTTTCCAAATAACGAAATATTCCCATGTTGCTGACAATTTCTTCTATCTTGGGGGTGCCGTATGCGGTCATAAGAATAACGGGTATTTTAGGATAATTCCTGTTCATATAAGCAAGGAGTTCAAAACCGTCCATTTTGGGCATGCTCAAATCGGTAATAACCAGGTCGATTGAAGACAGTTTTAAAATTTTTACCGCTTCCGCACCATTGGGGGCGGTTCTTAGGTTAAAATATTTTTTGTACACGCTTAGCCCGTCGGCAAGACTTAGAACGAATGATTCTTCGTCATCGACAATAAGGACTTCAGCGATGTGGGATAGTTTTCCCCTGGAAAAATTATCCCGCGGTGAAGATGCTATTCTTTGCTTCAGTGCTTCAAAATTATTTGCGGTATTCATTATGATTATCTCCTGTATTTTTTATTTTATACAAAAATAACCGTTTGCTATTACTTACAGCAATTGTTATGCCAAAGAATAGCTTTTAAAAAAACTTATGATATTAATTACTTATGATTAAAAAAAGGGGGGATTTATGTAACCGTGTCAAAATGATTGGTTTATTTTGAGCCAGCAGAGAAATTATTTGCCCACGCGGGCCAGATTATAGTTTTTTACTTTTCTTTTTAAAGTGGATAACGAAATACCAAGTGCCTTTGCCGTCTGCGTGTAATTACCAGAGCATTGTATCAAGGCTTTTTCGATATGTTGTTTTTCCATATTTTCCAAAGTTAGTATATTGCTTTTTCCGTTATCCAAATTATTCGTAGATGTAGATGATATATTATGGTTGCTTTTGAGTAGCAGGGAAGGTTGTAGAGAATGTTCATGCTGTACGATCAGGGCTCTCTCGATCACATTTTTCAACTCACGTACATTTCCAGGCCATTGATATTCTAACAACTTGATGAGCTCAGCATCGGCAAGCTTTGTGTTTGGGTTTTTTGCCATGGCTCGGATGAAGTAGTCGCATAATTTGGGGATATCCTGCTTTCGTTCTCGCAGCGGAGGCACGTGAACATGTATGACACTGAGCCTGTAGAAGAGGTCATCTCGGAAAGTTTTGTTTCTGATTGCTTCTTCCAAATCGATATTGGAAATAGCGATTATACGGACATTGATTGGTTTGAATGATTCGCCTCCCACGCGGCGTATTCTTTTTTCTTCTAGAACGCCAAGTAATTTCGATTGAAGGTGGATGGGCATAGAGCCGATTTCATCCAGGACGAGAGTACCGCCGTCGGCTAATTCAAAAATGCCTCGGCGTAACGATGTGGCCCCGGTAAATGCGCCTTTTTCCGATCCGAATAGCTCCGCTTCAATGAGACTTTCCGGAAAAGCGGCGCAATTTGTGGTGAAAAAAAGTTTTTTGGGGAGATTGCTTTTATAATGAATTGCCCGGGCAACGACATTTTTCCCCGTGCCGGTTTCTCCGGTGATAAGCACTGGCGCGTCGCTGGTGGCGGCTAAGTCAGTCATCCTAAGAACTTCTTCAAAAATTCCCTGACCGGCAATAAAACCGATTTCCTCACTTTTCTTGTTGTCATGGTAGATTTGTATCTGTTCCGTTTTTTCCAGATCCTGTGTACGAAAAGCTTGTTTTACGGCAAGTTCTAGCTCGGCCATTTCAAAAGGCTTGGAGAGGTAATCATGCGCCCCTACTTTAATCGCTTCCACCGCGTTGTCAAAACTGGGGTAGGCTGTGACAAAAATGATTTTTGTCTGGTCATTTTGTTCCAATATGGAGGGACAAATGGAAACGCCTTCGGTGTCAGGCAGCTTTTGATCCAGAATAACGATATCAATTTTTTCGTCCTGACAGATTTTCAACCCTTCTTTGCCCGTATTGGCGATAAGAACATCTGTTAATTCGTCGTGCAGAATGTCATATACGGATTCGCAGAAAATATTGTTGTCATCGATGACGAGAATTTTTCTTTTACTGAATTTATTCATTTTTACCTTTGGGAATGAAGATAATAACTTTTGTTCCGACATCCTTATAGCTTTTTACTTCCATATTCCCTCTCATAAGAGTTACCATTTTTAATGCTATCATTAATCCCAAGCCTGTGCCGTGCGGTTTTGTTGTATAAAAAGGTTTGAAAAGATTATCTTGTTCTTCTTCAGACATACCTATACCGTTATCTTCAATAGTTATGGCGACAAAACCCTCTTTGACTTCGGCTCTGATCATGATTTGGGGGTTCTCACACTGATTTAAGGCGTCCGACGCGTTGGTAATTAAATTCAGAATAACCTGGTGCAGCAAGCGTGGATCAGCGCTGATTGTATTTACAGGAGGAATGACCAGATAATTAATCTTGATTCCTTTTTGACCTAAATCGCCGGATACCAGCGCGACAAAACGAGAAATAAAATCTTCGATATTGACATTTTGTATATCGGGATTTTCAAATAAACTGAAATTTTTAAGTGTTTGCAGAAGGAATTCAACGCGGGATATTTCTGACATGGCGCGATCAACAAATTTTTCCACGGCGTTCACAGAATAATGGGGAAGGTTCTTTTTCAGAACGCTTAGAGTCATTTTAATGGAATTTATGGGGTTGCCCAATTCATGCCTGATGCCGGAAAAGATATAACTTGTGTTTTCCATGGCGCTTACTGCTTCCGCGATTGATTCCAAGCGGATTCTTTCCGTAATGTCTCTGACAATCACCCAAATGAAGCCATCGGCAATCATATACGGTGTGTAACCTAAGAGGCGATTTTTATGCCAGAGGGTATTTGTTTTGCCGATAATGTCGTTGTTGTCAACTTTTCCGTAATTGGGCAGGAGCAATGCCATCAAAGCATAATATCCGAGTTGATCTTCGGCGTCCTGAAAAAGCTCGCCGGCAAATTTGTTTTTAAAGATAACCTCTTGCTTTTTTAAGCCCAGAATAACAATGCCCAGGTCGATGGTTTCCATAATATAAGCGTAAAGACATCTGCCCGGTTCTTTGTTTTTTATCGCGGGACAAGTGTTTTCCAAAAAGAAATCATTCATTTCTGCTCCACAACTTTAAAAAGACAAACAAGTTTTGATATCTTTACAACATAAAATAAGATACCGCCTAGTTGCTCTGATTTATAGCAAGCGGTACGGCTTTTTGAGGAAAAAGCCTTTCATTTGATTTGTAAAATGTTGACATTGCAATAAAATTGCATTATTTGATATAAATAATTGTTCGGAATGTCAAGGATATTTTCGTGAAGAAATCGGCAAGGCTAGCCATATTTTTTGTTCTTGTTGGTGTCGTAATTGTTGGCATTGCCTTGTCGCCAAGGTTTTTGTTGTATTCATCCGATATGGATAAGACGGGGGCAATTATACTTCTTCTGGGGGAGGATTTCAACGCGCGTAAAAAGGAAGTTGATATTTTGACGAACAAAGGGTCGGCAAGTTATTTAATTATTCCCGCTTATTATAAAATTTACCGAATTTCCGACAAGAGTATATCAAAAGAATATGTATCCAGGTCAGGATTCAGCAAAAGAGTTGAACAGAGCAAATGGCAATATCGGATTTATGAGAACACACACTTGGAAATCATAGAATCAAAGATAATAATGTCAAAGTATAATTTAAAATCCGCGGTTTTTGTAAGTTCTCCTTATCATATGCGGCGAATTAAAATTATCGTTTCTAAAGTTTTTAATGAGAAAGGAGGCACGTTTTATTTTACGGCCACGCGGTATGAAAAAGCTCCGGCTAACTTCTGGGAGTTATCTTTACGGAACTGGAAACATGTATTCACTGAATACTTAAAAATAATCTGGTTTTTTGTTTACGTGGATTTTCTGAACTAGCTTTGTTGTGAGCGCCGGACAAAAAGCCCCCTTAAAGCGGATGCTTTAAGGGGGCTGGTATTTTCCGCAGAC
>ERZ795049.4556-NODE-4556-length-13662-cov-10.992798_pt1 | contig 13662 bp, 13 predicted proteins | sample MGYA00375133_ERZ795049 | MGnify/ENA primary metagenome ERZ795049 (study PRJEB30178, sample SAMN05720147) | activated sludge metagenome | isolation source: anaerobic digester from wastewater treatment plant | place: Japan | collected 2015-04-20 ...
CGGTTACAAGTCCGCGGGCACAAGCCGTGGGGTCGCAAGGCGGCAAAAAGAGCTTACAAGCTCGCTTTTTTGCCGCCGCGTCCCCAGCGGCTTCCGCCCTTGCGGGCTTTCCACCTAAGCGCCTCACGCAATAGAGAGATGGCACGCATGCCATCTCTCTATTATCAATTATCAATTATCCATTGCCACGACTTTTAAGTCATAAGCAAGGTTATTGTCTTGATATTATGAAATTTAACCCAAACTTATTTTATAATGCCCCCTTTTTGAGATTAATTTTCTATTTTCTTTTTGCTTTCTATTCATTCAATTCCGCAGAAAGCATATAGTTTTTCTGTTTTCATTTTTTCCTCTTTTCGTTCTGCACATTCCGTTTTTTTGCGTGAGGCGGTAGGCGGAAAGCCCGTAAAGACGGGAGGCGATGAAGCCGCTGCCACAAAAAAGCGACTTTAGAAGCTCTTTTTGTGGCTTTGCGGCTTCACGACTACCGGCTGCGGACTTGCAGCCGAACGCCGACCCCGAGCGCAGCGAGGGGACACGCCCTAATTAAAATTAAAATTATTTTTATACTTCTACTATATTTACTTTTAGGGAGTACTCACTAAGCCTCTGATAATCAGCCTCATTTCATTACTTAAAAACTACAACACTTGAATAGGAGGAGTGAATTTTGCCCCCTGATGAGTCATCTTTTTTTCTAACATTTTTTCAATTTTCTGCAAAATAGTGTCGTAACGTATTGTTCCCCACTGATTTACTGCTAAAAATCGTGGCGGCACCTCCCCTGCCATTCGTTCTATCACAAATTTCGGATTTAACAACTCCAGATAGTCGGTTATAAAATCGATATAGCTTTCCAAAGAGAAGATGTGAAAATCTGTCGGATTCTGCGAAAACTCTTTCTCCATCGCCGTATTTTTGATGATTTGAAGTTGATGAAATTTCAAACTATGTAGCGGCAACGAATTGATTTTATGAACATCCTCCACCCAATCTGCCGGCTCCTCCTTAGGAAGACCGAAAATAAAATGTGCTCCAACGTGAATGCCGCGTTTTGTCGTCTCCTCAATAGCCCGAATCGCTTGCTCGAAAGTATGCCCACGATTAATTCGTTGCAACGTTTCATTCCGACAAGATTCGACACCATACTCTATAGAAATGAACATTTTCTGCTGTAATTCTGCAAAATAGTCTAACTTTTCGTTATCTATACAGTCGGGACGAGTCCCAATAACCAAACCTTTGATATAGGGAGTTTCGATTGCCTGTCGGTAAATCTTTTTCAAATCTTCCAACGGCGCGTAAGTATTTGAATAGGCTTGAAAATAGGCAAAGTAGTTTTCTGCTCGTCTATACCTATTTTTATGAAATTCAATTCCTTCTTGCAATTGCTGCGCAATACTTTTAGAAGCAAGGCAATAGGACGGATTAAACGCAGAATTAACACAATAGGTACAGCCGCCAACGCCCACCGTTCCATCACGATTTGGACAAGTAAAACCTGCATCAATAGCCAATTTTTGAACACGCCCACCGAATTTAGTCTGTAAAAAACGTTTATACGAGTTAAATCTTCGCGAATCTCCCCAGTAATAGAGCATACAATTTTTATATTTATTTTGCCTTCAATTAAAAAAACAAAAATACAACAAAAATTGAAAAAAATGGGTGGACTAAAAGGTGATAAAGGTTTTAAAAAATCAAAAAATAATACTATTTTTGCCAACAATTAACCTTAATGTGAATAACGCTCTTTATTATATAAATATGTAGTAAAGTCAATTAAAAGGGGCAAAAATGAAACGAAAAATCTTGCTTATTTATACAGGCGGAACTATTGGCATGGTGCAAAATGCAGAAACCGGTGCTTTGGAAGTGTTTAATTTTAAAGACATTTATACGCTCTTACCGATGCTCAGGCTCATCGAAGCCCACATTGATTTTTACGCATTGTTGCCACTCATTGATTCAGCAGACACCAATCCCAATTTTTGGATTCGATTGGCGAAATTAATAGAAGAAAAATATGACTCCTATGATGGGTTTGTGATATTACACGGAACTGATACCATGTCATTTACAGCTTCAGCACTCAGTTTTCTATTAGAAAATTTAGCAAAGCCCATTATTTTAACCGGTTCTCAATTACCGTTGGGTGTTTTACGAAGCGACGGACGCGACAATATTATAAATTCCATTGAAATAGCTGCCAGTTATGGTAAAAATGAACCTTGCGTGCCTGAAGTTTGCCTTTATTTTGACAATTCACTTTTTCGCGGAAATAGAACCTATAAAGATAATGTAAGAACATTTAATGCTTTTTCCTCCTCAAATTATCCAAAATTAGCTGAGGTCGGCGTCAATATTAAATATAATTATGATGCTATTATGCCGTGCCCGAAGGATAAAAAATTAAAACTTAAAGTTCATACACAATTAGATAACCGAGTTGCGATTCTTAAATTATATCCCGGTATCAGGTTGGAAAATGTAGAGGCGATACTTTCTGTTCCCGATTTAAAAGCGGTTGTTATGGAGACCTTTGGTTCGGGGAATGCTCCCGGCGATTCTGCCTTTATCACCTTGCTCAAAAAAGCGATTGAACGCGGCGTAGTCATTGTAAGCGTAACACAATGCAAAGGTGGCGGAGCTGTCGAAATAGGAAAGTATGCGTCGAGTTTTGCCTTAGGAGAAATCGGCGTAGTGAGTGGTTTTGATATTACCACCGAAGCGGCTATTACAAAATTGATGTTTTTACTTGGGACTAATATTTCAAAACAGGAATTAATTGCCTCTATGCAACAGTCTCTTCGTGGAGAAATGACCAATCCGCAAGGAAAATGAGGAGTGATTTCATAATTATTTATAGAATAAATAAAATAAAAAAACAATAAAACGAATTTTGATTTTAAATTTTTTGTAATTTAGCACCCGCAAAAAATTTGCAGGAGAGATGGCCGAGTGGTTGAAGGCGCACGCCTGGAAAGTGTGTAAATGCCGAAAGCGTTTCAAGGGTTCGAATCCCTTTCTCTCCGCAGATAAAAAACTGATAAACAACAAATTATAAACATAAAAGAAAATTAAATTTTAAACCAATTAAAAAAATCTATGAAAAAATTAATTGCTTTATTCAGCATTATAGGTTTCTTAACCTTCGGAATGACAAATGTAATATTTGCACAAAACAATGACAAAAATGTAAAAACTGAGGAAACAACTGTCGAAAATGAAGAAGAGGCTGTTGCAGCAGCTCCGCTGTTGGAAGACGGAGACGAAGTTGTAGAAAAAAGTTTACATTATGTTTTAAAAGACAAATTTATTGAAGGGGGGGCTTTATGGATGTCTCCTATCTTAGTCTGTCTAGTTCTCGGGTTAGCACTTGCTATTGAACGTATTTTTTATTTGAATTTAGCTAGTGTAAATTCTAAAAAGTTATTAGGTAAAATTGAAGAGGCTATCAAAACCGGTGGCACAGAAAAGGCAAAAGCTCTTTGTAGAGATACAAAAGGACCATTAGCCGGAGTATTTTATCAAGGTCTTGATAAAGTTGATGAAGGCATGGATTCTGTAGAAAAAGCTGTTGTTTCTTACGGAGGCGTTCAAATGAGTAAATTGGAAAATAATCTTACTTGGATTGCTCTTTTCTTAGCTTTATCACCGATGTTAGGGTTTGCCGGTACGGTTGTAGGTATGGTTCAAGCGTTTGACGACATTGAAAAAGCAGGTGATATTTCTCCGACTATTGTTGCCGGAGGTATGAAAATTGCTCTTTTAACTACCGTATTCGGTCTTTTCTCCGCTATGATTCTCCAAGTTTTTTATAATTATATCCTTTCCAAAATTGACACTATTGTCAACGACATGGAAGATGCGACAATCACATTTATGGATATTCTTACTAGAAATAATAAATAAAGAGGATTTTTAAGATGAAAAAAATAATTAATATTATCATATTTGCCGTAGCCGGACTCTCGTGCCTATTAGCGTTTATTTTTGTCGGCGTGTACAAGGACGACAAAACGCTATACGACGAAGTGGGTTTGGTAAAAGAGAGAAATCCACAAATTATTGAGGGTTTTTTCACGGTAACCTACGAGAACCTTCCCGAGTATATTGCAGAAAATCAAAAAATTGCTGATGAGATGGCGGCTGATTTAAAAGAGAAACAGCTCCCGAAAGACATTTTATATACTTACATTTCAAATTTAAGCGAACTTACTGCAGAAACATTTCCGGATTTTAAGAGTACGTTTCCAACTTATTCTAAATCTATGCTTGCCAGAAGCGAAATTGCAAAAACCTATACAGACGGCTTTAATGCAATCAATGAGTTTAGTGAACTAAACGGTTACATTAATACGTTAAATGAGGAGTATGCCCTTCTAAAGCAAAGCTACATCACTGATAAAGAACATCTTAGGGCATTAAACTCTTTCATAGGTAGAACTACGCACATTACCCAATCGGTAACCAAAACAAAACAAGATAGTCAGATTCTTGAATTGCAAGAAGCTATAAAATCATCAACGAAAGCTGCTAAATTATTAAATTTAAGTCTTCTTTTCTTTTACATAACATTTTTTGCGGCTATTGCATTCACTGTCGTTTTTGCTTTATACCATATTATTGCAAATATTAAACAATCTTATCAAGTTTTTATTGCTATTGCAATCATGGCTATTCTTATTTTCATAGCTTATTTAGTATCGTCATCCGAGTTAACTGCATCAGCTATCAAAATGGGAATTACCGGTTCACAAATGAAAATGATTGGAGCGGGTGTTGTTACTTGTTACGTATTCTTTTTTGCTGCTGTTCTCTCAATCATTATCAGTTGGATTATTAATTTGTTCAAAAAAAATAGATAACATGGCAAGAAAACCTCCCGGAATTAATACTGGTTCAATGGCAGATATTTCTTTCTTGCTGTTGACTTTCTTCTTGTTAACCTCTTCTATCAGTACGGAGCAAGGGATTCCTAGAAGATTACCACCCCCAAAAAAGGACACGGAAAAAACGATTGTGGATATTAATAAGCGTAATGTCCTCAACGTAATGGTAAATTTCAACGATGCCGTTTGGGTGAATGGACAAGAAATATTGTTAGCACAACTAAAAGATAAAGCTGTAGAATTTTTAGAAAATCCTACAAATTCAAGTTCATTGCCTGAGAAAGAAATTACTCAAATAGAAAATATGGGGGAATATCCCGTATCTAAAGGAGTAATCTCACTTACAAATGACCAGAGTACTACATATAATATGTATGTACAAGTACAAAATGAATTAGAAAAGGCAGTTAATGAGCTTCGCGATAAAGTTTCTTTAAACTATTTTGGAAAGAAGTTTGATAATCTTGATACAGCTAGTAGAAGAGCGATTCAAAAAGCTATTCCAATGAATATTTCGGAAGCTCCGCCAATAGATTATAGTAAAACGGAATAAAATTAAAGAATTATGGGACGTTTCAAAAAAGGTGAAAAAAAAGATGTTCCGGAAATCAACACCGGTTCAATGTCAGATATTATTTTTATGTTCTTATTCTTCTTTATGGTTATTACCAATATGCGTGAATCAACACTAAAGGTACATTTTAAGCCTCCTTTAGCTTCCGAAGTGCAGAAATTGGAAAAAAAATCCTTAGTCGCCAACATCTATATCGGCGCTCCCTTGGGGAAAAATGAAAACACGTTGCCCCCGGGAAAAGTTTCTGTACAGCTTAATGACCAAACTATTAAAGCAGAAGACCTCGTAGAAGACGTTAAAGATTTTATCGGAACGGAAAGAGAATCACGCTCCGAAGCCGATAAAGCAAAACTAACTTTCTCACTTAAAGTTGATAAAAATGTTCAAATGCGCTACGTGAACACCATCAAACAAGAACTACGAAATAATAATGCATTAAAAATAAATTATGCAACAGGGAAAAAATCCGACATGAAATTAAAATAGTTCATTTGTATTTTCTTTCTCTAATAACAACATAAAAGTGGCGGCTTTGGTCGCCCTTTTTTATAAAAATAAAATTCTATGATAAAATCGATGACCGGTTTTGGAAAAACAGAAATCATTATTCCGGATAGAGTTATTGTAATTGAAATTAAAACGCTAAATAGCAAACAATTAGACCTAAACTGCCGACTTGCCTCTCTATTTCGTGAAAAGGAGAACGAAATTCGACAACTTCTCACGAAAGAATTAATGCGTGGAAAAATTGATATCTCTATCTATTTTGATAAAAGTAGTAAAATTAAGCCCCTTGAGATTAATAAGGAGATAGCAAAACAATATTTCACCACCTTACAAGAATTATCGGAATATGTTGGCAACAATCAAGAAACCGACATTTTCAGCCATCTCCTATCTATTCCCGAAATTACGAGTTCTGCGCCGGAAGAACTTAGCGACGAGCTTTGGCAGCAAATTTTCCCGGCGATTAAGGAAACTTGCGACAAAGTAAACGAGTGTAGAAAAATAGAAGGAGAAGTATTAGCTGACGATTTTATAAAACGAATTAACAAGATTGAATCTCTCCTCTGCGATATAGAACCGTACGAGGAAAATAGAATTATCAATCAAAAAAAGAAATTCATAGAATCGTTAGAGAAAAACTTAAAACAAACAGAATACGACTTAAATCGCCTTGAGCAAGAGTTGATATATTTTTTAGAAAAGCTGGATATAACTGAAGAAAAAGTACGACTCCGTAAACATTGTCGCTATTTCATTGAAACATTAAATAATGAATCATTGAATGGTAAAAAACTAGGGTTTATCGTGCAAGAATGTAATCGCGAAATTAATACGATAGGCTCAAAATGCAATGACTTTGAGATACAACGCATTGTCGTTAACATGAAAGACGAGGTGGAAAAGTTAAAAGAACAACTTGCAAACATTTTGTAAAATAGGAAAGATGAGTAATATAGTTGCCTTAGTAGGGAGACCGAATGTAGGAAAATCAACATTTTTTAATCGCTTGACACAAACTCGCGAAGCTATTGTCGATTCCATATCGGGAGTAACTCGCGACCGGAATTACGGGAAAGCACATTGGCTCAATTATGAATTTTCTGTCATTGATACGGGTGGATACATTCTCAACTCTAATGACATTTTTGAAGCCGAAATTCAAAAACAGGTCGTTCTCGCTATTGAAGAGGCAGACGTCATCATTTTTATGGTTGACGGACGAGAAGGAGTTAGCTCGCTTGATTCTGAGGTCATACAACTCCTCAGACGTTCGGAAAAACCTTTTTATCTTGCCGTTAATAAAATAGATTCACCGTCAAATTATCTTGAACATACGGAATTTTATTCGCTCGGAGTTGATAATATTTTTCCAATTTCTGCCATTTCCGGTAGCGGTACGGGCGAACTACTTGATGAAGTTGTGAAACATTTTTCCTTGATTGAAGATGAAGACGAAGAACTTGAAAAGCTACCGAAAATCTCTGTCGTGGGGCGTCCCAACGTTGGCAAATCTTCACTTATCAACGCTTTTTTGGGTCACGAACGCCACATTGTAACGCCTATTGCAGGAACAACCCGAGACGCGATTTTTACTCGCTACAATAGCTTTGGGTTCGATTTTTATCTCATTGACACTGCCGGATTAAGGAAAAAAGGAAAAATAGATGAAAACTTGGAGTTTTATTCTGTCATGCGTACTGTACGTGCCATCGAAAAAAGCGATGTTTGCATCCTCATGGCTGATATTTCACAAGGATTTGATGCCCAAGATTTGAATATATTTAGCCTTGCCGCACGAAATAGAAAAGGAATCGTACTTGTCTTAAATAAATGGGATTTAGTAGATAAAGACCACAAAACACATAAGACCATCGAAGAGAATATTCGTCAAAAAATAGCTCCTTTTACCGATGTTCCTATTATCTTCACTTCCGTTATAAACAAACAACGAATTTTCAAAGTTCTTGAAACAGCGACCCAAGTCTATAAAAACAGAGAATTTCGCGTCCCTACTTCGCAGCTTAACGATATTATGTTACCGATTATTAAAGAAAATCCTCCACCAATTAATAAAGATAAGGTTATTAGAATTAAGTATGTTACACAACTTCCCACTCCTTTCCCCGCTTTTGCTTTCTTTTGCAACTTACCGCAGTATGTTAAAGAAAATTATAAAAGATTCTTAGAAAATCAACTCCGCAAACATTGGAATTTTGAAGGTGTCCCTATTGAAATCTATTTTAGAAAAAAATCGTAACTTTGCTTTTTAATTTGCAATGAAAAAATTTATCAAAAAACTTAACATTGTTCCTTCTTGGTTCATATTTATTCTTGATATTCTAACTGTTATTCTTGCCTCCTTTTTGGCCGTTTTTTTAAGAGATAATTTCCAATTTCTTTCAAAAACTAATTTTAATTTCTCTTCATTTTTCTTTATCGTTTTTATCATAGTAACTCTTAGAATTATCATTTTCCTACTCTTCAAAATAAATCACATTGTTGTTAGATACACGAATACAAAAGATATTGCTAAAATTTTCTGGTGCTGCTTCGTAGGCTCTATTTCGTTAATATTTTTAAATTTCATCTCCTACCTTTTCCAACAACAATTCCTTGTTCCAACCTCAATTGTCATAATGGAATTTTTCATCACTACGTTTAGTATGGTTTTTTATCGTTTAACCTTTAAACTCGTTTTTTTAGAGACGGTAAATCCGGCTAAACATAAACAAGACATAATTATCATCGGAGCCGGCGAGGCGGGAATGACAACAAAAAGAGTGCTGGATAGAGATAGAGGAAATAAATATAACACGATTGCCTTTTTTGATGACGACACATCGAAAATCGGGAAAACATTGGAAAACGTTCCCGTTTTTCCTATTTCTCAACTTTCCGACTATTTAAAGAAAAATGAAATCTCTTTTCTCATTATTGCCATTCAACATTTTCCGGTAAGTAAAAAGAATGAAATTACCAATATTGCCTTGCAATATCGTGTTAAGGTCTTAGTCGTTCCACCTGTAAGTCGTTGGATAAACGGCGAGTTAAGTTTTAAACAGCTAAAAAAGATTAAAATCGAAGAATTACTTGAACGAGAAGAGATTGTTATCAATAAAACATTAATAGATAAAGAAATAGAAGGAAAAACGATTCTTATTACCGGCGCTGCCGGCTCTATCGGTAGCGAAATTGTTAAGCAATTATTAGAGTTTAACTATCACCAACTCATTTTAATAGATAATGCAGAAACTCCTACTTTTTATCTTATTAATGAATTACTGACACCATCACAAGCTCAAAATGTTGAAGTTAAAATTATGGATATTTGCGATACGGAGAAAATGGAAGCGATTTTCTCTACCTATCGCCCTCAATTAATATACCACGCCGCGGCATACAAACATGTTCCACTCATGGAAGAGAATGTAAGTGCGGCAATTAAGACAAATGTGAACGGAACAAAACAACTTGCCGACTTAGCAGTGAAATACAAAGTAAATAAATTTGTCATGATTTCCACCGATAAAGCGGTTAATCCTACCAACGTGATGGGAGCTTCTAAACGTATTGCGGAAATGTACGTGCAATCACTCAATTTCCATCAAAATGAGTGCAAATTTATTACGACACGCTTCGGAAATGTTTTGGATTCAAACGGGTCGGTAATTCCAATTTTCACTCGACAAATTGAAAACGGCGGTCCTATTACCGTTACACACCCTGAAATTACCCGCTACTTTATGACTATTTCCGAAGCCTGTCAGTTGGTTATTCATGCCGGTGCTATGGGAGAAGGCGGCGAAATCTTCGTATTCGACATGGGAAATTCTATAAAAATTTATGATTTAGCTAAAAAAATGATTCTCTTATCAGGATTAACGTTAAATAAAGATATCACTATTGAATTTTCCGGACTTCGTCCCGGCGAAAAATTATATGAAGAACTGTTAGCTGATAACGAAAAAAACACTAAAACAGAGCATAAAAAAATCCTTATTGCTCAAGTAACTCCACTACCCTACGAAACTATAAAACAACAAATTGAAGCTCTTATCACGATTCAGAATGATACAGCTTTTAATGTTGTTGCAAAAATGAAAGAGATAGTACCTGAATACATTAGTAAAAACTCAATATTTGAATCTTTAAATTTAAAAAATTAAAAATCTTTATTTGAAGCTCTATGAATAACCTCTCTTCCAAAATATTAAAAAAATAGACTTAAAACTAGCACTTAAAGAATACTCTTTTATTTTAATCGGAACATTTTTAATGGCTGTGGGCTTTGTTATTTTCATCGCCCCGCTAAAATTAGCTCCCGGCGGCGTTTACGGAATCGCCATCATCATTCACCACTTGTACGATTTTCCTATCGGTGCTATAGGTATTTCCCTTGACATCCCACTCTTAATTATCGGCACGTTGTGGTTAGGTAGTAAATTCGGCTTTAAAACAATTATCGGAATTATCTCCTTAGCAGCTTTTACCTCCTCACTTGAATTTCTGTACGGCTATGAGCCTTTAATCACATTGCCCAATTCCAATTTACCCGACCCATCAGCAACATTTATTCTTGCGTTGTGCGGAGCCGTCTTATTGGGTGCCGGACTCGGACTCATCTTTAAATCAAGAGCTACCTCAGGCGGTACCGACATCATTGCCATGATTCTTGGAAAATACTTAAAACATGTCCGCTTAGGAACGCTCCTGATAGTGGTAGATTCCATTATCGTTCTCGGAACAATTCCTGCCTTTAACGATTGGACGATACCCCTCTATTCTTGGTTAGTAATCTACGTTACAGGAGTCGTAGTCGACAAAGTTATTGCCGGATTCTCCGGTTGTAAGGCAGTTTTCATTATCTCCGACCAATACGAAGAGATTAAACAAACTATTTTTAAGGAATTAGGTAGGGGCGGAACTTTTCTGAAAGGTGAAGGTATGTACAATCGTACGGAAAAGAAAGTTATTTTCATCTCCCTGTCCCGTAAACAATTACCTCAACTTATACACTTAGTTTATCAAATAGATGATAAAGCCTTTCTCTCTATTTTCAATGATTCGGAAACTTTAGGGGAAGGATTTACATCATTACGAGAAAAAGCATTGCATTAAAAATGGCTCTATTTTATCTTGAAAATATTGAGAACACCATCCTCTCTTTCCCCCCCGAAGAGTCTAAACATATAGTAAAAAGTTTACGATTAAAAAACGGCGATTCCCTGAATATAACCGATGGAAAAGGGAACCTCGTGGAAGCCGTCATTATTGATGATGACCCAAAAAGATGCACAATAGAAGTAAAAGAACGTTTTCAAAATAGAGATAAACGCCCGCTAATACTGCATATTGGCATTGCTCCTACCAAAAATAGCGATAGAATGGAATGGTTTGTAGAAAAAGCGGTGGAAATAGGTATTGAAAAAATAAGTTTCTTACAATGCACTCATTCCGAAAGAAATAAGATTAACTTAGAAAGAATGGAACGCGTAGCTATTGCCGCAATGAAACAATCCAACACGACACGCTTGCCCGAAATAGAGATGATGACATACTCCCATTTTTTAAAAACTTACGGAAATGAATTTTGCGATAAATTAATTGCATGGTGCAATAACGATAATGCTAAACAACTAACTCATTATCAACTAAATAGCGATAAAATAATTTTATTAATCGGACCGGAAGGAGATTTTTCAAATTCTGAAATTCAAGAAGCTCTAAACCATAATTTTAGTTCTATAAAATTAGGAAATCGGAGATTAAGAACAGAAACGGCGGCTTTGTACGGTTGCGTCATCATAGCAAGTAAAACCTTGATTAACAAATAAAACAAAGATATATTATGGCAGACGACAAAAAAGTGATTTTTTCAATGGTCAACGTGAGTAAAACGTACCCACCGCAAAAACAAGTATTAAAGAACATATACCTCTCTTTTTTTTATGGTGCTAAAATTGGCGTTTTAGGACTTAACGGCTCCGGAAAATCATCTTTGCTCAAAATTATTGCAGGCGAAGATAAGTCATACCAAGGCGAAGTCGTTTTTTCTCCCGGATACAGTGTCGGTTATTTGCCGCAGGAGCCGATTTTGGATGATAATTTGACGGTAAAAGAAGTTGTACGGCAAGGCGTACAAAACATTGTGGATATATTAGAGGAATACGAAGCCGTAAATATGAAGTTTGCCGAACCGATGAGCGATGACGAAATGGAAAAATTGATTGAGCGGCAAGGGGAACTCACCGAATTAATTGAACAACATGACGGTTGGGAGTTAGATTCAAAATTAGAGCGTGCCATGGATGCTTTAAATTGTCCGGAGGAGGACAAGTTGATTAAAATTCTTTCCGGAGGTGAAAGACGCCGCGTGGCACTGTGCAGACTTTTACTTTCTGAGCCGGACATCCTTCTTCTTGACGAACCGACCAACCATTTAGACGCCGAATCGGTGCAATGGCTTGAAATGCACTTACAGCAATACAAAGGCACGGTCATCGCCGTAACACACGACCGATACTTTCTTGATAATGTAGCCGGTTGGATTTTGGAACTTGACCGTGGAGAAGGCATCCCTTGGCAAGGAAACTACTCTTCATGGTTAGAGCAAAAAAGCAAACGCTTAGCCATGGAAGAGAAACAAGAGTCAAAACGTATGAAAACGCTCGAACGTGAATTGGAATGGGTAAGAATGACCCCAAAAGCGAGACATGCAAAGTCGAAAGCTCGTCTCAACGCCTACGACCGATTACTCAATGAAGATAGCAAAGAGAAAGAGGAAAAATTGCAGATTTTCATTCCTAACGGTCCCCGCTTGGGAAATCAAGTAATCGAAGCAAATAATGTCTCGAAAATTTACGGCGATAGAATTCTTTTTGAGAATCTCACTTTTTCGCTGCCCCCTAACGGAATTGTGGGTGTCATCGGACCTAACGGAGCAGGAAAAACAACACTTTTTCGACTAATGATGGGAATGGAAAAGGCGGACGAGGGAGAATTTATAGTTGGCGAAACCGTTAAATTGGGCTATGTTGACCAGCAACACGCGGTCATTGATTTGGAAAAAACGGTATGGGAAGTTATTTCGGAAGGCAATGAGCAAATTTCCTTAGGCGGAAGACTAATTAACTCACGTGCTTACATTTCCCGTTTCAATTTTAGCGGCACCGACCAAAATAAAAAAGCAGCAACGCTCTCGGGCGGTGAACGAAACCGATTGCACTTGGCTCTGACACTGAAATCGGAAGCCAATGTATTGCTCTTAGATGAGCCCACTAACGATATTGATTTGAACACTTTGCGTGCATTAGAGGAGGGATTGGAGAATTTTGCCGGTTGCGCCGTCATCATTTCGCACGACCGCTGGTTTTTAGACCGCATCTGTACGCATATTCTCGCTTTTGAAGGAAATTCGCAAGTCTATTTTTTCGAGGGCTCTTTTACTGAGTATGAGGAAAATAGAAAAAAGAGAGAGGGAAATCATACGCCACAACGAATAAGATACAAAAAATTAAAAAGTTAACCTCTGGTTTTCAATGAGTTATGATTTTAATTTTCTATTTTTCACACTTTCAAAGTTTTAGATAATAATAATCATATTTTTTATTAGGGCGTGCCCCGTTCGCTGACGCTCACGGGTCGGTCTCCGCCTCCAAGTCCGCAGGAAGGAGCTATGAATAGCAT
>ERZ795049.4558-NODE-4558-length-13659-cov-43.296824_pt1 | contig 13659 bp, 10 predicted proteins | sample MGYA00375133_ERZ795049 | MGnify/ENA primary metagenome ERZ795049 (study PRJEB30178, sample SAMN05720147) | activated sludge metagenome | isolation source: anaerobic digester from wastewater treatment plant | place: Japan | collected 2015-04-20 ...
TGACGGGATTTTTTGGACTGGATGACAGGATGAGATGAGGATTGAGGGGGTTTTTTCGACAGGATTGACATGATGAGATGAGGATTGATGGGATTTTTGGACTGGATTGACGGGATTTTTTGGACTGGATGACAGGATGAGATGAGGATTTACAGGATAAGAATGTTTTTAGGGAAAAAGAGAAGCGCTATCTTTTCTTTATCTAAAATAAAATCCTATCCATCCTGCCTAAGCTCAGCACCATTCATTATAAAACGAGCTATCGTGCCTTGAATGTGCCGCTAAAGACATCGAAAGCAACGGACGGCAGATCAAAGGCTCTTCCTATTGCCCCTGAACGCGCTATAACAAAGGGAGCTCCAGCAGAAAAATGATGTGCGCGGTCGATGACCCAGAGCTCATCCGCGGTCTTAAGGGCAAGATCCACTTCATGCGTACAGAGGAGAAGAGTCTTGCCTGCCTGCCGTACAAGGCGTTCAGCAAGTCTGAACACTTCAATGCGAGAAGGAGCATCCAGAAAAGCAGTTGGCTCGTCGAAGATCAGTAGCGCCGTGCTCTGCGCCACTGCCCGGGCTATCTGCACTTTCTGTCGCTCTCCATCTGAGAGGCTGGACACAGTTCGGTTCTTAAAATTTTCCATTCCGACCATCGAAAGCGCTTCCATTACTTGCTGTCTATCCTCTTTTGTCAAGCGATGGCGTGCATTCGTATAGGGATATCGGCCAAAGGCTACCAGTTCCCACACGGTGAGGTAACCAGTCTCGATTCGCTCTGGGAAAACACAAGCAAGGAGCTGTGCTCGCTCTTCGACTGAAATCCTCGAAATCTCTTTTCCCATCAAGAATAGAGAGCCGCCGCAGGGAGGCTGAAGCCCTGCTATAGTTTTCAACAGTGTGGATTTACCTGCTCCATTTGGGCCAACAAGAGCAATCAGATACCCTTCTTTTGCCTTGAAATTGATATCTTGTGCTAGGACATTGAATTTTCTGCCTTTCTTCCAGCCAATAGACAAGTTATTGGCTTCTAGAATCGTCTTAGGCATCTCTTGGGAAGAATAAGCGATAGGATTAGAGCTGAGACTTTTCCTCTCATTCATCCCTGTCCAAGATTTTTCTATCGATGTTCCTCCTTTCATATCAGAGCTTTCGATTTCTTTAGTTTTCTTGAACTCGTGTTCTGATATATCGGGAATACCAGGAACATGGCGTGAAGGTTGCCTTGGATTCATTCTACAGCCTCCATTGAGCCTTTATTCCTGTGGAAAAACATCGAGATGATAATTGGAGAACCTATCAAGGCTAGGATTGGGTTTATAGGCAATAGCGATCTATAAGTAGGAAGGGATGATATTATGTCAGCCAGCAAAGCGAAACAAGATCCCCCAAGCGCGGCGATCGGCAGAAGAATTCGATGATCCGCCTTACGCGATAGTAGGCGAGCAACATGAGGAGCGGCGATTCCTAAAAATGCTATGGGTCCACAGAAAGCTGTTATGCTTCCAGCTAGGATCGAAGCAGCCACTAAAAGCTTTGTTCTCGAAGCTCGAATCCTAATGCCTATTGTAGAAGCAAAGCGCTCGCTTACTAGAAAGGCGTTGAGCGCTTTTATCTCTCCCAAGGCGATGATGAATCCGATACCTATCGCAATTGCGAGGTATGGCAGCTCATTCGTGCGTACGCCTCCAAATGAGCCATAGGTCCATGAAAGATATAGCTGGACTTTCTGAGGAGAACCAAAATATACAAGCAGCGATACGAGGCTAGATGCAAGATAACCAACTAGCAGACCCATTATAAGCACCGTCACTGCCTGCTCGAATCTTCTCGATATTAGAAGAATAATGATTAGCACAGCCGCTGCCCCAGCGCTAGCCGCGATTACAAGGAGCGTATATCCAAGGGGCGGCAGATTTCCCAAAAGTGCGCTCCCTTGAGTTCCTATTCCATTTGCACCAGCTCCGAGAGCACCAAGGGATTCTCCTGCAAACATCAACACTGCTACTCCAATAGAAGCGCCAGCCCCAATGCCGAGAGAGTCCGGTGCTGCCAAAGGATTGCGAAAAATAGACTGTAGAATGAGCCCCGCAACCGAAAGCCCCGCTCCCGCCATGGCGGCCGTTAGCATCTTAGGTAATCGAAATACAAGGACAATGGTAGTCCATTCTGGTCGCGATGCCTTGCCGGCTAGCGACTTCAGCACTTCTAAGAGAGGAATGCATACCGAACCCAATGCTATGTCCAGAAGAGCAAGGAGTAGAACAGCACCAGCAAGGTATAGGACGAGTAGCCTTTGTCGTGGTTCTTTGTTGATTTTGGGCTGATTCTCTGTCATCTTTTCATGATTCCTATTCTTGTTCTTCTCATTTTCATTCATGCGGCTGCGCTTAGGTTTTATTCGTTTAATTTTTTATAATAATTAAATTTATAGTTTGGCATAAGCTCCGGATGAAAGATCGCTATCAAGTCAGAAAGAACAAGATGAGGATTCATTACCGCCGACTCGAAGTAATCGTTGCCTCCTTCTGGAGAACATCTGAGATCGTTGTTCCAAACCTGCCCTTTCTGTAGAACTGGAAGTGCCGAGAAGCGAGGGTCCATAGCTCGCACATCGGAAAGTTGCTTTGCTCCTGAGACAGGATTGAGCCAAACATCTGCCTTTAGGGCTCTTTCGAAAACCGCTTCTACCGAAAGATTGAGAGCTCCCGTGTCTTTGTTATCTGCCCAAAGGTAATCACCGCCTGCATCCTTTATTAGCCTTGCCATATAGCTCTGTCCGCCCGATACGCTCCATATCCCCTGAAAAGGACCATTTACGAGCACCTTTGGCCGCTTCGAGGCGCTCAAAGCGAGGGATCTGAGGCTCTCGTAAGCTTTTGTTATAGCATCCAAGCGCTCTTGGGCTATGTTCTCCTTATCAAAAAAAGCAGCGATGAATACAGCCCATTGGGCTCTTGCTATTGGATCCTGCTCGTTCCAATCTCCGATGAGCACGACAGGTAGCCCCGCCTCTTGCATCTTTGGAAAAGTATCCCATTCATTGCCAATGCCATAATTGAATATGATATCGGGCTTTAGCATAATCAGCCGTTCTATATCGGGCATCCAGTTTTTAGATGTCTCGATAGTCTTGCCTGTAGATATCTGTGTGCGTAGGGCGGAATTATATATATAAGCAGCGTTGTCGACGCCCACCACGGCATCTAGTTCTCCAATCGCTTCGATGGCTGGAATATAGGTTGTAGAATACAGAACAACTCGCCGTACAGGTACAGCTATAGCAAGGTCTGCAGAGACATCTCTCGGAACTTTGGATCCTCTAGGGTAGAGCACATAGGTTTTTGTCGAAGAGGCTCCTGGCCAGAGATTGTAGGCCTTTAGTAGCTTGTAGCCATTTTTTTGCTCTATGCTGAAGCTTGCATGTTGAGCGCTGGTTTGCAGAGATGTGGCTTGTTGAGAGCTTGTTGATTGGGCGCTTGCTTGTTGCGAGTATGTTCGCTGCAGGCCGAACAATGGAAAAAAGACAAGAAACAAGGAAAGGAAAATACCGGCGATTCGTCGCATATCCGCCTCCTCCCACCGAAGAGCAGGGATTAAAATTCTCAAGGGCAGGTTTCCTGGCTTGCTGGCCATGCAATTCTAGACATTCTACAATACACAAATATCTACGTGAGAAAAGCTAGAAATGCATATGATGCGGTCTTCCTTCCCAGCCCTGATGGCTTTTGTTCTTCTTTTATCTATATCTTCTCAATCGGAAGCCTATCGAATAGAAGCCGAACAAAAGCATTAAGACCAGTGGATCAGCCAAGGCTAACAAAACGTGCAATTATCATGATAGCGCTCTTAGCCTTGACTGCAGCGACATTGCACAATATCGATATCGCTGGACTGCAGCTATACCAGCTCACAGTAGCGGGGGCTGCGACGGTTTTCCACCGTCTTCCCTTTTCCGCTGCACGGCGACGCCGCACATACGGCACCCATGAGCTTAGGTTATTTTACTACACTGGGCGAAATGAGAAAAGGCCGAAACTTCGCCCTGTGTGCTTCCAAGAAAATTGAAGCATGAAAAAATCACTCATCCAAAAAAGCCATCTCTTCGGGTCTTGCGACTACATGGGGCGCATTATCGCCAAGGATAAGGTCTATTTCTTCGCTCCTTTTATGCATAATCGCTCTTAGTTCCGTCGAAGCAAAATTGCTTATCAGCTTTATGATTCCGTTTACCAAGACGACGGAATCTCGGCCAAAATCGCCTTCTACCGCAACAACGCCAGCTGGTAAAAGCGAATTGTGCCCTTTTATGGCAGCCAGCGCACCTTCATCTATCGTAAGCCTGCCCCGAGGTTGTGAGTTCTTTAGCCATCGAATTCTATTTTTAAGCGCATGGGTCGCATCGAAAAGCGTTCCAAGAGCTTCCCCGTGGGCAATACGCTTAATGACATCGGGCTCGCGACCATGAGCGATGACCACGCGGCAACCCGCATCGCGTGCGATGGCAACGGCAGCAAGCTTTGTCTTCATTCCCCCTGTCGAGAATTCCGAACCTCGACCACCGGCTGCCGAAAGATGCTCTTCCGATAGTTCTCGTACATAGGGGATGGGCTTGGCATTGGGATTCTCCCTTGGATCCGAATCATAGAGCGAATCTACATCGGAAAGAATGATGAGCAATTCGGCATCGATCTTGCTTGCGACATAAGCCGATAGCCTATCGTTGTCGCCAAAGGCATTGCCAATCTCTGCTGTTGAGACCGAATCATTTTCGTTGAAGACAGGAATCGCTCGGGTTTCCAGGAGAGTCTCCACGGTCTTTCGGAGATTTAGGTAACTTGCGCGATCATCCCACTCGTCTCGAGTAACAAGCAGCTGAGCGGCTACCAGGCCGAAGATGCCGAATGCTCGCCTGTATTCTTCCATAAGTATGGGCTGACCGATTGCCGCACAAGCTTGGCGCATGCGTACTTCGGTGACTCGCCTCGAAAGGCCGAGTTCGCGCGCGCCCATGCCGATTGCGCCAGAAGTCACGAGGATTAGCTGCTTGCCTGCTCGGACGAGTTCTGCAAATTGTTCTGCCACATGATATATATATGCGGTATCTATGATCCCTTTCGAAGAGAATCCTGCTTCCCTGGCAACGTTATCATCCGGCAAATCGGGCAAAAAAGCCTTGCCATCGGGTCTGTAAAGCCGAGTGAGACGGACTGGGCTCGATTCAGGTCTGGAAATGGTCGCTGTACCGATTTTGACTACAATGCGGTTTGCGTGCGCAAGTGCTGCTCGAGCAGAAGCTTCATCCATAGTTTCATGAGTTTGCATAGCTCTTTTCCTCTCTCAATCCACGGGAAGATCTCTATGGACAAAGTGGCGTACGCCCGAAGCATAGTCACTCACGATATGCCCCTGGCCTTCGAGTAGCCATTTGTAGGTGCAGAGTCCTTCGAGTCCCATTGGACCTCGTGCGTGGATTTTGCTAGTCGAGATACCGACTTCTGCACCCAGGCCATAGCGATATCCATCTGCAAATCGAGTGCTCGCATTGTGGTAGACAGATGCTGAATCCACCTCCTTAAGGAAGCGCTCTGCTGCTTCGGAAGAAGAACAGACTATTACATCGGTATGACCACTTCCATAATGGTTTATGTGTGCAATTGCTTCATCGAGGGAATCGACAATCTTGACAGCCATTCGCATTCCGAGATATTCGACAGTCCAGTCGGTATCGGTCTTGACGGAATAATGTAAGCTCTGGGTTTGCTGGCTGTCTTTATCGAGCATCTGGGCTACATTTTCGCAGACATCGAGCATCACTCCAGCCTTAGAAAGAGCTCGCAAAAGCGCCATAAGGCTACGATGGGCAAATCCAGCATGCACGAGAAGCACCTCCGCTGCATTGCAGGCCGCTGGATACTGCGTCTTCGAGTCCAAGGCGATTTTGATAGCCATTACCGGGTCTGCATCTTCGTGCACATAGACATGGCATACACCATCCGAATGTCCAAGCACAGGTATACGGCTTTCCGCCTTTATCTTTGCGACGAATTCCTTGGAACCACGAGGAATGACTAGATCGACATATTTATCGAACGCCAGCAGTTCGCTTACTTCTTCCCGTGTTTCCAGGAGAGTGAGCCAGTTCGAAGGGAGTCCCATTTCTTCGCCAGCCTCGGCAATTACCGTGGCCAGAGCCTTATTGCTCTCTTTTGCTTCGCTGCCTCCTTTGAGCACGATGGCGTTTCCGCTTTTAACCGCCAATGAAGCCATCTGCACAAGGGCATCCGGGCGACTTTCGAAGATCATTGCTATGAGCCCAATAGGGCAGCTGACCCTTTTCAATATTAGGCCTTCATCCAAAAGGCGCGCTTCTAGAACCTTTCCTACAGGATCAGGCGTAACAAGGATATCCTGAATACCGGCAAGCACATCGGCCAATTTTTTTTCGTCGAATTCTAGGCGTTTAAAAAGAGGCGCTGCCAGTCCGTTTTGACTTGCAGCAGTCAGGTCCAATTGATTTGCGTAGAAAATGCTATCGCGATTTTCTCGCAAGGATTGCGCGATACCAGCGAGCGCAGAATTCTTGACCTTTGTTTCTAAGGAAAGCATCCTCGAAGCGGCAAGACTTGCCCGCTCAAGTCTTTGCTGCATATTCATGCATAATACTATATAAAAAATCAATGAAATCAAAAAGAGGGGGAAATGTAGTATATTTGAAAAGATGAACCACGCGGTTTGAAATAATTACCCGCGGAAACTGCAAATCCAAATTGCAAAGGAGACTGTGAAATGGCGCAGAGAACAATTGGGTTTATTGGACTAGGTGTGATGGGCGCTCCTATGGCCGGACATATACGCGCTTCGGGCGAAAGGCTTTTAATCTATACACGCACAAAAAGTAAGGCACGGCTTGTATTGGATACAGGAGCCGAATGGCGAGATTCTCCTAAGCAGATTGCTGAGGAATGCGATGTGGTCTTTACGATGGTTGGCTACCCAAAAGATGTGGAAGAGATATACTTCGGCCCCGATGGCCTTATAGAGAATGCTAGACCTGGGACTATTTTCGTCGACTTTACGACATCTAGACCCGATCTTGCTGTTAAAATTTACGAATCGGCAAAAGCTCGCGGACTGAGCGCAATAGATGCGCCTGTTTCGGGTGGCGATATAGGCGCAAAGAATGCTACTTTGACGATTATGGTCGGCGGAGACGAAGAGACATTCCAGAAAGTAAAGCCACTTCTCGAGACAGTAGGCAAAACTGTTATCCTTCAAGGCGGTCCTGGCGCTGGCCAGCATACCAAGATGGCCAACCAGATCGCCGTGGCAGGTAATCTTCTTGGGACGGTGGAAGCTCTTATCTATGCAAAGAATGCAGGCCTCGATCCAAAACATGTGCTCTTATCTATTGCGAATGGCGCTGCCCAAAGCTGGCAGCTCTCGAACAATGCTCCGCGGATGCTCGAGAGGAATTTCGATCCAGGCTTCTATATCAAACATTTCCTCAAGGATTTGCGCATAGCTTTGGATTCTGCTCATGCAATGCATATTGAACTGCCGATGTTGGCTCTTTCCGAAAAGCTCTTTGCCAAGATGGTGAACGAGGGCATGGGAGAACTGGGCACGCAGGCAATATATCTGCTCTATGAGCGCGGATTAGCATAAAAATGCAGTCTTGCCTTTATAATCTTTTTATTATGAACGATAATAGATTAAGCCTTGTGAATTTCATACCGATACAGTAAACATTGCCGAAGTTATCTTCTGGGTTAGAGAAAATGATTGCCTCAATGAGGCGAAATAGGTAGTGGCATAAAAAATGAGTATAGAAGAATCTGGAGCGTCTAATTCGCTTGCAAGAGAGGCTTCGTTTTGGCGGCATATATACGAAACTCAACAAGCTGGCATATTGATTCAGGTCAATGGAATAATTCAGGATTTGAATGAGACTGCTATCCAAATGCTCGGAGGGCAATCCGCATCTGAATTCATTGGAAAACCTTCTATTGAGACATTGATATGCCCCGAATATATCGATTGTATTCTCGATAGAACTCGCCAACTACGAAATGGTCGCCCTTCGGTTCCACCCATAGAGATCAGAGTGCGACAGCTAAATGGAGCAGAAGTGGATGTGCTAATATCGGCAACTTCATGGATTGAAAACGGCGATACGATAATCGAAACTATGCTGATAGATATTGGGTCGCTAAAGCAGCGCGAAAGGCTATTGCAGGCAATTTCTGACTTGGCATCGATGCCGGTAAAGGAAGAGCTTTTTTCTGACGCAAGTCTTGCTATGTCTTATGTTTTTAGCTCTATGAAGAAGCTATATGTAGAACCCCATAACTGCGGTTTCATAAGTTTTGTTTATCATGAAAATGGCTTTTTAGAAGAAGCCTGTGAAAGCTTCTCGAGCGAGAGTCCACTGCTGATTTCCTCAGATCCCATCGATAATATGTCGCTTAGATGGATTATCGAGAACTCAAGAACAATTGCTAAATGCGAATCATGCAAAGACAGATTGTATGAAATGCCTATAGTTGGAGATCAATCTCGGCATATTCTTTTCGTGCCAGTTGTCTTAGAAGACAAGCTCGAAGGTTGTGCATTTTGGATTTTCTACACAGCGATCGATCCCGCTAAAATAGAAGCCGATGAGGAACGCCGAAATGGCTTCATTCTTGCTGCCTTGACAACTATGAGGACATTTCTCATGCAGCGTGAGAATATACAAAAGACATCGGAACTCTCCATCCTGAACAGGGAGGCCCTCGAAATAGGCAAGAAGACAAGCCTTCAAGAGATTGCGGACACTGCGCTGGACATTCTCGATAAAGAAAAGAATTGGCGCCCTTCGGTTATAAGATTCAAATCTAGATCGGGCGAAGTACTAGAGACGATCGCCTATAGGAGCCAACTTCCTATTGGTGCAGAAGAAGTCCAGCAGAGAATGAATCTCTTCAACGAGATGATATACCGCCCTGGCCTGGGTATGACAGGTTATGTCATCGAGAGCGGGAAAGCGATACGCTGTCTGGACTTGCCCTCCGACCCGCACTATGTTCAGACTGACCTAAATATCAAGTATGGCATCTATGCTCCCATATCGATCGAAGGCAGCGTTGAGGGAGCAATAGGTATAGAGAGCAAGGATTATGTTTTCAAGGACTCTGACCTACGCCTCTTACAGTCCATAAGCGAGATTGTCGGTATAGCTGCTAGGTCTGTAAGGCTTATAGAAGTGCTCCGCGAACGTCTACATTGGCTTGAAATACTCCATAAAATAAATGAACAGATCGGCATAGAGACAGAACCAGACAAGCTCTATAAGACACTTGTCGACAGCGCCATCGAAGCTACACAGGCAGAATCCGCCGCTCTTCTCATCTACAATCCAGAGACAGACCTTCTAGAGAAAGCAGCAGCCAAAAGCTGGCTCGATAAGGTCTTCGAAATACCACTCAAGCCAGACGAAAGCATAAGTGGAGGAATATTCCAGAGCGGCAAGACACGCCTATCGCCCGAGATTAGAGAAGATCCTCTTCTCATACCTAGGAACCTTCCGCTCATACCTGCCGGATGCGCTAACATTGGCGTACCTGTAGTCTATGAAGATAAAGTACTGGGAGTCTTCCATCTTTCAATAAAGGCGCCTTTATCCTTTACTAAGGAGCTCGTCGAATTTGCCGAGATGTTTGGATCATATTCAGGAATCGTCATTGGGCGTATGCAGCAAATCCAGGCTCTCCAGGAAGCAGAAAAGCAGATCAAGATAGCTTACGATGAGACTCTTGAAGGCTGGGCGCGCGCCATTGGATATAGGGATAACGAGACCTTCCAGCATACGCTGCGCGTAACAAATATAGCTAATATAATAGGGGAAGCCCTTTCCCTCGATGATAAAACACTTGAGAATCTAAGGCGTGGCGCAATCCTTCACGATGTAGGAAAAATCGGTATACCGGACAATATTCTACGAAAACCTAGGGCTTTCACTAAGGAAGAGAAGGTAATAATGCGCACACATCCATCTTTTGCATACGAGCTATTGCGGCCCATTGCATTTTTGAGTGAGGCGATTATTGTGCCCTATTGCCATCATGAACGCTGGGATGGCAAGGGTTATCCGCAGGGTCTAAAAGGCGATGAAATCCCTCTTCTTGCAAGGATATTCTCGGTGGCTGATGTCTACGATGCGATGACCAGCGACAGGCCTTATCGCAAAGCAAGGACACACGAGGAGGCCATAAAGTATATTCGATCACAATCTGGAAGGCATTTCGATCCCCATATCGTCGATGTATTTTTGGAGATCGTAGACAAGATTAAGGATTGAGCAAGGTAAGATCTGAGCTAGGCTCCAAAGCTGGATATATAAAAACAGTGGCCATAAGATCGCAATATATTGAAGCAGAGATATTAACCGAGATTGGGTGCCTTAAAAGTGTGCTAGGTCGCAAAGCAGAGCCGCTTAAAGCTCTTAAAGCTGGCGAACATGTTTGCGGGTTGATTATGTTACTTAAAGCTGGCGGCCAGTCTTAAGTTTCTCTTCGAAGCGCTCGAGCTCTTTCTTAGATAGTTTGGTTGGCTGGTCTTCCTGGCAGGGTCTGGGTTCGACGCATTCTGCCGCATCTCCCAAGGCTTCGCCTTGTTTTAGTCTTCGTCGAAGCTCCATCATCTCAGGGCCGGAGAACCGCACAGCCTCCAGTGTATGTCGCTCGAAACTAGCGGTTGCCGCAGGCGCGACCTTTCTGGTTATTTCGAGGATTACCTTTGCGTATTCGCGGATTTCACGCTGCGCATGAGGGTCTAGCCTTAGCATAAGAAAACGAAAAAGATTGTGCAGATCCATCTGCCAATACCACTCGGTATACAGAGAAAGCGGCAGAGCTATGCGGGCTACTTCGCGGGCAAGGCCTAGATCGATGAGTTCTCTATAGCGTTCATAGGAAAGATTGGCTCCTTCCTTGAGAATATCCTGGATCTTCGATGCTATCTGTTCGTCGAAAGGCATGTCGGAGCGACCCTGCTTGTTATCTTCGCTCTGTGGCGCCAAGGCATCGGGAGCAGGAAGAAAGAATTCATCTCGCATAATGGAATAACGACCGGATATTTCGTTGACGCGTGCGGTGCGGTGGCGAATCCACTGCCGAGCCACGAAGATCGGCAGCTTTACATGGAAGGTGAGCACAACCTGCTCGAAGGGGCTTGTGTGCTCATGGCGCCAGAGATAATCAATAAGAGCGGCATCTTCGCGATAGCTCTTGGTGCCTTCACCATAGGAAACTCGGGCGGCCTGCACAATACGCTGATCGCCTCCTAGATAGTCGACAAGCCGAACAAAGCCCTTGTCGAGAACGGGGAATTCTTTATCGAGAATTGCTTCTGCTTCGGGAACTATACAGTGTGCCATAGGCATATTGTAACAGAAATTGAGATAGTAGCTAGGTATTGGGGTTCAAATAAAAGAACATAATGCGCTAAATAGGTAGGTGCAGAATTTATTTTATGACTCTCCTTCCAAATCGCTTGCTGTGATACCATAGCCTTATGGATCATGAAATCGAAATGACATTCCAGAGAATCTCCAACGATGTGCTGAAGATCTTTTTTCGAGCAAAAGAGCCGATAGAATGCCAAGAACCACTCTTGGAGCTCGGCGCAATTACGGTTCAAAATCTATGCGATGCGCTAGGCGATGAGTGCATTGAGGCTGAAGAGGCCGCTGGGCTTGGATTAGGAAGCGCTGTGGAAAAGCTTTCTAAAGCGCGAGGGCGGCTGGTGCTGGTAAATGGCTGGCAATCTTGGTCGTTTGCAGGGGAACTGAAGGGCTGGGAGAGGCCGCGCCGCGCCCTGTTGCGCCGGGACCTAAACTTGTTCGTCGACCACCCTGCAGAGCGGGCGCTGCGCCTGCGGGCGCGGCGCTTCTTACACAGGCACGACATTATCTCGCACTTCCTGCTCGGGCTTAGAACAGGCGAACTGAGGCTAATGCTCGTGTCAGATAATGTAGAGCGTTGGAGCGGCCCTCGCTCCAGCGATGTGGACCGCATTTCTAGAGTCGGTTTTTCAGGCGATTCGAGCGACAAAAGCTCTTGCCCACACTATCTTCCTCCTGTCAGTTTCTTGCTTCGAGGCGATAAAATCCGTTTTTTTGCCTATGCATCGGGCGGCTCTTTTGCTGCTGGCGAGACAATCTCCCGTATTTGTGTGTTCATCGGCCCGGACTACTTTTCGCTTAAGGACAGGCTTGGCTCTTATTGGGGCGCCGAACGACGCTTCGATGAACTGAGTTGGCTCGGAAAGCCGAAGTCTATTTCCCATGGCATGATAGGCGGCTATGCCTCCTGGTACAATCACTATACGGCAATCGACGAACAGATTATCGGAGACGACCTCGAGGCCATCAAGGCCAATGATAATTTTGTCAACAGCTATTTCTTGCAGCGAGGCTTACCTGCTGTATTCCAGATCGACGATGGTTGGGAGATTCAGGTAGGAGATTGGCAAGCCGATCTTCGCAAATTCCCTAATGGAATGGCAGAGATGGCCCAGCGAATTGTTGCGGAAGGCCTAGTGCCCGGTATCTGGCTTGCGCCTTTTCTTCTTATGCCCAATTCGGCCATCGCAAAAGCCCATCCTGAATGGCTGCTTCGCGACAAGGAGGGTCGAGCGATCAAGGCTGCTTGGAATCCCAATTGGGGTGGCGACGTATGGGCTTTAGATCTTTCCCGCTCAGATGTAGAAGACTATCTTGTATCTCTGTTCGATACGATTGTAAATGTCTGGGGCTATCGCTATTTGAAGCTCGATTTTCTCTATGCAGGGCTAATGCAAGGGGTATTCTCAGGACGGAAGGGTGGGGCATGGCAGCACTATGCGCGCATTATGGCGCGTATCCTAGAGTTTTCTCAGGCTTCCAATGGCGAGCCTGTAGCTTTTCTCTCTTGCGGTGCACCCATAGAATCCACCGCGCCTTTCATGCCTCTTATGCGCTCGGGCGCCGATACTCGCGAACATTGGGAATGGCTACAGCTCAGGCTCATAGGCCATCAAGGTCGACCCTCTGCCAAAGTAAACTTAGAAGACAGTATCGGGCGCGCAATTTTGGATAAAACCCTCCTCTTATGCGATCCAGATGTCATCTTTTGCAGAACAGACCTGACTAGCCTTAAAGATACCGAGAAATTTCTTATTGGAATGGTGGCCGCGATGTTCGGCTCCCAACTCATGACCTCCGATGATCCTGCGCGCTTTGCCAACGATGCCAGGACAGAGAGTGAGAGCGGTACCGGTGCGCTTTCCGAAGCCGCATTCACAAAAGAGCTCATCGAATGGTACAAGCGCATCGAGGGCAAGGAGTTCGGTGTAGAAAGAAATCCAGGCCGAACGCGCGCTCTCTACGATTTCTTCAGCAGAGATGGGTCTATCTATGGCGCAATAAACCTTTCGGACAGAGAGCAGTTGATCGTCGCTGAATTATCCGAATCTTCTGAATTATCTCGATTATCCGAATGGTCCGAAACATCGGAATCTGCGGCGCTTGCTCCTTCTTCGGAATTTCCGATACCATGTCATTCGATGATTATCTTTGGCACATAATATTTTCATTACTGCTACGAACCTTGTATAAGAATTTGAAGCATAAAGTAGGGAAGAG
>ERZ795049.4565-NODE-4565-length-13652-cov-5.109436_pt1 | contig 13652 bp, 8 predicted proteins | sample MGYA00375133_ERZ795049 | MGnify/ENA primary metagenome ERZ795049 (study PRJEB30178, sample SAMN05720147) | activated sludge metagenome | isolation source: anaerobic digester from wastewater treatment plant | place: Japan | collected 2015-04-20 ...
CCCCTCTCGGTGGCCGAGGTGACCATGGCCATCGACAATGCCAGCCGGGTTTTGGGGTATGATTCCGATACGGTCGTGGTGACGCGCCGCGTATTTCGCGACGGGGAATCCGAATACCTCATCAACAAGGCGTCGGTGCGGCTCAAAGACATCGAGCAGCTGTTCATGGACACGGGCATCGGCAAGAGCTCATACTCCATCATGGAGCAGGGCAAAATCGACATGATCCTCTCCACGCGCGCCGAGGACCGCCGCTACATCTTCGAGGAGGCGGCCGGCATCTCGCGCTACAAGATGCAGCGGCGCGATTCGCACAAGAAGCTCGAGGAGACCAACGCCAACCTCCAGCGCATCAACGACATCATCTCCGAAATCGCCCGCGAGCGCGACGCAAAATCCAACCAGGCCGAGAAGACCAAGCAATACCTGAAGCTGAAAAACGAGCACACCGATCTCGACGTCCGCCTGAACGTGATGAAGGCGCGGGAGCTGGCCGCGCGCCGCGAAAAGCTGGGCGCCGACATCGAGCGGTGCACGATGGAGCGCGAGGCCATATCCTCGCGCGTCTCCGCGATCTCGGCCGAGAACGAGCGCGACGAGAAGAACAAGAACGACATCCAGCTCCAGCTCTTCGAGCTCGACAAGGAGCTCCATACCTTCCGCATCCGGGTCACGGACATCGACGACAAGTCGAGCAAGAACCGGCGGCTCATCGAGGAGCAGAAGCAGCGCTTGGCGGCCATCGAGCGCACGGTGGAGGAGCGCCTTCGCGTCGAGGAGGGGCTGTCCGAGGAGATCGGGAACAACCGGCGCGCGGCCGAGGCGCTGTCGAAAACGCTCGAGGAGGACCGCGCGCGTCTGGCGGCGCTCTCGGAATCGCGCACGGCGATGAACGAGGGGATCCGGAAGGAGCGCGGCGTCATCGAGCAGGCGCGGGCCGACATCGAGGCGAGCGAGCGGCGCGTGCGCGATCTGCGCAACCGCATTGAGGTGGTCCTCAAGCGCCTCATCGACGCGATCGAGCAGCGCAAGGCCGAGCTCACCGGCTCCGAGAGCGAGCGCCAGGAGGTGCGCCGGCGCATCGATGAGCGTCTCGCGTCGCTCGAGGGCGCCATCGAGCGCGCGATCGGGCAGGTCGAGTCGGGAAGCGCCGCGGACGCGGTCGTGACGCTGCGGGCGGTCGATGTCCGCGGGCTCGCCGACGACATCGGCCGCTTCGAGGGTTATGAGGACGGCTTCCGTTCGATCCTGTTCGATAAAACCGGCATCCACGCCGAGAAGGAGGAGCTGGACCGCGCCGTGAAGCTCGAAGCGGACCGCATCGTCGCGCTGCGCGACCGTATCTCCGCGAGCGAGCTCGTCATCAAGCGCCACCAGGGCGATCTCGAGACGCTCGCCCAGGACATGAGCGCGCTCGAAAAGGAGATCTCGCGAAACGAAAGCGAGATCAACTGGATGATGAAAAACGTCCAGTCGCTCGAGGGGCAGATCGCCGACATCCGACGCCAGATCGCGGGGTATCGCGAGGATTCCGTCAAGACCGCGAAGCTGATGACGGACCTGCAGGCCGAGATCGAGGAATGGGAGCGGAATATCGTCGCCTTCAATGAAAAGAGCAAGACCCTTGTCGAGGACATCAACGTGCTGGTGAAAAACCGCGACACCCTCGACCGCTGCATCGTGGACCGCAAGCAGCTGTCGAAGCGCGACTCCGACCGGTTGAGGAGCATCGTCGAGCGGATCGGCGATCTCGACAAGTCGCTCATCGAGGTCGATTACAAGCTGAACGGGATCGGCGAATACCTCTGGACGGAATACGAGCGGAAGATCGAAGAGTTCGCCTCCCTGCAAATTGACGAGGCCGCGCATGCCGAGACCCAGCGCCGCCTTGCCGACCTCAAGCGCGAGATACAGTCGCTGGGTCCCATCAACAACCTGGCCATCGAGGAGTACAAGGGGCTCCAGAAGCGCTACGAGTATTACACCGACCAGAAGCGCGACATCGAAAAGGCGCGGGACGACATCTATTCGGTCATCGAAGACATCAACCGAACCTCGATCGAGATGTTCACCAAGACCTACATAGACATACGGAGAAATTTCTCGGAGATATTCAAGCAGCTCTTTGAGGGCGGCCAGGCGACGCTGGAGCTCACCGACCCGGAGAACGTTCTCGAGAGCGGGATCGAGATCATGGTGCGCCCGCCCGGCAAGAAGCCCAAGAGCATTGACCTGCTCTCCGGTGGCGAGCGGGCGCTGGTCGCGGTGGCGCTGCTGTTCGCCACCTACATGGAGAAGCCGTCTCCCTTCTGCTTCCTCGACGAGATCGACGCGCCGCTGGACGAGCAGAACATCGGGCGCTTCATTAAAATGCTGCGCGAGTTCACGCTGCAGACGCAGTTCGTGATCGTATCGCACAACAAGAAGACGATGAGCACCGGCGAGTCGATTTACGGGGTCACGATGGAGGAGCCCGGCGTGTCGAAGGTGGTGTCGCTGCGCATGGAGAAGGTCGAGGTGAAACCCGCCGGGGTGACGTGAGCGACGGAAATAATTATGTCACATTACATTAATTATTTGACAAAAAATCGATATTTGATATATTCTGGCTAATGCCCCGCGGGATGGCGCGTTAGGACGCGCGTGCGGGGTGATGGAATACCGCTTCACAAGGGAAGGTGTACAATGAAGGTATCCATAGACGGCATTCTGGGTTCCGCACGGAAGTTGAATACGCAGAAGCGAACCGAAGACGACAGTTCGGAAAAAAAGAAGGCGCCCGTCGCCGCGGACCGCGTTTCCATCGGCAGCAAGGTCGCCTCGCGGCTCGATTCCATCCAGCGGGAGCTTCGCGAGGTGCAGACATCGCTTACCCGCAATCAGATCATCGATGACGGCATCCGCCAGCTGCGCGAGGACCTCGGGCGCGGATCGCAGAACTCGGCGCGCATCTTCGACGAGGTCCGGTTCGGCCCGGCCAAGGTGCTGCACGACTTTGTCGGCGATTCCGTCACAAGCGATATCCTCGACGCGAAGCAGGAGCGGCTGCGCTCGCTCGTCGATGGGGACATCGGCAGGCTCAGGCGGCTGCAGGTCGAGAGCGAAAACATCCTGGCGTCCGACATGGCGCAGCCGGCGGCGGTCGATTCGATCCTCCGCAATATCGACAGCGTCTTTACCGAGCAAGGCGCGCAGGCGCTGGAGCGCTCATCGCGGCTCAATGCGGACGCCGTCATGCGGCTCATCAAGTAGGGCGGGGGTTACTTTTCGACCGGAGTGGCGATCACGCGGTGGCGCTTGATGGATTCGGTCGTGAAGTCGTCGTGGAGCATGATCGCCGTTCCGTCAGAAGCCGAGAATTCCCCGATCGCCATCTGCGTGTTCTGGCAGCAAAATCCCACCATGCCGCTTTGAAGGTCGGCGCCGGTATCGTGTTGCATGATACGGCTCCCGTTCACGTACAATGTCGCCCGCCCGCCAGCCGTTTCAATTGCAATCTGGTATTCCGTATTGAAGTTGAGGCGATGGGCCGAAGTCGCGAGCTCGGTGATGGTGTAGTTCCATTTCACCGACTTGGGCAGCTCGGGCTTGTTCACCTTCGATGAAATGAGGGCGATCTTCGTAAGCCGCTTCGAGTCGCCGGTGAACTTGAAGGCGTGAAGGTTCCGAAAGTCCTTCGCTGCGAACACCAGAAGCGCCTCGACGGGCTTTCCGCCAGGCTTGGTGAGATAGAGCGTGAAACCGATGCGCGTGTGGCGCTCTACCGGCTTCACGGTTATGATCGAGTTGTAATTGATGAGCTCGCTGTAGCCCGTGGGGATCGCCCGGATGCGACTTTGGTAGAGGTAGCTTTTGCCGGCGGTGGTCTTTTTTATCTCCCAGTCGCCGTTTATGGTATTCCAAGTGTAATTATTGCCTGTGTTAGTGGCTTGTGAGTTTAATTTCTGTTGGTTGAGGTTGCAGAGAGAAAAAAACAGAAGAATGCAAAGAAAGAAACGCTTGCCCACCCCTTTGAGCCGATGATTCATTCGGTCTCTCATTTCCTTTTCGTGATATTGAAAACCCTTATGGGCTCTCAATATCACATTGGGGCAATTATTCTATGGATTTACTTTAATTGTATATTTGTTTGCCGACCCCTCGCTCAGAGAAAGTGAAGACGAATTAGTTTTCGGAATAACCACATTGCCAGTTACAAATTCACTTCCGTTTAATACCTTTGCCTCGACCCTCCCGTTCAACTCAGTCACTTCCATCGATGCTGTACTCTCGTTAACAGGAAATCCATTTGCTTGGCTGAATTGCGCATCTCCATTCGCCCAAATGATATCGTTAATAGGCCCTGGTGAGTCTGGTGAATTCACAAACTGCAATTCCGTCTTCTTGCTGTTGCACGCGCCAAAGAGCACAGATAACACGAATACGAAGAGTATCAGCATTATCGTTTTTTTCATGATAGTCCCCCTCACAATCGAATAAAATCGCAGGGATAAACCGCTGCCGCATGATCCATCGTGATGCTCACGGTTTCTCATACGCCTCAAATAAAATCAACCACAATAATAATTTTATTGTAAATAAATCTACCACCCGGCCCAAGCGCTACCGAATTATATATAAGATAGGGCGGAGTATGCCGGCAGTCAAGTTTTTGGGAGCACCAGGTTGGCTATTTCGCGATTTGCGGTCCTTTGGCTCATTATTTTCGGCGGGTAGGGGGTTTCCTGCTTGCATTTGTGTTTCATAGCGGAGACGTGGAGTTATCGATGCGGGGAAAAATGAACAGTAGTCGTATTATCGTCATTATTATTGCTATCAGTGTTTGCGTGTTGATCGCCATCAGGAGCGGCGGTGCCGCGGATCGGCGTGCGCCAATAGCCATTGTCTTTGACGGCACGAATGATGAGCGCGCCATCAAGAACTGGAGCGAGCCCATTGCCTACCGCGAGATCGCTCGACGGGCGCGGGTGATAGGCGCCGAGGTTCTTTCACCGGGTGGCGCGGGATCCCCGCGAATGGCGCGCTTCGTGAGAAAAAACGGGTCGACGGTGCGCATCGACGGGCTCGACGGCAGCTCCCCCTACTGGCTCTGGCTCGATTATGTCTCCTACAGCCGCTTGCCGGGCGAGCTCCAGGGATGGCTCGATGTTATCATCGACGGGAAACCCGTCGCGTCCATCGGCATCCATGAGATCGCGCCGGCCTCCGCGCCCCGGCGGATCGCGATCCCCTATGAATGCACGGCCGACGGGTCCATTCTCGTCGAGTTTCGGGACCGTTCCTATGCGAGTGGTCTATGGGGGCTCTGGGGCCTTGCGGTTTCTGATTCCGATACGGTTCCGGGCGAGGAGCAATTCGCTCCGCGGAGAGACGGCGCCGCAACCGGGCCCGATGTTACGCCGCGCATATTGGAGCGAAAACGCGATCCGGTGAAGGCGCCTGCGGGATCCGTGCGCCGTTCTGGTGAGGACAAGTAGGCGGTCGGGCCGCGAGCGCGCTCGCCGATTCCACCGCATCGTGATTACCGCATGAGGAAACAATCGTCAATCATTCGAATAGCCGGCGTGGCCGCGCTTCTGGCGCTCGTCGCGGGCGTGTCGTATGCCCAGACGGCACCGGCCAAGGATGCCGGCGCCACGCTCGAGGTTAAGCTGAACGCGCCCTCGGGACGCGGGGCGAAGGCGGATGGCAACCAGAACGAGGCGGTTCGATTCTCGGGCGCAGATGAGGGCGAATACCTCACGATGTCAAGCGGCGACCAGATCGTCATCCTGCGCGGCAACATCAAGATGGAGATGGGCGCCGCCGTCATTTCGGCGAAGGTCGTCGTGTATAACAAGAATACCGGCGACATCACCATCACCGACGAGCTGACCTTCAGCGATGGCGAGAACGTGATCGTCGCGCAGAAGGGCGTGTTCAACGTCCAGACGAAAACGGGGGTGCTCTACGGGGCGCGCTCGACGCGCGAGCCGCTTCTGTTCCAGACCGACAAGATCCGCATCGTGGGCGAGAAGAAATACGTTGCCGAGGGGATGGGCTTCTCCACCTGCGAGCTCGAGCGGCCGCACTACCTGTTCCGGGTTTCCAAGATATGGATCTACAATGACCGGCGCGTGGTGGCCAGCAATGCCATCTACGTGGTGGGCGACATCCCGCTCTTCTACTTCCCGGTGATCGTCCATAGCGACGAGGGCATCGGCATTATCATGCAATTCGGGTTTAGCAACCGGCGGGGCGAGTTCCTGCAGAACACGGTGCGCTACACCACGGAGGGGGGCTTCCGCTGGAAGTTCAAGCTCGACATCTACAAGAAGATGGGCTATTACGGCGGCATCGAGCTCATGAAGAAAACCGACGATTTCGACATCAACCTCTATATGTCCGGCGCCCGCTATAAGCCCGTCGACGAGAACCTGGAGATATCCGCCTCCCTGCCCGACGAGAACTGGTATAAGGCCGCGCTGGATTCGAACATGCGCTTCTTGTATCACGAATGGGACACGTCGCACATGTATTACAATCTCAAGTTCGAGTGGATGAACAATTGGGATTACGAGCGAAACTACGACAACCGGCGCGAGCCCGTGACCGCGGTGGACATGATCCTGTTTGTCCCGCGAAATGTGTTCGACGTTCGACGATACCTGTACTGGAACTTCGCCCTCGGCCACCGCGGCGACCGGCACAATGTCATGCTCCTCTTCAAGCGCACCTGGATGTGGAACGAGACGTTGGACCCGAAGCTGGTCGACGATTATTACCTGAAGGGCCTGTATGCGCCGCTCTACGATCAGCTGCCGCAGTTCACCATGCGCTACAACGGCAGCTTCCGGGCCTTCGAGAAAAAGGACGAGAAGACCGGCGAGACGAGCGGCCAGACCTTCAACTGGAACGTGAACCTGTCGAACAATTACTACAAGGAGTACCTGCTCGGCAATTTCTTCCGCGCCACAAACACCCTCCTGGGCTCGGGCGACATCAACACGGTCTTCCCCTTCTGGACCTATTTCGCGTTCACCCCGGGCATGAAGGCCGGCTTCAGCCACAAGCATGTGGAGGACCCGAACGACGCGACGCGCCCCACCAGTGAACTCGAGGCGCGAAAGAACTCCTATCTGTTCCTGGAGCCGTCGGCGAGGCTCAAGTTCGGCACGCTGCAGTACTATCTGCAGGCGGGATATGTCTACCGGCGCACGTTTCTGGAGAGCGAGACGGTTGAGCCGTTCGTCCACGAGCGGCTCAACTATCTCGAGGGGGGGCTGTATCTGTTTCCGCTCGAGGGGATCGACATGTCGGTGACCACCACCTACGATGTGCGCCCGAGCTTCCCCTTCGAGGACGAGCGCTGGCGGGACGTCGTCGTGAAGAACAATTTTTTCTTCGATTTTTTCAGCTACCTGAAAAGCGATGCGGCGAGCAACCGCAAGAAGAACCTGTTCTTCGCGGGGATCGGGATTTCGAACTCGTATCAGTACATCGCCCGCGACAGCGAATCGGGCTACAATACCTTCGATATCGCCTTCATGACGGGAAACTTCTCCATCATGGGGATCCGGCTGTTCCGGAACATCGAGCTCGGCTACAACTGGTTCCACGACTTCCGCCACCCCTTTCGCGACATCATGGGGTTCCGCTGGAACGTGACCGCCGAACTGTCGAAGTGGTGGCGGCTCGATATCGGGATGAAGTCGCAGGCGGACAGTTCGTATCTCTACACCCAGCCGAATACGACGATCACACCCTACGAGGACATGCAAAAGTCGCTGTACTTCTTCAATCAGGAGAAGTCCAAGGGCGCCGTGTTCACCCTGCGCGATTTCCATGTGGACTTGCTGCACGATCTTCACTGCTGGGAGATCGGCATCTCGTATAATATCGAACGCTCGGTGCGCAAGGTGGGCCCGTACAACCGCGACCGCGTCATCTACTACGAGCAGATGGTGTTCCTCACCTTCCGCCTCAAGTCCTTCTCCGGCGCGGGCGGAACGGGGCAGGTGTACGGCAGCAAGCGCGAGTGGGAGTACTAGAAAAAAATTTGACAAAATAAATCGCGAACTTTTGGTTGATATCCGATGCCGCGCGACGTATCTTAGCCGTGGAATACACTACATGCCAGGGAGCAGTGATGGGAACCGAATTCGAAAAGGACTTTGACGACGAAGTGTACGAAGACGATTTCTACGAAGACGGCTATGAGGGCGAAGAGCTCGTGGAGGACGACGACGAGGGGCGCTCCGCCGACGATGGTGACGACGATCTCGACGGCGACGACAAGCGCATTGACGTGAGCTTCGCCTGCGAGGACTGCGACTACCGCTGGGAAGACCAGATCACCAAGAAAAAAGACGAGATCGACGATATAGACTTCTCCGACATCGTGTGCCCGATGTGCGGATCGGTCAATATCACGCAGATATGAGCCAGCCGACCCTTCGCATCAGGGGAGCGCGCGAACACAACCTCAAGAACATCTCACTCGACATCCCCCGGGATCGGCTGGTGGTGATCACCGGCCTCTCCGGCTCGGGGAAATCCTCGCTCGCCTTCGACACGATCTACGCGGAGGGCCAGCGGCGCTATGTGGAGTCGCTGTCGGCCTATGCGCGCCAGTTCCTCGGCCTCATGGAAAAGCCCGATGTCGATTTCATCGACGGGCTCTCGCCGGCCATCTCCATCGAGCAGAAGACGACGCACCGGAACCCGCGATCCACGGTGGGCACCGTCACCGAGGTGTACGACTATCTCCGCCTGCTCTTCGCGCGGGTGGGGACGCCGCACTGCCACCGCTGCGGAAAGATGATATCGTCGCAATCGGTGGACCAGATCGTGGAGTCGCTGCTCACGCGGCCCGCGGGAACGAAGCTGCAGGTGCTCGCGCCCATCGTGCGCGGGCGGAAGGGCGAGCACGCCGACCGTCTCGAGAAGGCGCGACGGGACGGCTTCGTGCGCGTCCGCATCGACGGGCAGGTCCGCTCGCTCGATGAGGACATCGCCATCGACAAGAAGAAGAACCATACCGTCGAGATCATCATCGACCGCCTTGCCGTGAAGGAGGGGGTGCGCCCGCGGCTGGCCGAGTCCGTCGAGACCGCGATGGATATCGCCGACGGGCTCGTCGGGGTTTTGGTGAACGACGAGGAGCATCTCTTCTCGACGCGCCTCTCCTGTCCCGACTGCGGCATCTCCATGCCGGAGCTTTCGCCGCGGATCTTCTCGTTTAACAGCCCCTTCGGCGCCTGCGAGAAATGCAGCGGGCTGGGCTTCATCATGCGCTTCGACCCGGAGCGGATCGTCTCGGACCCGAAGCGCTCGCTCTACGATGGGGTCCTGGAGGTGTGGGGCAAGACCACCAGCTACTGGTATCGCGAGCAGATCGAGGCCCTGGAGCGCAATTTCAACTTTGACGCGAACCTCCCCTGGGAAAAGATCCCGCGAAAGGTAAAGGATATCATCCTGTACGGCTCCGGCGGGAAGAAACTCTCTTTCGATGTGAAGCGGACGAACGCGGAGTACAAGTTCTCCCGGAGCTTCGAGGGGGTGATCCCCAACCTGGAGCGCCGGTACCGCGAGACGAAATCGGACGAGATGCGCGAATGGATGGAGGGCTACATGTCCAACCAGGTGTGCGACGCCTGCGAGGGTCGCCGCCTGCGCCCCGAGAGCCTCGCCGTGCGCGTGGCGGGCAGGGGCATCGACGAGGTGACCGGGCTTTCGATCGGGGCGGCCGCGGAATTCTTCGAATCCATCGCGCTTTCGGACGTTGAGCGAAAGATCGCCGCGCAGATACTGAAAGAAATACGGGCCCGGTTGCGCTTTCTCACGGACGTGGGGATCGACTACCTCACGCTCTCGCGCGCCGCGGGGACGCTCTCGGGCGGCGAGTCCCAGCGCATTCGCCTGGCGACGCAGATCGGCTCCAGCCTCACCGGCGTGCTCTACATTCTTGACGAACCGAGCATCGGGCTGCACCAGCGCGACAATGCGCGGCTGCTGGAGACGCTGAAGAACCTGCGCGACATCGGGAACACGGTGATCGTGGTGGAGCACGAGGAGAGCACCATGCGCGAGGCCGATTTCGTCGTGGACCTGGGGCCCGGCGCGGGTGTCCACGGCGGGCATGTCGTGGCCGCGGGCACGCCCGAGGAGATCATGGCCGACCGGAAGTCCATCACCGGAAAGTACCTGAGCGGCGAGCGAGCCATTCCGGTGCCCCCCCGACGGCGGGAGCCTGCGGGTTTCCTTGAGCTTCGCGGGGCGCGCGAGAACAACCTTAAGGGGATCACCGCACGCTTTCCCCTGGGGGTGCTCTCCTGCGTGACGGGCGTGTCCGGATCGGGGAAATCGACCCTGCTCATCGACATTCTCTACAAGGCGCTCTCGGCGCTGGTCATGGGATCGAAGGAGTATCCCGGGCGCTTCGACGAGATCGTCGGGACGGAGCTCATCGACAAGGTGATCGACATCGACCAGTCGCCGATCGGGAGGACGCCGCGCTCGAACCCGGCCACGTACACCGGCGTGTTCACGCCCATCCGCGATCTCTTCGCGAACCTGCCGGAATCGAAGGTGCGCGGCTACAAGGCCGGGCGGTTTTCGTTCAACGTGTCCGGCGGCCGCTGCGAATCGTGCGAGGGCGACGGCATCAAAAAGATCGAGATGCACTTCCTGCCCGATGTCTATATCCCGTGCGAGGTGTGCAAGGGACGGCGGTACAACCACGAAACGCTCGAGGTGCGTTTCCGGGGGAAGAACATCTTCGAGGTGCTGGACATGACGGTGGAGGAGGCGCTCGGGTTTTTCGAGAACATACCCTCCGTGCGCGGCAAGCTCGCGACCATCGGCCAGGTGGGCCTCGGGTACATCAAGCTGGGGCAGCCGGCCACCACGCTCTCGGGCGGCGAGGCGCAGCGCGTGAAGCTCGCCACCGAGCTCTCGAAGCGCGCGACCGGGAGGACGCTCTATATCCTGGACGAGCCCACCACGGGGCTCCACTTCGACGACGTGCACAAGCTGCTGGGCGTGCTCGCCTCGCTGGTGGAGAAGGGCAACACCGTGCTCATCATCGAGCACAACCTGGACGTGATTAAGACCGCCGACTGGATCATCGACCTCGGGCCCGAGGGGGGAGACGGCGGCGGGGAGATCGTGGCCGAGGGTACGCCCGAGGCCGTGGCGAAGGTCCGCCGGTCGCACACTGGCGCGTTCCTCAAGCCCCTGCTGAAATAGCGCCGCCCGCCGCCGCATCATCCGCGCGCCGTTTCCCGCTCATGATTTTTTTAGTGCTTGACGATAATTTCCAATATGACATAATTCTTGATGTGGACAGGGAGCCGTACATGGTGATGTCGATGGGTGCCGGGCGGCGCTGGGTGATGGCGATTGCGTGTGCGATCGCCGTCTTCGCGAGCGTCCCCGCGGCGGCGCAGTTCGGGGACCTCTCGCGGTTCGAGCGGGCGAAGGATGCGTATCGCAAGGGGATCGTCTTCTATAACCGGATGCAGTACCTGGCGGCGGTGGAGCATTTCCGAGCTGCGGTGGCGGTGTATCCCGACTATCACACCGCGCGCGAGTACCTGGCGCGCTCCTACCGCTTCGCGGGCTACACCGACGAGGCGCTCAAGGAGTGGGAGATCCTCGCGAACATCTCCCCGCACAACGTGGCCGTGCAGGGGAAAATCGATGCGCTGCGCTTCCGCCGCGTGGGGGGCGCGACGGCGCCGGAATCGGCCGAATTCGTGTTCGCAAGCCAGATCGAATCGAACGACCAGACGCGCTATCGCTTTCCGCGTCCGGTCGATTGCGCCGTCGACCGCGACAAGAACGTGTACCTGTCGTCCTTTAGCACGGGCAAGGTGGTCAAGTTCGACGCGAACGGCGAGGGCATCGGGACCTTCACCACCGCGCTGGGCAGCAAGATCTACGGCATCGACATCTTCGATGATACGGTCGCGATGACGGATTTCCAAAACGACGTTGTGTTCCTGACCGACCGGAATTTTCGCGCCATAAAACAGTTCGGCTCCAAGGGCGCCGAGGCGGGCCGGTTTCACGGGCCCGAGGGCGTGAGCTTCGACCGCAACGGCTATCTGTATGTGGTCGATTCCGGGAACCATCGCGTCCAGAAGTTCGACGCCGCGGGCGGCTTTGTCCTCGCCTTTGGCCAGAACGGCGCCTACGAGGGACAGCTGAACTATCCGAGCGACGTGACGGTGATCAAGGACCGCGTCTTCGTGAGCGACAGCGGCAACAAGCGGCTTGCCTGTTTCGACGATTCCGGGAACTTCCTCCGGAACATCGGCGTGGACGGGATGGAGGGCCCGCGCGGGCTCAGCGAGATCGGCGGCCGGTTGGTCGTCGCGGACGAGAAGAAGGGACTCATGATGTACAATCCCGAAACGGACGTTGCGGTCTGGCCCGATCTGTGGAAAAACACCAAGGGAGGATTCTCGAAACTTTTTGCCGCGAGCTTCGACCGCGACGGCTTCCTCTATTGCGTCGATCATCATCGCGAGACGCTCTCGGTGTTTTCCCCGCTGCAGAGCCGGTACTCGAACCTGGACCTCGAGATCACGTCGGTGGACACGCGGAAGTATCCGATCGTGGCCGTCTACTGCAATGTCCGCAACCGTCGGGGGATGCCGGTGCACAATCTGCTGAACAAGAACTTCCGGATCACCGAGGACAGCGCCCGCATCTCGGGAGTGTATGTCGATTATCTCAAGGACCTGGACCCGTCGGTGTCGGTTGTCCTGTGCGTTGACCGCTCGTCTGTCGCGGCGTCGCATCACGGCGACCTGCCCTGGGCGGCGGAATTCCTGTTGCGGAAAATGCGCACCAACGACGCGCTCAAGGTGATGAACTTCAACAGCGATTACTGGACCGGAAACGATTTCGACTGGAGCCGGCGGCGCGCGCTGCAGGCGCTCAAGGAGCGCGATTACCGGCCCGGGAAGGATTTCGGGCGCGCGCTGTACAATGCGCTCAACGACGTGGTGCCGCGGATCACGCGGCGCGCAGTGGTGGTGCTCACCGACGGGTCCGTCGAGCCGGAATCCTTCCGGCGCTATTCCGCCGACACCGTGATCGAATACGCCCGCAGCCATTATATCCCGATCTCCGTTGTCGCGTTCCGGCAGGCGGCGCCGGAGCTGGCGCGCATCGCCCGCGAGACCGGCGGGAGCGTGATCAGGGTGCAGGAGCTGGACGCGCTGCGCGGACTGTACGATCGCGTGAAGGGCCAGGAGGAGTACCGCTACGTGCTGGTCTATTACAGCTTTAAGATCGCCGACCTGAAGGGCTGGTGGTCCGATCTTCGCATCGATGTCGATTATCTCGGCCAGAAGGGGACCGAGTGGGGAGGATACTTTGTTCCCTGACGCGGTCGATCAGTACGCCAATGCTCGGGCGCGGATGGTGCAGTCCCTCCGGGAGATTTCCGGGATTTACTCGGGCGCGGTCCTGCGGGCGATGTCGTCCGTTCCGCGCCACCGCTTCGTCTCGGAGGCGTTGCGCTATCACGCCTATCGGGACACCTCGCTGCCGATCGGGTTTAACCAGACCATATCGAAGCCGTCCACCGTGGCGCGCATGCTGCAGGCGCTCGAATTGACCGGGGGTGAGCGCGTGCTGGAGATCGGTACGGGGTCCGG
>ERZ795049.4573-NODE-4573-length-13630-cov-11.590424_pt1 | contig 13630 bp, 10 predicted proteins | sample MGYA00375133_ERZ795049 | MGnify/ENA primary metagenome ERZ795049 (study PRJEB30178, sample SAMN05720147) | activated sludge metagenome | isolation source: anaerobic digester from wastewater treatment plant | place: Japan | collected 2015-04-20 ...
AAAGTATTTAGCCGGTTCCAAATAGATATAAAATATCTAACCGATATTCCTGAATACGAAATCTGGAGATGGGAACATCATTTCCCTAAATATCTTATCTCTGCCAGGGACTATAAAACAGGTGCTATCTATCTTGCTTATACCCAAGAAAAATCTTCTATGGCTACAGCCCTGTTTGTCGATTATCTACTTTCTTCTCTTCAATACTATGGCATAGATCCCCAATCTATTGTTATCCAAACTGATAATGGGAAAGAATTCACTAATCCTACTGACCGAAAAGTAACTCTATTTGAAAAATTAGTTAAAGAAAAATATCAAGCAACTCATTTTCTTATTCCCTATCGCAGACCTACTTGGAATAGTGATGTAGAATCCTTTCATAACCTTATTGAAGAAGAATTCTTTCTTTCCGAAAAACCAAATAGTGAAATTGATCTCTTGGCTAAAACCTTCGCTTACCAAATCTGGTTCAATTCCTTTAGAAATAATAGAGGTAGAAATAATCAAAATCCTGAACAAATCTTCCAGTCAGAATTGAATACTATGAAACCTCTTCCTAATATCCCTCCTATTTTGGTTGACAAATATATACAGCTGATTGCAAAGGATAATGAAGTTGGATACTTTTTACCTTTACCACCCAGTTAGGATGGAAAATAAAAAACGAATGGATGAGGAGAAAGCGCTACATGATAAAGATTGATATGATTACCAGGAACAGGAAGCAATTCCTTGACCTCTTGTTATTGGCTGACGAGCAAGAGGATATGATTGATAGATATCTGGAAAAGGGCGACATGTTTGCCCTGTATGATGATGATTTGAAGAGCATTTGCGTTGTAGTACCGATAGACAGCGATACCTGTGAATTGAAGAACATAGCGACATACGAAAAATACCAGGGCAGAGGCTACGGCAGAACCCTGGTAAGCTATATTTGCGATTATTACAAGAAAGACTACAAAACGATGCTGGTGGGGACTGGGGAGACTCCGGCAAGCTTGTCCTTTTATGAAGGCTGCGGATTCCAAAGATCGCATCGTCTGAAGAATTTTATGATAGACAATTATGACCATCCCATATTTGTAGGCGATATCCAACTTATTGATATGATATATCTTAAAAAGGATCTTGGTGGCGGCGATCGCTGAATCGCCGTCAATATATAGGCGGAACGGCGTCCACCTGTACGGTTTTTCTATCCACAGATTAACACAGATTATCACGAATTATCAATTGATTTCTCTTGGATTTCACGCAGATTTACGCAGATAAACAACGCAGATCAGGCAGATGACTTGGGGTGAAGGGGACGTATCGAACCCTCACCGCTGCGGAACGTTCAATAGCGAAGGCGAAACTTAAGCATGCAACAAGCCGAAGATCCAAACCGCTATTATTCATCATTCATTTCTTCATTCTTCATTTGAATGTGGATAGTGAAGAAAAGAGATAACGGGAAATATTTTTATTAGCACTCTCACTTTTCGATTGACAATTTTCCAATCTTGATTAAATTGTCTTTAGATTAGCAGTTCATACTATGGACTGCTAAGAAAATATAAGAGGCAGAGATAATGAAGAAGAATCAGCTTAGATTAAACGAAACACTAAAGTCGCTGGTGGATGAATATATTCTCAGTTGCGAACCGGTGTCATCCAGAATACTAAACGAGAAATATCTTCAGAAAGTATCCTCGGCCACTTTACGTCTGGATTTATTGAAGTTAGAGAAAATGAACTTGATATCCCAGCCGCATACTTCTTCAGGAAGAGTTCCTACAATTAAGGGCTATCGAGAATATTTAAAACTGATTGAGCCGGACATAGAAAAGACCAGATATGAAGGGATGGATTTGTTAAGGGAGCTATTGGTTCGTAACTATAAAGATACACCCAGGGCTTTACATTATATAATGGAGAATTTAGCTAAGGAAACAGACCAGCTTTCTTTTGTTGCCGAACCTGAGGTTTCGAATGGTTATTTGGCTAAGTTGGAGGTATTTTCCATTGGGGAAAACAAGCTAATATTTGTTATGAGTTTAGATTCCGGTTTAGATAAAACGGTTATAATGAAATGTGATAATGAATTAACTGAATCACAATTGAAGAAACTTGTACGTTATTTGAATGACGAACTTGTTGGATTACAGATATATGACATTGCCAATCGAGTCCTAGTGGAAATGCAGGAAAATTCTGATAATGGTGTAATTAGCTGGTTTTTGGTTGAATTGCATAAAGCTTTTATGGAAATAAGTGATTTCTTTATTCATTATGACGGCAGCATCAATTTTTTAGAGCAGAAGGAATTTGATACTAAAGAGAATATCTTGAAGTTTATGAGTTTATTACAAAACCAGGATTTCCTACTTAATATGATGCGTAAACATCAGAGTAATAAAGAAACCAATGTAGTTTTGGGAGATGATTTCACAAAAAGCAATTGGTTAGATTTTGCTTTAATTTACTCTAAATATGAGATGTTTGGAATACCTGGTTATTTAGGAGTTTTGTCACCTATTAGAACTGAATACCGTAAACTAATTCCCCTTATTAGGGATGTGGCTAAAACAATAACAAATACAACCCGGCGCGGAATGATCGTGCCTCAGGAGAAAATATAATGAATAAAAAGACGCAAAAAGAACCGGAAAATAACAAAGATATACAGGTAGAAGAAGTTATTGAAGAACAGAAAACGGATAAAATTCAAGAACTGGAACAGGAAATAGCCGAATGGAAAGATAAATACCTACGCTGTATGGCTGAATTTGAGAATTTCCGAAAGCGTTCTATAGCTGAAAAAGCAGATTGGATCAGATTAGCAACTCAGAAATTTGCTTTGGAGATCTGCGATGTTTTAGATAATTTCGAAAGAGCTATCTTACAGGGTAGTGAGGAAGAAAAATCTACTCCTTTTGGGAAAGGAGTTCTGATGATTGAACAGCAGCTTCGTAAAGCTCTTGAAAGAGAAGGAGTAAGAAAAATTGAAGCACTGGGACAACCCTTCAATCCAGAGTTCCATGATGCTCTGGCTCATATTCCCAGTGATTTAGAAAACAATACTGTTGCAGCCATAATTCAAAATGGATACACAATGCACGATAAGGTGTTGCGTCCAGTTCGAGTAGCTGTTTCCAACGGTTCAAAAATAAATAATGAGTCTCAAGAAGAATAAAATCTGTGCTGGAGCTTTTCAGAGCTCTACAGCAAACAAAAAATAAATAATGAATCCCAGGAGGAAAAATGGGAAAAATAATAGGAATTGATCTCGGAACAACAAACTCCTGCGTTGCCGTTGTTGAAGGCGGCAAACCAGTAGTTATTACCAATGCGGAAGGAAGCAGAACAACTCCTTCTGTAGTTGGTTTTACAAAGGATGGTCAACGTCTGGTAGGGCAATTAGCAAAACGCCAGGCAATAACCAATCCCCAGAATACTGTCTTCTCCATAAAAAGATTTATGGGAAGAGGTTACGATGAAGTAACAGAAGAAATTAAGCAGGTCCCTTTTAAAGTCATCCGTGGCTTAAAGAATCAAGCAGCAGTGCATATTGATATGGAAAATAAGGATTATACTCCTCAAGAAATTTCTGCTATGATCCTTACCAAAATGAAAGAAACAGCAGAAGCATATCTGGGGCAAAAAGTTACAGAAGCTGTTATCACTGTTCCTGCTTATTTTAATGATGCTCAGCGCCAAGCCACAAAAGATGCCGGACGCATTGCTGGGTTAGATGTAAAGAGAATAATTAATGAACCGACTGCTGCAGCTCTGGCTTATGGGATGGAGAACAAAAAGGAACAAAAAGTAGCCGTATATGACTTGGGTGGGGGAACTTTCGATATCAGCATTCTGGATATTTCTGAGGGTGTTGTGGAAGTGCTTTCTACCAATGGCGATACTCACTTAGGTGGAGATGATTTTGATAAACGGGTCATTGATTGGATATTGGAACAGTTCAAAAAACAGGAAGGGATGGATTTATCCCGCGATCCGATGGCTATGCAAAGATTACGGGAAGCAGCCGAAAAAGCTAAAATTGAGCTTTCTGGAACACTGACCACCAATATCAATCTGCCTTTTATTACTGCTGATGCTACAGGTCCCAAGCATCTTAATCTGGATTTGACCAGAGCAGAGTTTAATCGACTAACTGCTGATTTGGTAGAGAGATCTTTAGGACCATGTAAAAGAGCTATGGATGATGCAAAGTTGAAACCATCAGAGATTCAGGAAGTTCTTTTAGTGGGTGGGAGTACTCGTATTCCTGCTGTTCAAGAAGCGGTAGAGAAATTCTTTGGTAAAACACCTAACCGAAGCTTGAATCCGGATGAAGTTGTAGCTATCGGAGCTTCGATTCAGGGAGCCATTCTCTCTGGTGATGAAAAAGTTAGCGATGTATTACTATTAGATGTAACTCCCCTATCTTTAGGTATTGAAACTTTGGGTGGAGTAATGACAAAATTGATTGAAAGGAATACTACGATTCCAACTAAAAAAAGCGAAGTTTTCTCCACAGCAGCAGATAACCAAACTGCAGTGACTATTCATGTTCTACAGGGTGAGCGTCCAATGGCTGCCGATAATAAATCCTTAGGGCGTTTTGACCTGGTTGGAATTCCAGCTGCTCCAAGAGGAATTCCCCAAATTGAAGTTACCTTCGATATCGATGCCAATGGCATTTTGCATGTTTCCGCAAAAGATAAGGGAACAGGTAAAGAGCAGTCCATCAGAATTGATCGTGCCGGAAGTATCAGTAAAGAAGATATCGACAGAATGATTAAAGATGCCGAACTTCATTCGGAAGAAGATAAAAAACGCCAGGAATTTGTAGCGGCGAAAAATGAGCTGGATTCCTTGATCTTCAGTACGGAAAAGAGTTTGAGCGAATATGGAGATAAATTGTCAAGCAGCGAAAAAACTGAACTGGAAGAAGAAATTAAAAATGCTAAAGAAAGAATGGAAAGAGCATCTGACGCTGCTGAATTAAATGAAGTGAAAGAAAACCTTGCCAAAAAAGCACAACATTTAGGTGAGGTTATCTATGCTCATATGCAACAACAACAAAGTGCCAGCGGCGAAGGATATAACCCTAATGAAAGTGGTTATAATCCAGAGGATTATACTCAACAAGGACCTCAGGAAGAAGAATCTCCCAAACAAGAGGGTCCTATAGATGCTGATTTTGAGGTTGTTGACGATAAATAATTCATAAACAGGATCAGACGAATTCTAACGGATTGACACGGAATAAAACTAACAAATAGAATTCCGTGTTAATCCGTCTGATCCGAATGATAAATAAAAGTTGAGGTAATTAATAGCGAAAAAAAGAAGGATAGTTTTGTAATTGAGTGAGAAACTTAATATGGAATCATCTGAGAAGCATTAAGTTTCAGCTATGAAATCAATGAAATCTGTGAGAGGTTAATTAATGGAAAAAAGAGATTATTATGAGGTATTGGGCGTTGATAGAAATGCCGACGAAGCTACTATAAAAAAGGCATATCGAAAGCTGGCAATGCAATACCATCCAGACAAAAACCCAGATAATAAAGAAGCTGAAGAGAAGTTCAAAGAAGCAAGTGAAGCTTATGAGGTGTTGTCGGATAAAGAAAAAAGACAAATATACGATCAATACGGTCATTCTGGACTGGAAAATAAATTTGGAGGAGCAGGTTTCTCCTGGGAAGAATTTATGCATCGCAGTGATCTTAATGATATCTTCGGCGATGGTTTTAGCAGTATCTTTGATACTCTTTTTGGAGGAGGTTTTGGAAGCAGAAATCACCGCAGTTCAAGTGGTTACAATAGAGGAGAAGACCTTCAAATTGAGCTTTCATTATCACTTCAGGAAATAGCTAAGGGTGTTGAAAAGACCATAAAAATTGGCATTAAAGAGCCTTGTGACAAATGTGGTGGAACAGGAAGTGCAGAAGGAAAAACCGAAACCTGCCCTACTTGTAAGGGAACAGGGCAGATTCGCCAAATAAGACAGTCACTTTTTGGTCGCATGCAAACTATTTCCGAATGCCCAAATTGCCAGGGCGAAGGGAAAGTTATAAAAAATAAATGTAGTAAATGCTACGGAGAAGGACGAGTAGGTAATGTCCGCGAAATAAAAGTTAAAATTCCCCCTGGAGTGGCTGAAGGGCAATATGTTCGTTTAAGGGGACTGGGTAATGTTGGAGCGCGAGGTGGGAATAGAGGAGATATTCTGGTTTTAATTCATGAAAAGCAGGATGAACTCTTTGAACGGGATGGATATAATATTGTATTAGAATACCCTATTAGCGTATCTCAAGCAGTGTTGGGAGATGAAATAATTGTACCTACTTTAACTGGTTCAGTAAAAATGAAAGTCCCTGCCGGAACCCAAAGTGGGAGATTATTTCGTTTAAAAGGACAGGGAATTCAGAGCCCAAATTCTTCTTCGCGCGGCGATCAAATAGTAAAAATAGTTGTAGTAACTCCAACTAAACTCTCTCGGGACGAAGTTGAATTATATACACGCTTACGCGAATTTGACAAAAAAAGAGACCTAAAACCAGGGAAGAGTTTTGTTTCGAAATTGAGGAGTTACTTCTTATAAATATTATGCCGTCTATTTATGTTCCGGAATTAAGCCCTGATAAACGATCTATTACCATTGCAGGTGAGGAATATCACCATTTGGTTAATGTTAGAAGGGTAAAAATTGGAGAGATAATCAAGCTGAATAGTGGCACTGGAGTTATTGCAGAAGGGAAAATATCTGAGCTTACCAAAAGGTCGGTAGTAATAGAATTACTCGAGTTAGTCGAATATCCTTATCCCGAAAAGAACTTTGCCATTGCATTTGCTCTTCTTAAAAATAAACACGATGAACTCCTGATAGAAAAATGTACTGAATTGGGTGTTAGTACTTTCTATCCAATGATTACTGATTTTAGTGTGCGGATTCCATCAAAAAATACGGTTAACCGATTTCGACAAATTGCTGTATCAGCTATAAAACAGTGTGACAATCCTTGGTTACCAATGATTAACGAACCCTTACCACTAACGGAAACAATAGATAAGGTTCTCTCTGAGAGATGGGATCCTGTTTTATGCTCGGAACAAAAACCCCCAAAAAGAATATCCAATTTATCCAGTAATATTAAACCCTGTTTCATTATCGGTCCAGAAGGCGGTTACAGTGAAAAGGAATTTGCTTTTTTTATAAAAAAAGACATTCTCCAAATATCAATTTGCCCTCTTATAACTAGAGCAGAAACAGCAGCTATAGCAGCTGCAGCTCAATTTCAGCTGTTATAAGACCCCAATAATACAGTCAAAGAAAAGTGATTTGGCAAATTCCGATTTGCTTAATCCAAATTGGGAACCCAATTGCTGTGTAGGTTTACCTCCAATTTCTATTGCCAAATTGGAATAAACTAAAAGTAATAGAGTAGTGATAACGGCTTCAAAAGAAGAATGGCTGGCTTGTCTATGTATGAATAACAGCAAATGCGTATGTTGTTCCATCCTCTCGTTATGTTCTAATTCTACAATGTAAGGTTAATTTGCCTAAAAGGGAATTTCGATTATTATATCAAAAAAAGGAGTATGAAATGAATAATAAAAAGCTAAAAATATTGAATCCGATTATGTTTATCGCGATCTTTACTACTTTTGTAGCAATGCTTACCTACAAAATTTCAGGTTTTTTTAATTATGATGCCTATGGCTTCAAAGAACTGCATGAAATATGCGGCTTTATCTTCGTCATTTTGGCTATTTTTCATATTGTCTATAACTGGCAATGGATTAAAAGTCAGATCTTTGGCATAAAGCCCAAGAAAAAATAGAGTGGCCGTAAGCCCCATTTCTTTACGAGAAATAAAAGCGGAGCTTCAGCGAGCTCCGACTACAATTTAATTTACTATCATTTTATGAGGTAGAAAAGGACACCAACCTTCCGGTAAGAAGAACAACTTTCTCTTATTTTAGCTTTAGCATTTTCTTTGTCAGAGCTTTACCATCTGCCTCCAGGCGCATAAAATAGATGCCAGGGGCAACTTTGTTACCGGCTTTATCTTTTCCATCCCAAATTAATTGATAACTACCAGAGGACTTGGTTTCCTCCAGTATACTCTTAATGTGCTGTCCTTTAATATTATAGACATCAACCTTAACTTTACCTGCTCTAATCACCTTATACTGAATATCAGCAGTAGAATAAAAGGGATTCGGACTTAAGTGCAAAGCGGTTTGTGCAGAAGTTTGCAGGTTCTCCTCTATATCCAAACCTTCTATTAACATATTAATAACATTGCTGGGATCGGAATCTAACAAACCGTAAGCTGCAGTTATATAATAACGGTAAACCCCATTGGCAGTAATTGTATCGGTATAATACAATTGAGTTGGATCAGTTATTTCTGCTATCACAGAACCATTTCTGTGAATCCGATAGCCAGTTAGGGCTCTATTTGAACCTTGCATTTCCCAGAAGAGATTTACCGTGTTATAATTTACTTCGGAATTAAGATTATAAGGGCTTAACATTTGTTGATATTCATAAGCTCCAATGTCAATTCTGGCTATTCCATCATTATCTCCATCCCAAAATCTTTCATTCATAGCAACATCATATAGCCCTACATTTATTGCTGTGGGATCGAGTATTCCAGCATCAATCAAAGGTGAATTTTCACTTAAGGAATAGGGTTGTTCAGTTTGCATCCGAAACAGGGGATCGGTATTGACATTTCCTGGACCCCAGATAATAGTATTTAAAGGGCTCGTATTTACAATACCGGCATATCCACCTCGGATATCGTTATTCTCTAAATATAGTGTAGTTGGTCCTATTTCTGAAAAGTACTTAAATTTTATTTCATAAGGCATTGCCGGGTTCCAGAATATATTGTTTTTCAGATAAGCATTCCCTATAATATATATAGTATAATTGCCTCCACTATTTCCGGTAAAAGTACAGTTCTGGATGGATAAACTATCATTCTTGGCTACTATGGAAATCATCATATCTGTACTATATGCTTGATAATTGTCGGCGAATATGGAATTACTTAGGTTTAATTTTAAGCTTTGCCCATTTTCATTCGCTACTATTTGCATTATTGTAGTCATATCATAGTGTTGATTACTGGGAGAATAGCAATTATCTATTCTTAAACGGTTGATATTTGCCTCGCCGCAAAAGCTAACATCAAGCCCAATCATTTCTGATTCAGCAGTAATATGACTGATATGAATATCAGTCATATCTAATGTTCCACTACATGAGGTAATCATTATCCCTCTGGTAACATAATCTAATCCTATTATATTATTTATAGATATATTCTGCATCTCTATGTTTTGGGACAGACTCATTGATATTCCTAATGCTGACAAAATATAGAGCATATCAGATATATTTATGTTCTTTAAAGATATCGTATTAGAACAGCTAGTGGCAAAAAATCCGGATATATTTTTTCCTGAGACATTTGATATTGATAGATTCTCACTGTGAGGAACACCAACAAAAATACCTGAATAACCGTCACCATCTATTATGGTTTGCTCAGTTGAAACACCAACTATACTTGTATTGGTTTTTACAGGACAGGGGAACCTTTGGTTATTTTGGCTTGGGGAATAAACACCTTCGGCAAGATAGACCTTTTTAGGATTTTGGCTATCGGAAGCAAGCATATACATTGCCTTGAAGATGGTCTGAAAAGGTTCCTGAGGGCTTGTTCCGCTATTGGAATCACTTCCCCAGGGGGCAACATAGAGGTCTTGGTTTATTTCTTGATGGCCTGTAGTATGCAATATATCAAAAGTGAAGGGATTTACTATATTATGATCATAAGCAATTCCACTGGCATAATAATTCCAGGGATTGGCTACGGTAAATGTATCCACTATTACAGCCGTATAACTTTCCCAATAAGTTGAAATATCAGAACCCTGGGCTGCTAAGTTATTGTATATATTACAGCGGTTTACCGGATCAAAGGTAAGAGACCATAAATTTAATGGATTATCCTGATATCTTATACCTCCACCTGCATCTGCAGTATTATCGTAGATAGAATTACCACTAAGGAATACATTGGAAGTAGAAATAAATAGACCTCCTCCTGTAGAAGCAGTATTGTTTCTTATTACATTATTAATAAGATAGAAATTGCGTACATTACCTTGTCCTATCAAAAAAATACCACCTCCTCTAAACAATCTTGTTGTCAAATCCATATGACCGGAGCCATTGGTTATAGTGAACCCTCTTATTGTAAGTTCCGATTCGCCATTCTTAATGCTAATCACACTTTCGTTTCTGCCTCCGTCTATTATGGTGTTGTATTTATATTCCAGATTTCCGGTGGTAAGTTCCAAACTGGCAAGGGTAATATTTTTTCCCATCATACTGAGATTTTCATAATACCTGCCCGGGTAAACTAAGACTGTATCACCATCACAACTTTGAGCAATCGCTGACTGTATTTGTTCAAAATCCTGAGTTCCATCTCCGGAAACTCTTAAAATCAATGCATGGACCTGTCCTACCCACATTAATATTGCCATTATTACTATAATCTTACGCACTTCCAGCTCCTTTACCTTTTCTAAATCCGGAGCCCGCTAAATAAAAGCGAGTTCCGGTTTGGTTCAATATTCTTTGTTTATTTCATTAACAGCATCTTATTGCTGAATACACCTTCGGGAGTTGAAAGGCGGTAGAAATATAACCCCGAAGCGACAGCTTTCCCTAATTGATCATCACCGTTCCATATATAGCTGTAGGTTCCTTTTTTAAGTTCAGAGGAACAGAGGGTTTTCACTTTCTGTCCTTTAACATTGAAAATATCCAATTTTACAGGCAAGTCCTGTGCAAGATAAAAGGATATTTGAGTACTCGGATTGAAGGGATTGGGATAGTTTTGATTTAATTTTACTATACTGGTTACAGATTCACTATCGGAATTACCCTTTAAGGAGATATAACCATAATCCTTAATTTCGCTTAATTTAAGTGAACCGGGCACAAAGCGATAGCTATTAGGATCATAAATCTGGTAATCCTGTTTTACGGCTTTACCTTTGGTTCCATAATAAAAAGAGAGCTCAATTTCATCATTGCCTTTGGCAGATTCAGGGTAAAGGTTAATATCCATAACTTCATTATCAACTACTACTGCACCAATACACTCACCATCAGCAAAAACACCAATTTCCTCGGGCATATTTTCCGGATCAAGTTCCACATACAAAGGAATATAATCTATTTTTTCCGTATAACTGAATTGAGTGGGAGCAGTTCTAATATAGGCATCTACAGGTGTTCCCCAACAGAACCAGAACATTTCTGAGGGGGCGTGATCAATTAATTCCAGCATAACCATTGTTCCTTCCGAGAAGGTAAAACGGGAAGGATCCACAATCCAGGGGCTACCTAAGATTCTTTCCCGGCGGGAAGTGCTCCAGGTTTGGGTTTTCATACTGTAAATATAATCCAGATAAGTATGACCCTGTCCATTGGGAATAAGATTGGATAAAGATGTTACAACATTTTGGGTGTATGGAACAAAATAACCCACCCAGTTAGAGAAATATGAGCCACCATCCGTTACCCATAATTCAACCGGAACCGTATGTGGATCAGCTCGGAATCCGCTAACAATTAAATTCTCTATCGGATTATTAGGATCAAAACTAAGAATAAAACCTTTGGGAGCTGTTACCTGATAATCATAGTTATTCCAGGTTTGGTCAATTATATTATAGGACATTATGCCATGTGGGGAACCAACATAGTTCCAATATATTTTTTGCAATGGTGTGGGATCACCATCCATATAGCTACTAAACATACACCCGAGTTCATTCCAGGGCTGTCCCTCAGGGGCGGAGATATTATCTACAACGGGAAAACATCTCCAGAAAATTCCCCGTTCGGGAGTAGTTCGATCAAAATTGTAGGTCTCTATTTCATGCGGATAGTAGCGATAGCCCATATCATTAGGAGTTCCATCAGGATCATATCCTAAATGAGGATCACCGGCATCAATACAAGGACTGGGACCATTCACATCCCATTTAAGAGTGTAAATATGATTAAGAGCGTCTTCAAAACGGGGGTCAACAGAGATATTGTTGGCTCCAGTTACTGCTGACTGCGTGTCACAATAGTAATAGACAGAAGGTAAGCCATTATTGAGTGCTCCATTTCCCCACAGGATACAGTTTCTATAGGTGTTTGCTCCAAAACGACCTTGATTTGCTAATTCATTATCAGCTATAGTACAGTTTTCCAGATTAGCGCCATTAATTTCTATGGCGATATTATTACCATAGAATAGACAGTTATAGATAAATCCGGGTGTCCTATTTCCGTTCATATCACTTATAGCAGTGTGATTATTTCGGAAAGTGCAATTGGAAATGTTTACATTACTTACATCAATGTCAAAATTTAAAGGAGTACCATAAATATAATCCTCAAAGATGCAATTATCAATAGTTAGAGCACTCCAATGGATTATTGTCTCATTATTATTATTACCCCGGAAAGTTATTCCGCTAAAATCAACTTCATATACCGGTTCACTTAAAGAGGCGATATAAAATGTCTCTGCAATTACAACATCCTCAGGATTATTAGTATAGCTTCTTAGTCCTAATTGCCGGTTAATATAATGTTGATCTTGATTATTATATAACCCGGGCATAAAAACCAAGCAGTAATCTTCCTCAGGGTTTAATTGGGTTAGAGCATAAGCAATTGATTCAAAAGGATCATTTATGGTTCCTGTTCCGGGATGGACGGCAGGATTACCTACATATAGATCAACAGCACTAAGTAAACTGCTAACTGAAAGAATGGTAACTATAATAATTAACTGGGCAATGTTTTTCATAGAAAACGCCATTCTGTTGTTACTTAAATGGGGGGGGGTAGAATTAAAGATTTTTTCATTTTTTTTACTCCTAATTTTAGGTTAGAATGAAAATGATAGGTTTAAGTTTAAACATAAAGATCGATGTTCATTCTCGAACTTATGAGTTCACTTATACCAAGCCAGTTTACGAAATTCTTCTATTTAATATTGCAGATAAGCTCTGCACCCAAAGATACAGCTATTATCATATTCCCTCCTTTTTAAGGAACATTTTTTAGCTCTTATATTTTAGCTTTTGGGGCAACACACTAATATGTAAATTTTCAATCCATATAGAAATGTTGCATAATTAAATTTCCTCTCACCAAAAATCACACTATTAGCAGATTCTGGAATCACATTGAACAAAAATCATTATATATATTTTCAGTATTTTCTGTCAATATATTTATTCTTGTTGAACGAGTTTTTATCTATCAATTTTAGGAATTCGATAGAATTAAAATAGTTTATAATAAACAAGGATTTTGGAAACAAGGATTTAAGGATTGGATTTTAGAAACGAGGATTTAAGGATTTTAGGATTTAGAGGATTTCTTCTTTAAAGTTCCGTTAGGAACGATACATACTAACGACGGGTTTTAACCCGGCGACAAGAAGAACGAATAAAAAAAGTCCCAGCGGGACGACAGATTTAGTTTTAGAAACAAGGATTTTAGGATTGGATTTTCGAAACGAGGATT
>ERZ795049.4579-NODE-4579-length-13623-cov-3.748305_pt1 | contig 13623 bp, 9 predicted proteins | sample MGYA00375133_ERZ795049 | MGnify/ENA primary metagenome ERZ795049 (study PRJEB30178, sample SAMN05720147) | activated sludge metagenome | isolation source: anaerobic digester from wastewater treatment plant | place: Japan | collected 2015-04-20 ...
GGGTACTCTGACTCGCTGTTTCAGAGTCTGAATATTCTCGTGGATAGGCAGACATGATCAAAGGTAAAGGTTTACTACCATCATAATCAGCTGGCAAATAAAGTATTCCTGAGAGTAAAACCGAGTCAGCACGTGTATATTGAATAACTTCTTTTTGCAGATTAGTCAGCTCAGGGGTATTGTCTGTAAACTTACTGATGGCACGTTCTTCTTTTGTTTTAATATTGTAAGTGTAGAGATTATTAGGCGTATTTTTGTTTTGTCTGCGCAGAAAGAATTCATCTGGATTTTGGTCGAGTATATAGTTGATTGTGATGTAGTCCTCTTCGTCAAATTCTATAATCCTCTCAGTTATAAATGTGTCTATATTGACTTTATCGATAAAGGGTTTGCGATTATCTTTGGTGAGCCCTGTTCCAATAAGAAAAATACAGTTGTCAATAATTTGCGGGCGAGTCCTACCATCTTCAGACACTTTGTACTGTAATTTACCTGGCAGATCATACTGTTCGTCATTTAGTTTGTCATAAATCACAAACTCTTTTTTAGTATTTAAGTTTTTTAGAAAGGCATTGCTTTTCTTTTCTTTCCAATTATATTGGGCAATATGAATAATATGGTTATTAATATATTCAAAGTTGGCAATTCTATTTTGAGATCTATAAAGCGACTTTTCAGACTTCAAATTTGGCAGATTAATGGTCAGAACTTCATCTTTGTATTTCTTTTTGCTATCAGGACTGCCATCATCTAAAGTTTTTAAACAAAACAAGCTATGATCTTTACTCTGATCCCACCAAAATGATCTTATTCCTTGCATCACCCAGCCTGTTTTAAGATTATCGCGCGATGGTGCAGTATAAAGGACCTCCTTTGTCATATTAGCCAGGTCTATGATAATCCACTGAAAATTAAATGCAGAGTAGGGGCTTTTGTGCGAGAATGGTTTAATTATTTCTCTGCACAATAAGTAATTGCCATCAGGAGAAATGGAATAATAGCTTATCATCATTGGGTCTAAAATCTTGGTTAGTGTTTTAGCTTGCGTGTCAAGCAAAACCAATTGGGTTGTAGCATAATATTCAAACAAATCATCATCATATTCATCTTTTAATAGGTTGGGGTATGTTCTATTATGAGATTCTTTTCCAGAAGAATCAAGGATAATTGGTCCAAGAGGAACATTGCTGGGCTTTTCAGGCTCAGTCAGATCATCCGCAATCATTCTTACTAACAGATGGCGATTATCAGGCATCCAATCGACACTTGGAGAGAATACTTGACTGATACCACCTTGCAGGAGCATTTCCAGTGCATTATCTGTATTTCCTGCTTTTAATGAGTCCAGATGTATCAACCAGAGGTTAATTTGCTCTTTTTTATATTCCATAAAGAAAGTTTTTTTAGAATCATATGAAGCGTCATCAGCTCCAAAAATTGAGTTCTGTGGGACAGGTAGGCTGTAGAGAGTATCAGAGTAAAGCTCACCCCACTTGAAACTGGTATAGAATGAAGAGCGTACAGAGGCACGGTTTTTCTCATATATTTTAATCCCTGCTAATTGTGTGATAGGCTCGGCAAGCAAGTCTAAAGGGATATACAGAAACCAATCTTTATATATTTTTAGTCCAATATTGTCATAGGTGGCGACTGTGGGATTATAAGGTCTATTAAATATTTCTTCAATAATGCCGCCAGGGCTTTGGTAATGAAAGTCATTTGCACCAAGAAAGCTGATGCAAGCAAGCAGACAGATAGTAGAAATAAGAAACTTTTTCATTTTCTTATTCTCCTTTGATATAATTATTAATTATTGAATATAGTCGTATTTTTGTTTAAAGCTCTTGACGCCCTGCACAATTGAGTTGGCGAGCTCGTTTTGATAGTCTTTATTCAATAATTTCTTTTCTTCTTCAACATTTGTAATAAAGCCAAGCTCGATTAAGACTGAAGGCATAAATGCGCCTCTCAGCACGTAAAACCCCGCTTGCTTGACGCCTCGATCGACAGCTTTGCTACCTTCAACCAAGGCTAATTGTATTCTTAAAGCTAAATTACTGCTTTCTTCTAATTGTTCACTTTGGTGCATATCTGCTAAAATCATCTGTAAGTCATCATAATTCTTCACTGCCTCTTGCCCGCCCTCATAATCCATAACAACCGAGTTCTCCAGCGCTTCAACAGCACGGGATTCAGTGGTTCTGGCAGTCGATAAGAAAAAGGTCTCTATCCCTCTGGAAGTCTTTGCCAAAGCTGCATTACAGTGTACTGAGATAAAAAGATGTGCATGCTGATCATTGGCAAACTTTGTTCTGGCTTGCAGCGATACAAACTCGTCTTTGCTGCGTGTTAGGAGGACTTTTACATCATCAAGCTCATTTTCCAGTTTGCTTTTGATAAGATAGACCATGTCCAGGGTAATGTCTTTTTCTTTGCTGGTAGCCCCCACAGCACCAGGGTCTTTGCCGCCATGCCCAGGATCAAGTACAATGACTTTTACTCTACTGTCTATGACAGGATCAGCTTCTATTGTGCCTTTTGTGGCATTGTATCTGAGCTTTGTGGGAAATAATGTGGTCAGCGTGTTTTTTATGAAAGTAGTAGGTAAATACCATGATTCGTTTTGATAAAAACTATTGTAGTTAAAATTGTATAAAATGCCTTTAAAGCTGGCATATGAGGAGTTTTGTAAGACATTGATACTCTCATTATAAATGCTAATATTGATCTTGTTTTCTATCCTGTCTTCGGTAATACTCTTTGCATTGAAAACAGCTTGAAGTTCGCTTACAGCGAAGTATTCGATGCCTTTTACATTAATAGTTTTAATCGTCTCTGTCTTTTTACTGTTTTTAAAATCTACTCTAATATCAGCCAAGAGTGCTGAACAAAAAAGACAAAGAATTACACTTATTAAAAATACTCTTTTCATAGTTAAAACCATATCTATATCCAATCTTACGTCCCTCAGTTTACCAAATTGTATAAAATACATTATTCGTCAAGTAAATTATTTATTTTTTTGTAAAGTAATGTACGAAAATCGTCATAATGGAAGCCTTTGCGGTATAATTTTGTGGCGCATTTTTCAAAAACAGCCTTCTTATCGCTCATGTTTTCATGTCTTAATAACTGATCTATCAGGCTATCTAATAGCTCATCCCTGGCTTCTATCGAGTACAGTTCTGCTATTTTTTTGTTTATTATCGAGCTATCAATTCTCTTTTGCTTAAGTTTATAAATAGTCTCCGCCTTGCTTTTGCAATTGAGCATTGCCTCTTGAATATACATCTCCGCATAGCGTTCGTCAGAGAGGTACTTTTGTTCTTCTGCCCAATTTATTAGCTCTTTGATGAGATTATCAGGTATTTGATAGCGTTTTAAGAGGACTGCACAGTCGTATTTTGTCTTCTCACTTTTGGCAAGATAATCGAGTAATTTATTCTTGGCAAAAGAGAGGCAAGCATGCTTCAACTCTTCAAAGTAGCCCTCACTAATCTCTTTTTCAAAGACAGGTTCGTCTTCAGTTCCACGAAAAGAAAAGGGCAGATTACTCAGCGGCAAGACGCCTATACTGAGCTCATCTGTCCCTATTTCTCTTAAATATTTCTTATTATTCGGTATCTTCAGGTATATCTTCATGCTCTACAGGGATAGAATCGGGGGTTAAAAGAGCCTTCACCTTTTCCAATACCTCGTCATAGACATTTTGATTATCTTCGAGATATTGCTTGGTTTTTTCAGCACCTTGCCCTATTTTAGCGTCGCCATAAGCATACCAAGAGCCTGCTTTTTGGATAATATCATGCGCTACAGCTAAGTCAAGGATGATATCCATTTTGGAGATGCCCTTGCCAAAGATAATGGGGAATTCAACAGTCTTGAATGGTGGAGCAAACTTGTTTTTTACAACTTTGACCTTGGTAACATTTCCGACGATTTGTGCGCTACCAGCGACTTCTTTGATGCTGCCAGCACTACGCACTTCCATACGTACAGAAGAGTAGAATTTGAGGGCAACGCCACCAGTTGTTGTTTCAGGATTTACAAAAGATGGAACGCCGATTTTCATACGAGTTTGATTGATAAAGATAACAGCAGTATTTGATTTGCTGACAATTGCAGTCAATTTTCTCAAAGCTTGAGACATTAAGCGTGCTTGCAAGCCTACATGCGCATCGCCCATCTGACCTTCGATCTCCTGGCGTGGTACCAGCGCTGCGACAGAGTCAACAATTACCAGATCAATAGCATTTGAACGAACAAGAGATTCAACAATCTCCAAAGCTTGCTCACCGCCATCAGGCTGAGATAAGAGAAGATTATCTATATCTACCCCCAACTTTTGTGCATAGATAGGGTCTAAGGCATGTTCTGCATCGACAAAAGCAACGATGCCACCGAGTTTTTGGCATTCTGCAGCAATATGGAGGGTAAGAGTAGTTTTACCAGACGCTTCAGCACCATAAATTTCAGTGATTCTACCTTTTGGTATGCCACCAATGCCCAGGGCGATATCTAAATTGAAAGCCCCTGTGGGTATCACATCTACGTCAATTTTAGGTCTATCCCCCAAGTACATGATCGTACCTGTGCCATATTTCTTTTCAAGTTGTGCCATAGCAGCTTTGAGTGCTTGTTCTTTTCCTTTATCTGCTACCATTTATTCCTCCTTAAGGTTTATTTCTTTTATTTTTTGATAAACTGCACCAGTCCTAAGCAAGACACTCTTATAATAAACGAGTTTATCGAGTTTTATTTCATTTATCATTGTTAAATGGCTTTGATACGCTTCATTTTGCGGCTCAATCTCTATTCCTTTTAATCTGGCTAAGGTAAGATGAAAATTCAGTCGCCTATTGTCTATCTGATAATTTAGCCCGCGTAGAAAGTCACCAAATTGCTGATATTGCGTGATCAGATTGGGGTAATGAAAAGTGTACAGCAAGCAGAGCAGAGGACTGTGATTGAATGGATACCACTCAATTTGCCCATTATTTATAGAAAAAGGGTGGAGCTTGGTGGCAAATTCCTCCAGATATGAGGAGATTTTGGAGAGATCTTCATCTTTGGTATCACCAATAAAGCGAAAAGTAAAATGCAGATTCTCTTTTTTTGTCCGATGCTTAATCTGCGGGTATTTCAACTGTATCTCATTAGTTAATTGGCAAATATGCTCTTTTACTTGCTCGCTCGGCTCAAATGCTACAAATGTTCTTTGCAAAAATATATCACTCCTTTTTTGATCTCACACAAAGTAAATATATTAAAAAGGACTTACTTTGTCAATGAATAATTAAAATAAGTTTAAAAAAGGCTTACTCTCGCTTTGTATCAGGAAGAACGATGATTAATGTGTATTTTATGTTTACAGATTCGAAGAATACAGGCTTGATGGTTTTGGGACGAGCAAAGCCTCCCATACATTAGTTTAGTTTTTGACCAGTTTTCGATCGTGACCTATCATTATAAGGGTGTTGCATAATCTACAAATTGCAAATTTAACAATCATCTCTACTATAAGAAATGAAACTTTTTTTATCTTATAATTTCATAATAAATCTCCATTACATTCCCTTGAGATTCCTATAAAATTACCTTTCATTCTCCAAGATAGCAAGGGGAATGTAAAGGGAATCACAAAGACATTTCTCTGATAAATAATCATTTACAAGGTTGAATAGATAATGAATGAAAAAAGAGGGAAAACAGATTTGATGATAGGCATTTTTGTGTTTTATTGTACCCTCTTTAATAAGAAAACGAGGCAATTTTCAAGCTGAAATTTTTATATATTGTTCTAACTTTCTATGCAATGCTTTCAATTAGCTGCATGTGAATTTTTACATTCGGTATTTCTTTCTGTAGAAAGAAATTATCCTTATAAAAAACAAAAATCAATTGATTTTTACCTAACCTTCGACGAAGTTGAAGTACCTAACCCGCAGCGAAGCGAGGATCATAATCGTGCGTTGTTGTGTGTTGTTTAAAAAAAAAGTGTGTTGTCGTGTGCTGTTTTAAAAAAAACACTTGCCAAAAATGGCAGATTTATTTTTTTGGTAATAGAATTAATAATATATTAAGAGGTAAAATATGGCAAATGTTTCTGATATTCGTAATGGCTTAATGATAGAGTTTAAAAGTGGCATATATGAGATTGTAGAATTTCTTCATGTAAAGCCTGGTAAAGGTGCTGCTTTTGTGCGTACAAAGATGAGAAATGTACAAACAGGTAAGGTTTTGGAAAACACTTTTCGTGATAAAGATGTTTTGGTGGAAGTGAGAGTTGAAAAGCAAAAGAAGCAATATCTCTATCGTGATGGTGATTATCTCTATTTGATGGATAATGAAACTTTTGAGCAAGAGCCAGTCAGCATTAATGTTTTTGGTGAAAAGTTTAAATTTATGACAGAGAATATCGATGTGGGCTTATTAGTTGATGGCAAAGGTGATGTCTTGGGTGTAGATTTGCCCATAACTGTTATCCAAGAAATCGTTGAAGCAGAGCCCAATGTGAAAGGTAATACAGCATCAGGTGGTGGTAAAACTGCAAAAACAGAGACAGGACTCGTGGTCACAGTTCCATTTTTTGTTGAGGCAGGCACAAAGATCAAAATCGATACACGTGACGGCTCATACATAGAGAGGGCATAATTTGCACGTAATTGAAAAAGTACTTGACAATTAAATGATAATAAAAAATATTGTTTTGATAAATTAAGGAGGAAGCAATGGCTAAAGGTAAATCATTTGCAGCAAAAGTAGCACACGATATAAGTAACGAAGGCAAGCAAATTTGTCCCGTATGTGATACAGAAATTAGAAGAGCTAAGCTTATTTTAACTCGCGAATCAAAAGCAGGAACATGGCAACCAAAATACGAATTTCGTAATGTTTGTAAATGTAATGAACAAGATATAATGGCAGGAAAGATCTAAATCATAAGAGTAAAAATGGTATAAGCCAAACTGTATTAAGCTTAAGTTTTATAGCTACATATTTTATACCCTCTTATGACTTAAGAGGGTTTTTCTTTTTAAATAGAGTGTAATGTTTTCTCTTTTTTTATGTTTTATAAGAGAGACATTATATTTTCATAAATAGTGTGAAATTGATGTATAAGTATATTTTGGAGTGATTAATGAAGAAATTGATGATACTGATCGCTTTTGTTTTTATCATAAACATAGCATTCATGCACGCAAGCCCGCCTCACCCACTAAAGAAAAGCGGTATTATAAAGAGTAATGATGGTGTGTCTGAATTATTTGGACCACGATCTTTACAGAAGCGTATTGCACCGCAGAATGTGCTTGTTTTGATTTGTGAGTTTTCCGATGTAAAACTGCAAACAGAGCCTCAATATCCAGATTATCATCCTCATGATATCACTTATTTTGATAAATATATGACGCATTTGCGCGATTATTTTATCGACGCTTCAAGGAATCAATATCAGCTGAATTATACTATCCACCCTACTATCGTTGAGCTCGCTGCTACTATGGGCTATTATGGCGATGACTCTGTACCTGGTGAACGCCGTGCCGAGCTGGTACGTGATGTGATAAATGCGGTAGATAATGAGATCGATTTTAGTCAATACGATGCCTTTATTCTCTTTCATGCTGGCGGCGGACAAGAGAGCGATATCTATGACACACAGGCACATACAATATGGAGTACTTTTTTAACAAAGGCTAATTTTAGAGCAAAGTTTGACCCTAATAATATGAGTTATCAAGGGATACCCACTAATGATGGTAGTTTTATTAGCGAGATCACAATTGTGCCTGAGTCTGAACGTCACCCTGATTTTCCCGTAGCTGAAAACCCTTATCTTGACGATTATATCTTTGATATCTTTGGCGTTTTGGCGCATCAATTTGGTCATCAATTGGGCTTGCCAACGCTCTTTGATAATGACTCTTCCAATGGGCAATCAGCAGGGATTGGGAATTTTGGTTTGATGGGAACAGCTGTCTGGAATAATAATGGCAAAACGCCGTGCTTGCCCTCTGCCTGGTCAAGAGTATATTTAGGTTGGAATGAAGCAATTGTGATAAATACCGACCAAGAAAACCTCGAGCTCACCTATCCAATGGATAAGGCTGAAGGCGCAAAGGTTGTGTATAAGATTCCTATCTCTGAGAATGAATACTTTTTGCTGGAAAATAGACAAGCAAACTTTAGAAAAGATGCTATCGAAGTTAATGGCGTGATTAATGATCACCTTTTTAGCTTTGATGTATTGCCAGACTCATTGCAAGACTTTTATCCAGAGACAAATGTGCCGATGCTAAATATGATGACAAATGTATTACGAGGCTGTGAATGGGATTATTTTTTACCCTATGTGGATGCCGATACAGGGGCATATGTGGAGCCTTCGGGTATTTTGATTTGGCATATTGATGAAAATATTATTAATGCAACTTTTACAGATGACTTTGAGATGAATTCGCCAAATGGTAATGCAAAGCATAAAGGCGTGGATTTGGAAGAAGCCGATGGTATTCAGCATCTCGACTCAAATAGACCACACTTTTACATGAGAGGCAGCCCTTATGATGCATATCGCGAGGGAAATAGTATTTACTTTGGGAAATCTGTAAATCCCTTTACTGGAGATTTTACCATGCCCTCCAGTGAAAGCTATTATGGTAGCTCGAATATAGAGGTTTATAATATCTCCGCTTCGCAAGATACGATGTACTTTTCAGTGAGATTTAGCGATCAGACACACTTTGACAATGCAGAAGCAATAGAGGGCGAATTTGTCTATGTCAATGATTTTGATAATGATGGTCAAGTAGAACTCTATTATATCGATAAAGATGACAATATATTGGTAGATGAAAATGGTGCACAAGCGAGCTATTCATATGACTTTGAAGCGCTGCAACGCTTTTATGGCATATATGCTTTTGATAGTGTAGATAATAATTTGTATTTTCCCTGCGCTGGTGAGGGTGTCTTAAAGTTTGATGGTAATTCATTGCAATTGCAAAACACGGCAAATAATGCTTTTGACGTTTTCATTGCACCATTGATTACTGTACCTGATACTCTCTTTTATGAAAATAAACAGATACTATTGATCGGCTTGACTAAAAATGAAAATGATATGGCAAAGTTAATCACCTTCTACCGTGATCATAGCGATACAGAGCTGGCAATTACGGGTTATCAGCCTTTGAGTAATATGAGCTATCATGGCGGTATTGCCTCATTTTTGGCAAGAAAAGATGGGAAAAATTATCTGTTGCAGATTAGTTTAAAAGAGCAGACAATTAATGCGATTTTAGTGGATTATGCCCAGGTAATTAATGAGGCTTATTTACTGCAAGCAGACTTCGATGGCGATGAGATTAATGATTTTAGTTTGAGCTATAAGACTGAGAATGGGAGCTTTGCTTTGCTTATTTTCTCTGCTAATGGGACGCTTTTTTCTGGCTTCCCTGTAGAAAAGCAAGCGCACTCAATCAGCGTGCCAGTCATTGCAGATATAGATAATAATGGTACTTTGGATATTATTATTGGTACAGAAACGGGTTATCAAGCTTTTGCTTATAATGGGGCACTTTTGAATGGAAATTATACATCCGTCGAGGCAGATTCAACGCAAGAGGTTGAGAGTTTGATTACTCTGAATAAGGGTGATAAGACATATATTTTGGCATCACTTGGGCATGGCAAACTATGCCTTTGGAATGAAAAAGGCAGGGTGGTGTCTGGCTATCCAAAAGTGTATAATAAGGCAAAGGGTACCCCCTTTATTTATACAGTTGGCGACTCAGTTTTTGCTTATATTGGCACAGCAGATGGGAACATTTATCGTCACCATTTGAGCCAGTTTACAGCGGCTGATATCGCAGAATCTAATTTTATATATGCCTACGGTAATCTCAATCGAACTGCTTCTTGGCATAAGAGTTTGCCGCAAAATATCCTCAATGCTGAGGAGTTGTTTATCAAGGGTGAGAATTATATTTACCCAAATCCATGGATTTATCTCTATGATAATAAAGTCACTATTCGTACTCTGTTGAGCAAAACAGCAGAGGTGAAAGTGCGTGTCTATAATGTTGCAGGGGATTTGGTGTGGAAGAAGAGCGATACTTGCTCTGCTTTTGTGCCCAATGATACATCCTTTGTTTTGGAGACAAAAAAGCTTGCCACTGGCGTATATTTTGCTATACTTGAGGCTAATAATAAAGTCTGCCGCTTGAAATTTGCGGTGGAGAAGTAAAAAACAGGAGTCATTAAAATGAAAAAAATGATCACAATCGCAATATCTCTTCTCTTAATCAGTGTACTTGGTGCCGAGACTGCCGATAGCCATGCAGGAGAATATGGCTTTCAATTTTTGAAGTTTAACTTATCGCCTGCAATGTCTGCTCAAGCAGGAACAGGGGGCTTTTATAGTGCTTCTGCATCCATAGTCACTCAGGATCCAGTTGCTTCGCTGAATATCAAGGCGAAGAGTGTTCATTTCTCACAAATGCAATTAAATCATTTTGATGCAAATGCCTATTCAGTGGCTTGGCGTGATTCTGGCTTGAATAGTTCAATTGGTTGGTTTTTTACTACTTTAGACTATGGTAAAATCGACGAAAGACTGGATAATGGGACTTTGGTGGGTGAATATCATCCGATCGATTTAAATCTCGGCATGAATTATGCCAAAAGAATTACCAGCAATCAGCTTTTGGGCGTGACAGTTCATGGGCTTTATACAAAGATACATACAGAGTCGGCTTTGGGTATGTCTGTTGACTTTGGCTATTTGTGGCAAACACCATTGCAAAACACCAATATATATGCAAATGCGAAGAATATAGGCTTTACAGATAAGATGAAAAATGAGCGCATCGACATACCATATGCCTTGGAATTTGGTGTGAATTACCATAAATCTTTCAATGAATTGATTAAAATGAACCTCGAGGCAAAGACCATTAAACATGAAGATGACGATGAGGCAAAGTTTAATTTAGGGGGGCAAGTGGCACTTTATGATATCTTGTCTCTGAGAGCAGGCTATCGTTTAAACTATGATATAGAGAGCTTTACAACTGGCTTTGGCGTTCACTGGAACCGTTTTGAAATTGATTATTCTTATATTCCAATTGATTTAGATAACCTTGGAGACACGCACCATATCGGTTTGACTTATTATTATTAAATCTTTAAAAAAGGGGAGTTTTTTAATGAAAAGAACATTGTTGTTGAGTATGATGATTTTTGGCTTTTTGCTAATTAGTGCAATGGAATACGTGCCAAATGAGCTAATTATAAAAACGAAAAAGAGCCAAAAAGTACTTGATAATCAGTTCAAAGATAAAAAACTCAATCAGCTCATGCAAAGCAAGAACGCTGTATCTGTCTCCGCTTTGACCAGCAAAAAAGACAATCAATACTATGTGATTAGATTTGATAAAAATAGCAATTTGTCGCAAATTAAAACTGAGGCAAGCGCTATGAAAGAGATCGATTTAGTTCAATATAATTATCTAAATGTCTTTCATAGAACGCCAAATGACCCACTATATACCTCACAACAGACAGTGGCGGGGGTGATTAAGTTGCCTTTTGCTTGGGCAAATAATATTGGCTCTGCACAGGTATTGGTGGGGGTAGTGGATTCTGGTATCGACTTTAGTCACCCAGATTTACAACAGAATATTTATAAAAATACAGCTGAAATACCTAATAATGGTATCGATGATGATGGCAATGGATATATCGACGACTATCAGGGTTGGGACTTTGTTGATGCGCCTAATATGGATGGGCTTGGCGATTATCTTGATCGTGATAATGATGCCTCTGATGAGAATTATCATGGGACTCACGTTTCTGGTATTATTGGTGCCGATACAAATAATGGAATAGGCATTGCAGGCACAGCATGGAATGTAAGAATATTGCCGATCAGAGCAGGTTTTAGAACTGAAGATGTCAATGGTTATCTGGAAGATGACGATGCTGCGGCAGGGATAATTTACGCTGCAGATATGGGCTGCAATGTGATTAATATCAGTTGGGGTGACTCTAATTACTCGCCGATTATTGAAGATGCTTGTAATTATGCTATCAGTAAAGGAGCTATTATCGTCGCTTCGGCAGGCAATACGCCTGGTCCTGTGTGCAGTTATCCTGCCAGACTCAATAATGTTATTGCTGTTGGAGCAGTGACTAATGCTGAGCAGCTCGCTTCTTTCTCAAGCTATGGCATAGATCTGGATGTAGTTGCTCCTGGACAAGAGATTTTTTCAACTTATGGAGGGAATAGCCAATATAGCCATTTAAGTGGCACGTCGATGGCAGCACCTTTTGTTACTGGTGCAGTGGCATTGCTATTGTCACAAAACCCAAGCTTGGATTATCAACAGGTGAGAGCAAGACTTCATGCAAGTGCGAAAGATTTGGGCGATAAAGGCTTTGATAATAAGTTTGGGGCAGGGCTTTTGGATGTTGAAAAACTGCTAAAACTACCTTCTGCTCACACAATAATCGTCAATAACCCTGAAGATAGGGCTTATTTGAACGATGCTTTTGACGTATTTGGCACGATTGATTCGCCAAACTTCTTCCGCTACTCGCTCATGTACACGAATAAGGCTAACCCCAATACGACTGACTGGAAAGATATTTTAACTCATCAAAACACACCAAACTTTGTCTATTATGTCAAGCATGATGAGCTGTTGGGGCATTTTCATTTGCCTGCGATCTTTCCTGATGGCGAATATCGTATCAGAATTAGAATAGAGAATAAGGATGGACAGACTTTTGATAGTTATAAAACGATCTTTATCGATAGAAAAATGCCACTCTACAAAGAGAATACTTTCTTTGTGCAAGAAAGATGGAATGATGATAGACTCACTCATGTAGCACTTTTTGCCTTTAATAAACTCGTGCAAGTCAGCTTATCAGGGCAACTATATGATGCCAATAATTCGCCTATCAATGATGTCTTTACTGTGCATTCTACATTGCCAGATTCAATCTTTTCTCTCAGATTGCCAAATAATATTGGTAGTGGAAAACTGAGTGTAAAGCTTGAAGCAACTGACTTTGCAGGAAATAGTTTTGCTACTGAATGGATGCGCAATGTTTACACTATTCAAGAGCGCGAAATTGACTCTTATGGCTTTGTCGAGCAAGAAATAGGCGGGGGGTATACCTTTGCCAGAAATACATATGACTTTGATCGTAATGGCAAAAAAGAGATAATAGCCATGGAAACAGGCGAAGAGATAAATGGGGTCGTGCACGCACTTGAATATCAAAATGGAATATTTGTCAAGAAGCATACCTTCCCTGAAAAGTATAACCCTCTATATCTGGGCTCTACCTATAGTAATCGCACAAACCTCGCTGGCTTGAGTATCGAGCGTCTGGATATGTATGAAGGCTTTGGCGACCATAACTATTACCCAGACCTACCTTTTTGGTCGATCAATAATGTCGCTGGTGCAATGCTCTTTGACTTTACTAATAGGGGTAAAGAGGACTTGATAGTGTCGCGTAACTTGGCTGATCAAAACGTAATTGAATTGTACAAACGCGAGGCAATGGAGTTTAACAAATACAGCACAATTTATAATACTG
>ERZ795049.4581-NODE-4581-length-13616-cov-9.011651_pt1 | contig 13616 bp, 9 predicted proteins | sample MGYA00375133_ERZ795049 | MGnify/ENA primary metagenome ERZ795049 (study PRJEB30178, sample SAMN05720147) | activated sludge metagenome | isolation source: anaerobic digester from wastewater treatment plant | place: Japan | collected 2015-04-20 ...
CAAGGGAACATACAATGTGACTGCGAAACTGAACACCAGTCTTGGAGTACTGACAGGAACCAAGCAGATTGTTCTGGCAAACAACAACTCTGCCTATGTGCCATTTCTCCTTGACATGATGATAGTTTACAATGACCTGAGCGAGGTACAGGTTTTCCCGCTCCTTGCGGATAACTGCACCCTGGATATTGTTGATAATCCTGATAAGGAATACCCGAACAAGTCTGCAAAGGTGGCCCACTTCTCAAGAACCGGCAACCAATATGCCAATGCATACATCAGGCTGCCGGCAGGATTCAGGTTTGACCTGAGGCAGCAGCATGTCTTCAAGGTAATGGTACGCGGTAAGGCAGGAGATGTAATCCTTCTCAAGCTTGAGAATTCAGATCCGGCCGAACCATGGAAAACCGGAACGGAGATAACATATACGATCAGTAAAGACAATACCTGGGAAGTTGCAGTGTATGACTTCAACGGCGTACCCGGAGGATTTACCTGGACAGGTGATATGTATGCCCCGGACGTGGTAGCTGATGACAGGTTCAATCATGATTATTACAATACATTGCGCATAATGTGCAATCCGACGGTTGCCGACGGCACTCACAGTTTCTGGCTGGATGAACTGTCAGGCCCGCATGTGGAGGGCATCCATAAGTAATAGTTTTTGTTTATCATTGCCTGCCCTGACGAGGGGCAGGCAATGTTTTTCATATTTTTAAACCTTTCAGAGAAGACAGATGAAACTCACGAGACTATCGCTGGTTCTGTCAGCAGGATTTTTTATGCTGATTGCCGGCTCATGTGATAAGGGAAAGAGTGTTGCCGACAGTCCCGAAGTCAGGGCTGACAGGCTGGTTAAGCAGATGACCCTGGACGAAAAGATCGGGCAGATGTCACAGCTTGACCTTGGCTATTTCATGGACCCTGAACAATTAAAACAGGCTGTCAGGGAAGGAAGATGCGGTTCGCTGTTGAATTTTCTTGGCACTGAGCAGGTGAATGAGCTACAACGCATAGCTGTAGAGGAGAGCAGGCTCGGAATTCCGCTGATCATCGGAAGGGATGTTATTCACGGTTACCGTACGGTATTCCCCATTCCACTTGGGATGGCAGCATCATGGAACCCTGAAGCTGTCAGGCAGGCATTCCGCATCTCTGCCGTCGAGGCTTCAACCGATGGTATACGATGGACCTTCGCCCCGATGATTGACATTACATGGGATCCCCGCTGGGGCAGGATTGCCGAGGGATGCGGTGAGGATCCATATCTTGCATCAACCCTTGCAGCCGCAATGGTAAGAGGGATTCAGGGCGACAGCCTCACTGATCCCACTGCGCTGGCAGCATGCGCAAAACACTATGTTGGGTACGGTTTCGCTGAAGCCGGACGTGATTACAATACCACCTATATCCCTGAACCACTTCTCCGGAATGTGGCTCTTAAACCTTTTCATGCTGCAAAGGAGGCCGGTGCACAGACCTTCATGTCTGCATTCAATGACCTGAACGGTATCCCTACATCAGGCAACCAGTTTACTCTGAAAAAGATACTTAGGGAAGAGTGGGGCTTTGACGGTTTCGTGGTGAGTGACTGGGCATCTGTCACCGAGATGATTAACCACGGATACGCAGAGGATGAAAAGCATGCTGCAGAGATAGCAATCAATGCAGGTGTTGATATGGAAATGGCTACAACATCATACTACACCAACATAAAGGCTCTGCTTGATGAGCGGAAGATAACCATGGCGCAGATTGACGATGCTGTAAGGAATATACTCAAGGTAAAATTCAGGCTTGGGCTGTTTGACAATCCATATACTGATCCCGGAGCCGGGAAGAAGATACTTGACCCTTCATTTCTTGATCATGCCCGCACTGTAGCAAGGCAGAGCGCAGTTCTGCTCAAGAACGATAATGCTGCACTGCCTCTCTCTGACGAGAAGATCTCTTCCGTGGCTGTGATCGGTCCTCTTGCTGATGCGCCGCGTGACCAGCTTGGAACATGGTGCTTTGACGGCAGGGAGGAGAATTCCGTGACCCCGCTGAAAGCAATCAGGGATCTGCTCGGTGACAAAAAGGTCAATTATGTACAGGCACTGGCATACAGCCGCGATAAAAGCAAGGCATACTTTGCCGAAGCCGTATCTGCTGCACGCAGGTCTGATGCGGTTCTCTTCTTCGGTGGCGAGGAGTGGATCCTCTCAGGTGAAGGTCAGTCGAGGGGAGAGATAAATATGCCCGGAGTGCAGACCGGGCTGCTTGAAGCGCTGGCGGCAACAGGCAAGCCTGTCATACTGGTAATCATGGCCGGACGACCCCTGGCTATTGGCAGGGAACTTGAACTATCCGATGCCGTGCTTTATGCCTGGCATGCAGGCACCATGGCCGGCCCGGCTATAGCTGACCTGATCTTTGGCAAGGAGTCTCCTTCAGGCAAACTGCCGGTCACCTTTGTCAAGGGGGCAGGACAGATTCCTTTCTATTATTACAGGAACAATACAGGAAGGCCTGCAACCGATGAGGCATGGACACCGTTCGACTCCATCCCCACGGTCAACCCGCAGAGCTCACTCGGATACCGTACGTTCCACCTTGACTACGGCTATACTCCTTTGCTGCCATTTGGTTATGGCCTGAGCTACACGACTTTTAAATACAGTGATCTCACCCTCTCTTCACAGGTGATGAAGATTGACGGAACACTTACCGTCAGGGCCAGGGTGACCAATACCGGCAACATGGATGCTGACGAGATAGTGCAGTTCTACGTTCGCGACAGAGTCGGCAGCATAACACGCCCGATCAAGGAACTGAAGGGATACAATCGTCTCCGCATCAAAAGTGGCGAGACTGCTGATGTGGAGTTTACCCTGACGGCTTCTGACCTTGCCTTTTTCAACGGCAGGGAGACGGTAACCGAACCCGGAAAGTTCGATGTCTGGATCGGGCCAAGTTCTGATGAAGGGCTCCATGCTGACTTTATACTTGAATAGATAAAAAAATGGCAAAGATGATACAAGCCGGAATACTTTTGCTGGCATTCGCCCTCCTGGCGCCAGGATGTGGCCGCCCGGAAAAACCGAAAGAGTATCCCGATAATCCAAACACGGGAGACATGGTTCTTGTGTGGAGCGATGAGTTCGATTATAACGGGTTGCCGGATTCGAAAAAGTGGAGCTATGATACAGAGGGCAATGCCACAGGCTGGGGTAACAATGAGTCTCAGTATTATACGGCATCAAGGCTGAAGAACGCCGAGGTGAAGGACGGTTTTCTCTCCATAACGGCACATCGTGAAGATTTTGAAGGTTTTAAATACACCTCGGCCAGGCTTGTCACACGTCAGAAGGGTGACTGGCTTTATGGCAGGGTGGAGGTAAAGGCAAAACTTCCTGACGGAAGAGGGATGTGGCCGGCAATATGGATGCTGCCTACCGACTGGTCTTATGGTGGCTGGCCCGCCAGTGGCGAAATAGATATAATGGAGAATGTTGGTTATGATCCTTACAAGATCGTTGGCACGGTTCACACTGAGGCATATAATCACATGATCGGCACACAGAAGGGAGCAACCACCAATGTTCAGTCGTGCTACGGTGACTTCCATATATATGCCATTGAATGGGAGGTCAGGGAGATCAGGTTCTATGTAGATGACCTGCATTATTTTACTTTTACAAATGAAGGCACCGGCTACAAGGCCTGGCCTTTTGACAAACGGTTCCATCTGTTGCTCAATGTGGCAGTGGGTGGCAACTGGGGAGGCATGCAGGGTATCGATGATTCAATCTTTCCACGGTCAATGATTGTTGATTACGTAAGGGTCTACCAAAAGAAAACAGGAAAATGAAAAGGCTCATTGTGCTGCTTTTCCCCATCCTGTTTGTCAGCTGCAACAGGCCTCCGGAAAACGGTCCCGGGAAGAATGGCGGAACCGGAATTATGGCTGAGGGATGGATCACTTCGCCGCAGAAGGGTATCCTGTTTACGAAGCATCCCGGGGAGCTTGAGTTCATGACCAGTGCCAATACTGACCCGACCATCGTTGTTGACACAACACAGCGTTATCAGGAGATAGACGGCTTTGGGAACTGCCTCACCGGAGGCAGCGCCATCCTTCTCAATAACATGAGTCAGCCCGAACGCACCAGGCTGTTGCGCGAGCTTTTCAGCAGTGATGGAAACGGCATAGGTATCAGTTACCTGAGAATAACCATTGGCGCCTCTGACCTCAGTGACAGGGTCTTTACCTACTGTGACCTGCCTCCGGGTGAAACAGACCCGCAGATGGAGCATTTCAGCATTGAGCCGGAAAGAGCTGACCTGATTCCTGTACTGAAGGAGATTCTGGCCATCAATCCGTCACTTAAGATTCTGGGCTCACCCTGGACTGCCCCGTTATGGATGAAGACCAACAATGCATCTGTGGGAGGAAGCCTGAAACATGAATGGTTTGAAGCCTACGCGAACTATTTTGTGAAGTATATCCAGGCCATGAAGGCAGAGGGTATTGACATTGATGCCATTACTGTCCAGAATGAGCCCCTCCATGGTGGCAACAATCCAAGTATGGTAATGTCGGCTGCAGATCAGGCTCTTTTCATCAGGCAAAACCTGGGGCCGGCATTTGCCACGGCAGGGATAGAGACCAAAATCATTATCTATGACCATAATGCTGACCGGACAGACTATCCTCTTGCCGTGTTGAATGATGCCGGAGCCCGGCAATATATTGACGGCTCGGCGTTTCATCTTTACGGAGGATCGATTGATGCCCTCACCGCGGTTCATGATGCTTTCCCGGAAAAGAACCTTTACTTTACCGAGCAATGGGTAGGCGGACCGGGCAATCTGGCCGAAGACCTTAAATGGCATGTTGAAAATCTTATAGTTGGCGCTACCCGTAATTGGTGCAGAAACGTGATCGAATGGAACCTGGCATCTGACCCCTCGTATGACCCGCATACTGAAGGAGGTTGTGACAGGTGCCTGGGAACTGTGACTCTCAGCGGTAACAACGTCACCAGGAATCCGGCATATTATATCCTTGCCCACGCTGCCAGGCATGTAAGGCCGGGATCGGTGAGAGTATCAACCAATGCACTGGGAAACCTGCCCAATGTTGCCTTTCAGACCCCGTCCGGAAGCAAGGTACTTATTGTAGTAAACACCACACCCGACAAAAGAAGCTTTAACGTAAAGTTCAGGGGAAACACCCTTCCGCTCAGCCTAGACGGCGGAGCAGTTGGTACATGGATTTGGTAGGCTGTCATTTCTTTACCACCATGCGTGGAAAGCTGCCCTCGCGGGTGAAAATCCTTATGATGTAGACCCCGGGTAACATGCCGCTCATGTTGACCGTGGTCTTCCGGCTGCCGGCATCCTGCATCAGCAGGATGGTTCCTCCCATGCTGTAAACGCAGATAGTGCTTATTTCGGTTTCTGCCGTGACAGTGAGCAGATCACCAACCGGGTTGGGATAGAGGCTTACAGCGATGTCTGCCATGGGTTCAGCGGCAGAGGTGATCACTTCAGATAAAGCCTCCCAACTTTCCGGCAGGCTGTTGTCAAGCGCAGTGTCTTTCAGGCTGAGATATGAACCGTTGCCGCCTGCATCAGGCCATGGAGCCTCGTTTGAATACTCTGTAACATCTATCACGTTCCCGAAGGCATCAGCGAGAATGAGGGACTCACCGCTGTTTGAGAGATGTCTGGTGAACTGCCCGAAGGGAGAGAAACCGTACTTAGCCTGGAAGATGGTGGCATTTGATGCCAGAATCACGCACCGGCCAGGTCCGAGGGTGGTATTGGCAGGGAACTGATAAACAAATCCGGTACCCATGAAGTATATACCGCTAAGGTTCACGATGGCTGTCCCGGTATTTCGTATCTCCAGGAATTCCAGATCATCTGCGTCAGGAAACTGTGCCGAGGTCTGAGGATGATACATTATCTTCGTTATCGTCAGTTGCGGGACTTCAACGCTGCTGCATGTGCTGTAGCCTCCGAGCCCGGCGGTTATCCATTCTTCACGGGCCTGCATGAATGACTTGATGGCTGCAATTCTTTCCGTATGGTTTGTCTGCTTGTTCCATCTCTGGCAGTCTCGTGCAATGGCTTCAGATATCAGTTCCACGGTCTCGTCAATAAAAGCCTCCCTTACCGGCCTGTTCAATGGCATCTCCGGCTCCAGCAGTTCATTCCACCTTTTTGAGAGGTAACACCTGAACACGCTGTTATGGAACAGATCCCGCCAGAAGCGGGAACCATTGTTGTAAAAATGGTCCTCGAAGTACCACAGGTTGGTTTTGCTCCGGTCCATATTCCAGTGGAAGAGGTCATTGCCAAAGGTGAGGTCAAGGTCCCAGACCGGTCCTGCGCGAAGCTTCCCGTTGCGGTCCTTGTGGAAATATGTGCTGTACTGGTAGGCATCAGGATTGGAAGCAAATTCATTCACAATCATGAAATCAATGAAAGAAGGAATGTCTATCAGTGAGGGATATCCGTTCACCACGGAGACATCATTGTTTTGCACGGCTGATTCAAGCCTGAAGAAGAGATTGCTGATATATGATGTCTGTTCAGTGGTGGCGTTTTCAGGTTTGGGCAGGTCATGGATATATTCTACCGGGGAATTCTGGAATGAATACATCGTCCAGGCAACCGGATCACCACCTGTTGTTTTGTCAGCCTTTGATATGTATCCGCCGGATAGCGCGGGAAGAGCATTGTCGTTCTTGCCGATTTTTGTCACGTTAATCCTGTTGTCGTCCGCTTTGAGCTTCTCCTGGAGTATATATAGCCCCACGTAGTTGTCATTTATGATTACCTCGCAATAGACTGCCCTGGAGGCATAATTGCCCATTTTTCCGTAAAGATTATGGCAGTAGTAGTCGCGGATGAAGGCGGTGTCAAACACCATTCCGCCGAGTATCCAGTCATTCTCCACTGGCATGCCCAGGAGGCTGACATTATTGTTGGTTTTATCATCTTCCTTTCGGGTTTTGAAACCGTAGTTCTTCTTGGGTGATTCCTGTGAAGATGAACCTCTTGTTTCAATACCTATTCTGCCGTTATAATTCAGATAGAGAGGATTATCCTGATCGGTCACATAATTGCGCTCTCCCGGCCCACGGTCAATAATCTTCATCGTGGCCTTGATCTTTGGCTCGTCCGGGATGGTCACGCCGCCGTCAGTGCTGATGATGACAATGGGCAGGTTGCTGTCTGTGAAATTCTGTCCTGCAACCTGCAGAGACAAAAGAGAAAGCAATATAATCTGCAGAGTAAGTCTCATCTTCATTTCGTCATAACCTCCCAAAAGTAAGATATATTATGATTTAATTGAGTTTAGCGGGGTATATTTGCAGATAAACCATAGTCAATAGTTAACATGGCAGGAAAGAGGATCAGGGTAAAGGCACCTGCAACGGTATCAAATCTCAGTTGCGGATTTGATGTCCTGGGGCTTGCCCTGGATGAGCCGTTTGATGTGGTTGATCTTGAACTGACTGATGCCGGTACGGTTGTCATTGATGATATCAGGGGTTGTGGCAGACTCAGCAGGGATCCTGAACAGAACGTTGTTGGCGTTGTCCTTAAGGCAGCCTCTGCCATGGCCGGCAGCAGCACCGGATTCAGGGTCAGCATTGAAAAGGGTATCAGGCCTGGCAGCGGGATAGGGTCAAGCAGCGCCAGCGCTGCTGCGGCAGCTTTTGGTGCAAACCTTCTGCTTGGAGAGAAATTCACTTCGTCTGAAATGGTCAGGCTTGCAATGGAGGGCGAAAGGCTTGCTTCAGGCTCGGCCCATGCCGACAATGTGGCACCAGCGTTGCTCGGAGGAATTATACTTGTACGCAGTTACGAACCGCTCGATATTGTCAGACTCCATGTTCCGCCGGAACTGTACTGTGTGGTTATTCACCCTGAGACAGAGATAAAGACTTCAGTTGCAAGGGGATTGCTTGACAGACAGGTGCCTCTCACCACGGCTGTGAGGCAGTGGGGCAATCTGGCAGGGCTGGTAGCCGGGCTCTACAGGGAGGATTATGATCTGATAGGGCGTTCGCTCATTGATTTTGTGGCGGAACCTAAAAGGTCAGTACTTATTGAGGGATTTGACCTGGTGAGGAGCACTGCCATGGAATGCGGAGCTCTGGGAGCCGGAATCTCCGGATCGGGGCCATCGGTATTTGCACTGTGCAGGGGCGGCGATTCCGCGGCAGCGGTGATGAAAGGTATGTCGGAAGCAATGAAATCGCAGGGGATTGGATTTGATGCCTACGTGTCACCCGTAAGCAGGAGGGGTGCGCAGGTTTGGTAATCGGGCAGTTCAGGAATAGATGAAATATTATAATCTGAAAAATCCGCTGGTAAAAACCGGCTTCAGGGAAGCGGTTGAAAGGGGCATCTCGCCCGATATGGGGCTGTTCATGCCTGAGCGCATCCCCCGGTTGAGTGATGACTTCTTCAGACGGTTGGCATCGATGACCCTTCCCGAGATCGGCATGGAGGTGGGTTCACTCTATACGGGAGATGATATACCGAGATCAGTGATGCGGCAGATATGCGGGGAGGCTTTTGACTTCCCGGTAATCATCAGACGGCTGGATGAACGAAAACAGGTACTGGAACTGTTTCATGGTCCTACTGCCGCATTCAAGGATTTCGGGGCAAGGTTCATGGCAGGCTGCTTCAGATATTTTTCATCGCGTGATGATAAACGGAGGGTGGTGCTTGTTGCTACCTCAGGCGATACCGGTGGAGCAATAGCATCAAGTTTCCTTGGCGTGGAAGGGGTTGACGTAATTATTCTCTATCCCTCGGGTAAGGTGAGCAACCTGCAGGAGAACCAGCTTACCACTCTTGGCCGGAACATCACCGCCATTGAGGTGGAAGGTTCATTCGATGATTGTCAGGCGATGGTAAAGAGTGCTCTCTCCGGTTCTGCAAACCGCACAAATTTAAAACTCACATCTGCCAATTCCATCAACATTGCCCGGCTGATACCTCAGAGCTTTTATTACTATTATGCCATAGGCCGTTCAGGCAGCGGGATGGCAGTGTCTGTCCCAGGCGGAAATTTCGGCAACATAACGGCAGCAGCCATGGCCCGGAGATCAGGCCTCGGCATCCACCACCTGGTGGCTGCTACCAATGTCAACAGGGTGGTGCCTGATTACCTTAAGACTGGTATATACACTCCGGCAGAATCGGTTGCCACCATTGCAAATGCCATGGATGTAGGCAATCCCGGCAATTTCGTCAGGCTCAGGAGGATATTTGATGATGACTATGAAGCAATCAAAGACTCTGTGTCAGGCTACTGGTTTGATGACGACCGGATCAGGGAACATATAGGTCAGGAGTATCAACGCACAGGCTATCTGCTTGATCCTCATAGTGCTGTTGCAAGCCTTGGTCTGGAGGCTTACCTGAACCAGCATCCCGGGACAGTGGGCATTTTCGTGGCTACAGCCCATCCTGCCAAATTCAGGGAGATTGTGGAGCCACTCACAGGGCAGAACGTGGAAATTCCGGAAAGTCTCAGAAACTTCCTGGCCGGAAAGAAGCAATCGGTAAAAATGAAAGCCGGTCCGCAAAACCTCGAAGAGTACCTTGATGACAGATATCAAAATGAATAACCGGATTATGGGAGATTCCTGTCATGAGTTCTGAAAGCCGCGAGTTCCAGGTTTTTGTCAAGCCGGTTGGCGCCAGGTGTAACCTCAGGTGCAGTTACTGCTACTATTCCGGTCACAGTCATCCGGGAAGAGAATCCGGCGGGCAAAGGATGAGTGATAAAGTTCTGGAGAGATATATACGGCAGCATATTCAGGCAGCTGGCGGCGGAGAACTCTTTTTCTCCTGGCATGGCGGCGAGCCGGCGCTGGCGGGCATTGAATTCTACAGACGTGCCGTTGCGCTTGAAAAAAAGTATGCTCCGCCGGAGTGCAGGATGGTTAACGGCATCCAGACCAATGCAACGCTGCTGGATGATGAATGGGGCAGATTCCTGAGCGAGGAAGGTTTTTATGTGGGAGTCAGCCTTGACGGTCCGGAGCGGTTCCATGACAGCAGCAGGCTCAGGGCTGATGGCAGGGGCACATTTGCAGATGTGATGAGAGGAGTAGAAATCCTCAGGAGACATCGTGTGCCGCACGAGGTGTTGTGTGTTGTCAGCAACAACAACGTGCATGCTCCCCTTGAGGTATACAGGTTTTTAAGAGATCTGGGGATTGAGTTTGTCACTTTCCTTCCTCTGGTGGAACGAAAGAGCCGGAATTCATCAGAGGTGACCGCGAGAAGTGCCGGTGCGGCTGCCTTCGGGAGGTTTCTTGCTGAAATTTTCGATGAATGGATTGCAAATGATATCGGGAAGATAAAGGTACAGATCTTCGAGGAGGCGTTGCGCACCGCTTTCGGGCAGGAGCACACGCTATGCATCTTCAAGCCGGTCTGCGGGGCTGTGCCTGCAGTGGAGATGAATGGAGACTTCTACTCATGTGATCATTTCGTCGACGGGGAGCATCTGATTGGCAATATCATGAACCGGTCACTGGAAAGCCTTCTTGATGACCCCCGGCAAAAGGCTTTCGGCGAAGCCAAAAAAACAACCCTGCCCCGCTATTGTCTTGATTGTGAAGTTCTTGATATGTGCAATGGCGAGTGCCTGCGCAACAGGTTCATCAGTGCCCCGGACGGAGAACCGGGGCTAAACTACCTGTGCGATGGGTACAGATACTTCTTTAACCATTGCCGGCCATTCATAAATGAAGTGGCAAGGCTCTGGAGAAAAGGGAGTTAGCTCTTCAGTTTTTCCTTAAAGAAATCGGTTGTCCGTTTCCAGGCCAGGTCGGCAGCCTCCTTATTGTAACGCTCTCCGGTGTCGTTGTTGAAGGCATGCTGTGTTCCCTCGTAGATGAAGATATGGTATTCTATGCCAGCCTTTTTCAGTGCCTCTTCAAATGCCGGGATGCCTGCATTGATCCGTTCGTCATTGTCTGCGTAGTGGGCCATCACCTTTGCCCTGATCTTCGGTACATCTTCCGGTTCGGGTGTTGATCCGTAGTAGGGGACAGCTGCATCAAGGTCAGGTGAGTTGACTGCCACCTGGTTGGTCATTGCACCGCCCCAGCAGAAGCCTGTACAGCCCACTTTGCCTGTAGTGCGTGGGTGGGTTTTGAGGTACTTCACTGCTGCCACGAAATTCCTGATTGTCTCTTCGCGGTCAAGCTGGCCCATCATCTCGCGGCTCTTGTTCTGATCATCGGGTGTTCCGCCCAGAGGCGAGAGGGCGTCGGGAGCCAGCGCCACGAATCCTTCCATGGCCATCCGGTCATTGACCTCACGGATATGCGGTACGAGTCCCCTGTTCTCGTGGATAACAAGCACACCGGGGTATTTCTCCTTTCCTTCCGGGATCGAGATCCATGCACGCATGTCGCCGGAAGCGCCCGGATAGGTTATAAACTCGCTCACCACTTTCATGGCGTTTTTGGCGGCTGCCCTGGTAGTGGCTCCGTTGCAGCCGGGCAGGATGACCACTGCAGCAGCGGTTCCCCCGGTCACCAGTGCCAGCTTTTTCATGAATTCCCGTCGGCTCACATTGCCATTGCGGTACTCATCATACAGTTCGTCTACTTTCCTCTTCATTGGTTTGGTGCTTTATCCGGTTTTGAATCTTTAAATCTCCTGGGCTTTTCTCGTTTCCTCCTTGATCCTCTGGATATGGCCACGGCCGAGACCCTTCACCTCGCAGCCCAGCTGGAAGTAACGGCGGATTTTATCATCTGTCAGTATACCAAAGCAATCTATGATTGCTGCCGGCTGTCCGATGGTTTTCACCACCTTGTCAGGATCAAGGTTGAGGTATGCAGAGTGGGGTACGGCCAGAATCACTGCCTCAGCGCCTTTGAGAGCCTTATTCAGGTTCTGTTCAATACGTATCTCTTTTAGTTTCTCCTGGTTGCGGAAGAACTGTGCCTTGCTCTGTCCTTCAGCCGGGTAGGTATCCTGCTGTTCAAACTCCCACCAGTGTTCCACATATGGATCATGGACCCGTATCTCGGCGCCCATCTCTGCCAGTTTGCGGATGACCACCTCTGATCCGCTGTAGCGGGTATCACCCACATCTTCGCGGTAAGCGGCTCCCAGCACCAGCACATCGGCAGCAGCAATAGGTTTGCCCATATTGCGGAGAGCGTCGCGTGTCAGCTGCCCCACATGCAGTCCGCGGGTGTCATTGATATCGATAGCCAACGGGGTTATCCTGAAGATGTCATCCTCGAAGCCAAGTATGTGCTTGTATGCCCAGACACCGAGGCCTCCGTCCTTCGGGAGGCAGTATCCGCCTATCCCCGGTCCGGGGAAGATCATGTTGCTGTGAGTAGGCCTCATTTTTATGGCCTTTATCACCTTGATGAGGTCGACACCGTTTCGCTCTGCGAAGAGGCTCCATTCGTCGAGGAAGGCAAGGATGGTGGCCCGGTAACTGTTCTCCACAATTTTTGCTGTTTCAGACTCTATGGGCCTGTCCATCACAGTGAGAGGGTATTTTTCAGTGTTGAGCACTTCGGTCAGGAACTTAACGACCCGGTTTTTAGCCTCCTCGTTGATACCGCTGCAGACCCGCCAGAAATCACGGATACTGGCTACATAATTACGTCCCGGCATGACCCTTTCATAGCTGTGTGCCAGGAGCGGATCAGTAGTGATTCCACGTTTTCTGAATGCTTTCTTCATAATGGGATATGCCACCTGCTCAGTGGTGCCAGGGGCAACGGTGGTCTCTATGAGCACCAGAGCTTCGGCGGGGATATGTTCGGCGATAATCGCCAGCGAGGCTTCGAGGGCTGCCATGTCAGTATGTCCTGCATGAACGTTGCCGAACTCCTCCTTAATGTAGTCGCATTGAACATCAACCACCACCACGTCTGCCAGCTTGAGTACGTCATAGGTATATGTTGCAATGAGTGTCTTCTTCTCCCTGACACACCGTGCGATCATCGGGTCTACCTCCGGGTCTTCGGCCTTAACGGGTGATATACCGCGATTGAGCAGGGGTATCTTCCAGAAGCTGCGCACGCTTGGCCGTTGCATACCGATCACAAACTTCGAGGGCTCTCCTTTCTTGTCAACGGTATCAGCAATAATGGCTGCCATAACAGCCCCGACGAATCCAACGCCCATGACCACAACTATCTCGCGGCCTTTGGCACGTTCCTGTTTAACGCGTCTTTTGATTTTCTCAAACTCAGCTTTATAATCCTCCGGTTTCGGAAGGGGAAATTTTTCGCCGCTGGGGCTGACAGAATACTTTTCGCTCATATAATTCTATTTAAGATGTTAGACGGATAATTAAAAGCAGTAAAAAGAGATCTGATTGAAATGAATTCCATATTAACCTGCATTATTCATAGAAAGGGCATCTGTTCTTCATTTACAAATTAATCAGTCATACTTTAATTACTTACAACAAACAACCCCTTTTACAATGTAATACAAAAATAGTGAAAGTTCTGCGCCAGAATTTAACCTTTTTCTTACAAAGGGCAAACACTTAAAGCGAGTTTTCAACCAGTTGCAGGTTGTGAGGATTGCTCTTTGTT
>ERZ795049.4583-NODE-4583-length-13616-cov-3.586535_pt1 | contig 13616 bp, 12 predicted proteins | sample MGYA00375133_ERZ795049 | MGnify/ENA primary metagenome ERZ795049 (study PRJEB30178, sample SAMN05720147) | activated sludge metagenome | isolation source: anaerobic digester from wastewater treatment plant | place: Japan | collected 2015-04-20 ...
GCTAACATGCTGATTAACAGCGTCGACATACCAGCTATAATAAATATTATCATCATCATAGTCTAAAGCATTAACATAAAAGTTCATATACTCGTCTACACCCATTGTAATAATGCTATCTTCGGGAAAGAAAGATTCAATAATTGGCGCTAAATTCAGCTTGCGGGCTATAACTTTGGCACTATCATTGAATGTAACAACATTATCAAATGACCCGTTTACAAAAAGCTTCCCTGTGCCTGTCCAACCTTGTTGAGGGATAATTGTCAGGAAATTATTATTCATAATAAGATTAAAGTTATCGCTAATAAATGCAACAAAAGAATAGGCTGTGGTTCCTTCAACAGAGTCTTCAATGTAATTTAGCATGTTCAAAGTTATTTGTGTGTTTTCATTAATAATCAAAGAGTCTGGCAGATCAAAACTAATAATATGATTAAATTGATAGCTTCGCTCACTGGTATTGCTTGGCAAATAGTTGTTTCTAAAGGCTTTTGCTTTCAATGTGCAATTACTATTTATGAAAAGCGGCGCTGAATATACATTATCGTGGATGGTTGGTTCTTCATTATTTTTTGTGAAATAAACAACAGCATTAGAATCAGACTCAATGCTGACATAAATGGCATTATTATATATTCCAGATGCATAATTAATTATTGGATCTGGTATCTGTCCTGTTATAATATATTGAGCTGTTACCTGCTGAGAATCGTTCAACCCTGCTTTATATGCTTTAGCTTTGATTATTATTGTACTATCTTCTGGTGCAATAATAGGCTCTGTATAAGTTTGTGAAGTCAAATCCACATCACTACCATTTAATGTATAGCGGATTATTGCATTTGGTGTTTGCGATGCAATTGTGATTTGTTGTTGACTTGTAAAGATACCAGGTGAAGGTGAGAATTCTGGATCTCTCACATGCTCAGTAGCGATAAAATCTCTATTTATAATATCAGCAATAATATTTTCAATAGGATAAGATACTGGAGAAAAACTAAAATACTCTTTATAAGCCTTTACTGTGCACGTAGTTCCATAAGGAATATTAAGTTCATAATAACCCAAAGCATTTGTTTGCACAGTGTTTCTTGTATTATTTGTGCTTATAATTACGCCTGCCAGCCCCTGTCCATTGTACGTGACTGTGCCACTCACGATAAAAGTCTTCATAGTAGCTTGAAAGTCTTGTGTGCTCATATTTTGAGTTATTGTTATTTCTCTGGAAGGAGGCGTAAATGTGTAGGCTGGGCTTGTTGGAGTGATAAATAAATGGGTTCCATGTGTTGCAATAAAAGAATAATATCCATTATTATCTGTAAAAACCGAGTTGCTCCCTGCTATAACTTCGCAATTAACTATTGGCATACCATTTGAAGTAATTGTTCCGCTAACTGTGTATTGTGCTACAATTGCATTAAAATTTTGAACCAAATTACTTGAAATATCTTGAAAAGTTATTTGCTCTGGAGTAAATGAATAACCCGTTTTTTGGGGTATTAGTGTAATATCTTGCCCCTCTAATGCATTAAAGCTATAGAAACCAAGCGCATCTGTTGTAACTGCATTATTGCCATAGTTTATTACAACATTGCTTAAGGGGCTGAGATTTGTCTCTAAAACAGTACCCGATATAGTAAAAACTTGCAGAGGGAATGCATTAATATTGAGATTCATATTTTGATCGATATTAGTAATATTAATCGTAGCAGGTATAAATCTATAGCCATTTTTACTAAAAGAAATGGTAGTTGATGTATACCAAGATAGATTGAAGCTAAAGTCACCATTTGCATCGCTAAGAACCGAGCCTGTTTGGTAATTAATAATAACCCCGCTTAGCCCAATAGCACCCTCAGTAACTGTGCCAGATACTGTAAAAGATTGAATTACAGCTGAGAAATTAACTATTTGATTAGTAGAGATTTGATTTATTGTCTTTGAGCTTGGGACAAAAGTATACCCCTCTTTTATTGGTGTAAGTGTGATTGTATCATGAAAAGCAATACCTTGGATTGAATAATTACCAGCTGCGTCTGAAACGACACTTGGATAAGTATTACCTAAGGTGCTGCTAATAGTAATAGTTGTACTTGCAATATCTGCATTACCCGTAATAGAAAAATAAACTGGTGTGGCATTAAAGTTAATATTTGTTTGATTATAGTTCAAATTGTTGAGAGTATAGTTTTGCGGATCAAACACCCAACCTTCTTTTTCAGGTGTGATAACATAACTTGACATACCGGGTAAGTTGAGAGAATACTCTCCAAGAGCATTAGTTATCGCTGAATATGTGCCTGTATAGACATTAACCCCTGCAAGAGGCTGCCCTTCTGCTAAAACAATACCACTAACAGTATACAGCGGTATGACAAATGCGATAAAATTACAAGTATGGTTTGCATTTATATTTGTTAGAGTTTGTTGAGCTGGGTTAAAAGTGTATGCCACACTAATAGGAGAAAAAGTAATATTAGCGCCTCCCATCACGCCAGGAATCATATATTCACCCATAAAGTTTGTTTTAAGGGTTGTAAACATATTAAAGCTTTGAGCGGGGCTAATAGATGAGATATTAATCGAAATATTCGGTAAAGGGATCAGATCTTCATTCATCACCTTTCCAGAGATAGTGTGAGTAGTAATATTGGCATTTATTTCATAAAACAAATTAGGGCTTGAGCCGATTGTCCCACCAGGGCTGGAAAGCAATGTAGCTGTGGCTTGATAAATTCTTTGATCAGAATAATCCCATACCTTAAAGACTATTTCCTCGCCTGGTTGAACTGTTTGTATGAGAAATGTCCTAACCACCCCTCCGCCAGCGCCTGTATTATTGATTAAATTGGTCTTCGCACGTATTTGATTTCCAACTTGTGCAATTAGAATATCATCAGTGGTAGCATTTACACCATTTATTTTTACTCTTGCGCTTATTGTCATACCAGATCCATAAATAACAGGTTCGCTCCATGGATCTGCAATTTGTGCATAACTGCACGTAAAAATTAACAGCAAGGTAAATATTATAACCAATCTCTTCATAAATAGTACTCCTTACTGTTTTATCGGCACAATATCAAAAAAGATTAATAAAAGTAGTAAATATTAGGTACTTGTTATACATAAGGGCTTACCTTGACAAATATTTTCATCAATAAGGTTACCATTTTTAACGACTGTATTTCCCCTTAATAATACTTCTTTTATCTCTACATTAGTTGAATATTCTTCCCAAATATTCACATTTTGTGTATATGATGAGGGTATTGTTCTTGTTTTTCCATTGGGGTTAAATATTACAAGATCAGCATCAGAGCCAACGGAGATGACCCCTTTTCTGGGGTATATTTGTGCTAAATTAGCGGGGTTAAAAGACAAACTATTCATAAGCCTTGGGAGATCCCATTTATACTTTCCTACAAGTAAATCATAAAACATTGGAAATAAAGCTCCTAATGCAGGCATTCCGCTTGGGATATTTCTAAAATCACTGCTTGCCGCTTGATATGCAGTGTCACTAAAAGCTCTGTGATTTGAGCAAAGTACTTCAGGATAACCCATAGATGTTTTAATTTCCATCAATTTCCTACAGTCTTCACTTCTCAATGGAGGTGTCGTCAAATAATGTGCACCTCTTTCTCCAAGAAATTTCTCATCATTAAAGAACACATAATGAGGCGTTGTCTCGCTGGTTATAGGGCAATCTCTTTTTGCAAGTTCAATCTGCCCTATTGCATCTGCAGACGTTAAGTGGGCTATATGAATTGGCGTTTGGATATTTTGGCAGAGACCAATGATTTTTTCGACAGCATTAAGCTCTGCTTCTTCGGTATGGATTTTTGGGAATTGTGTTATATCACGATAGTTTACGCTTCTACCCATTTGACTCAAAATAGCCTCGTCTTCGCAGTGAATGATTATTTGTGGTTCGAATTTTTTCAAACGTCTAACAATTTCATTTATTTTGTCATAAGATAAATATAAGTTTGCGGTTTTGTATGTAGTATAAAACTTGAATGTCTTAAACCCCTTTTCAATCCATTTTGAAATATCATAAAAGTTTATATCAGAAAAGCGAGTTGGAGTGAGGTGCCAACGATAATCACAATATGAATTATTGTCTGCTTGATCTGCGACAGCACTAATTGCTTGCGATAATGATTGATTAAAGTTCTGTACAATAAAGGCATTTACAGTGGTAATACCATTTTGAATAGCGAGTTTTGTTCCACTTTTGTAGGTATCACTCTGATCAAAATATTGTCCTTTTTCTTCTAAATGTGTATGAAAGTCAACTATGCCTGGAATTATTGTTAGCCCTGCAGCATCAATAACCTCTGCATCGCTTTGTCGAGGTAATTTTTGACCTAAAGCAGAAATAACTTCATCTGTTATTTCAATATCAATTTTCTTTACTTCATTTTGCAAGCAAACACTACCATTAATAATATATCTTTTCATAATACACTCTCCATAAAATAATATTATGTTGATAAAAACATTTTTTAAAAAAAAGTCAACCATTTTTTACTAATTCTATGATATTTTAATTTTTAGGGAACTATTGGACAATAAATTATTGCAATTTGTAAAAAAAAATAAAGCTGCGGTGTGCCTTTTTTCATATTAAAATATATATAATTTAGTTTTACAAAGTTGAAGAATGCTGAAAAATGAGATGTAATTGATTTGGATAAACTAAGGACACATTTTGGTACAGTAAAAAAAATCACCTCTAAACCCGTTCGTAGTAGGTATCTGCTGATTTAGGTGAAAATAGTTTTCGAAAAACACCATTTTCTAAGCCCTATATATAGAGGCTGTTGTTTTTTATTTATGATTCTGTTTTATTCTGCTATAAGTTATTAAGAATTTAAATGAAATAAAAAAAGGCAGGAATATCCTGCCTTTGCTAAAATTTCTAATAATTTACATTCTTGCGATGTTTACTAAACTACCATCAACATCAAAGAATTTGTTACCATCAACGATTGTGATTAATTTGCCATCTTTTTCAAGCATCCAAGTCTCATTATCTGTATTGAATACGAAAGAAACATTGTTTGTTTCATTATCTAAGTCATAGATATCATAGCGATTTTGAGTTGTAACGACTTTGATATTTCTTCCATCTTCAGCATAATACTTAATCTCTTGCTCTGTCTCATTCATAGCGAGAGGATTTGAACCTGTCCAGAACTCAATTACATTAAGTAATGCATAATCCAAGAATCCACATGCTTGGTATACAGGCACAAAGAATAATACCCACATAACAATAGATTGGATGAATTTGTCACCGCTGACACTACCGTTGATTTGATAGATTTTTCTTGTAAGCGCAAACTTGCCATAACAACCTGACAATGTTACTGATAAAATGCTGATCAGTAAGAGTACGACTACGAGTTTTTTGATTCGTTTCATTAGAAACCTCCATTTTATTTTTGTACAAATATATCAAAGACCAATAATAAAGTCAAGATATATTTTATTTTTCTTTAATTTGTTCATCTTTTAGTTTCTTCCACCAAGCAATACGCTTTTGGATGTCTTTTTCAAAGCCAAATGAAGAAGGTGTATAGTATTGCTTTTCAGGCATTTGATCTGGAAAATACTTTTGATAATAATACTTATATTTAAAATCATGATCATATTGATATTCTTTTCCATAGTCCAAATCTTTCATCAATTTTGTTGGTGCATTTCTAATATGAAGGGGAACTGGCAAATGACCTGTCTTTTTTGCGTCTTCTTTTACCTGTAAATATGCTTTATAAATTGCATTACTTTTGGGAGCAGTGGCTAAATACACCACTAACTGCGACAGATGTACCGTACATTCTGGCATGCCTATAAAATGCACAGCTTCTTTTACAGCAATTGCTTGCACTAATGCTTGAGGGTCAGCCAGACCAATATCTTCAGAAGCAAACCGTGTTAAGCGACGAGCTATATACATAGGATCTTCGCCTGATTCAAGCATACGAGCTAACCAATACAGCCCAGCTTGTGGGTCTGAGCCACGCAGTGATTTATGCAGTGCGGAGATTAAATTATAATGTTCCTCACCTGATTTATCATAGAGCATAGCCTTTTTTGCTAAATACTTTTCTAAAAAGCTGCGCTGATAAGGCTTTGCTAAGTTATCCTGCTTAAAAAGAATATCTATTATATTAAGAGCTTTTCGCGCATCACCACCAGATAAGGCGACAATTAAATCAATTGCATCATCTGTAAAATCATCCATCTTGTTTTCTGCATTAAGGATATTTAGGATTATTGTCCTTATCTCATCTTCTGAAAGCCCATTTAATACTAAAACATGGCAACGAGAAAGAAGGGCAGAAATAATAAAAAAAGAAGGGTTTTCTGTTGTAGCACCGATTAAAATAATTGCCCCAGACTCAACAAAAGGCAAGAAAGCATCTTGCTGAGAGCGATTAAAGCGATGTATTTCATCAATAAAAAGAATAGTTGGCTGGTGGTTTTCTTTCATATGTATTTCGGCTGTTTTCATCACTTCTTTTACTTCTTTAATGCCTGATAATACGGCACTAAAAGCGATAAAAGGAAAGTTTGTATAGCTTTCGATAAGCCTTGCAATAGTAGTTTTTCCTGATCCTGGAGGTCCCCATAAAATTAATGAGTGAAAAATACCTGAAGAAATCATCGATTTTAGTATTGAATCTTGCTGTAGTAGATGATTTTGCCCTATTACGCTTTCAAGGTTCTTCGGTCTATACTTTTCTGATAATGGCAGATATTTAAACTCGTTATCCAATTTACATCTCCTTAATTTTATAAATCTCTGCGCAAGCAAGTGCTGCTAATCCAATAGGCGAAAACCTATTATTCTCAGCAAATTGATTAATGTCTGCTGGTTTTATAAACTCAATACAGTCATGTTCGTATTTATGGCTTGCATTTTGGTAAAGTTTTGCAACTTGTGTATTTGATAATGGTGTATCACATGCCATCAAAAACTCAGGCTTATTATTATGGAAAGCCCTGCCCATTCCGATACAGCGCAAGTTTATTATATACTTCTCAGGCATGCCCAATTCTTCATTTATTTCTTTATGAATCAATTCAAATGGGCTTTCAGGCATATTATTCTTTGATTCTAAAGTCCCGCCAATGATATGCCATTCGCTTTTGTTTTCAGCCAATAGCCCGCTCCTTTTACCGACGACAATACAATCATCTGCTGTTTTAATAATCACGCAAGCTGCTAAGGCATTTGCCAGCAGAGACATGTCTTTAATACTCTCAATATTCTTGATATTTGTGCCGATAAAGTCTTTGTACGAGCACTCTTGAACTATACAAATTAGTTGCTTGTTTAGTGTTTTTGCATCAATCAATGAATAGCATTCGCCATCATAAATGTGAGGATTATTCTTACTAACAATTGCCCATTCTTTTTCAATCATTTCTCGTATAGATGCGGGAAACTCTCTTTTACCCTCAATTTGTTTGAGCACAATATCCTGTGGCTTCCAATTATTAATAAACGATAATTCAAATAGCTTTGTCATCATTGTAATAAATAATTAATAAACTGTACGGCGTCATGACAGTCAACAAGCTGCTCCAATAGTACATCGATTGCATTTTGGTTTTGAAATCTTACTGTAGCACAGTCAAGATAATTAGGTATTCTCTTTTCCCACAATTGATATACATCATTCTTGTTTTTACCCCGCACAAAAGGGCGATCAGATCTTTTTATTCGTTCCCAAATAATGTCCCATTCAGGGTCAAGAAAAATAACAATAGAGTTAGATGCTTTGATAATTTTTCTATTCTCAATGTTTTCGGTTAGACCGCCACCACAAGATAGAATAGTATGGTTTTTCTGAATAAAATACTTAAAGAGTTCACTTTCTTTTGTTCGAAAATAATCTTCTCCATAATTTGCAAAAATGGTTGGTATTCTAATACCCTCATCTTTTTCTATTTCCAAATCAATATCTACCAAATTATAGTTAAATAGATAACTCAATCTACTACCTAAATAGCTTTTTCCTGCTCCCATAAAGCCTATAAGAATAAATTGATTATTCATCTTCTATCTATGCTTTCAAATATAAAAAAAAAGAATGCCTGATGGCATTCTTTTTATTGTTTCTTTAAATACTAAAGTACTTTATTTCTTTTGGTAAGACAAGTTCAGGTTCAGTTGCCTTAATCACATCATCAACAGTTAGTCCTTCAGCTATTTCAATCAAGTGCATTCTTTTGTCTTTAATCTCTATAACAGCCATATCTGTAACAATAAGGTTAACCTTTTCTTTAGCAGTAAGGGGAAGACAGCAATTCTTGAGAAGTTTTGCATTGCCATGTTTATCAGTATGTTCCATTGCAACAACAACTTTTTTTGCGCCAGTCACTAAATCCATTGCGCCACCCATTCCTGGCACCATTTTCCCAGGTATCATCCAGTTTGCAAGATTACCTTGTTCATCCACTTGCAATCCACCAAGCACAGTCATATCAAGATGACCGCCGCGAATAATGCCAAAGCTAATACAAGAGTCAAAATAGCAAGCACCAGGGATAGCGGTAATAAAGCCACCACCTGCATTAATCAAATCCTTATCTTCTTCGCCCTGTGCAGGAGCAGGTCCAACGCCCATCATACCATTTTCAGTTTGAAAAAAAACAGAAGTGCCTTCAGGTATATGGTTTGCCACTTCTGTTGGCAAGCCAATACCGAGATTACACCAATCGCCATCTTTTAATTCTTTAGCAATGCGTTTTCCGATTAATGTTCTTTTATAATTCTTATCATTTCGATCCATTGTTTCCTCCTCAAGCTTTGATAATATAGTCTATAAAGATGCCAGGTGTAACAACATCTTCTGGATTAATATCACCAATTTCAACAATCTCGCTAACTTCAACTATCACTTTTTCTGCAGCAGTTGCCATAACGGGATTAGAGTTTCTTGCTGTTTTACTATAGACCAAGTTACCCATTTTATCAGCCTTTTCTGCCTTGATAATTGCCCAATCAGCACTGATAGGTTTTTCTAAAATAAACTGATTGCCATCGATTGTCAGCACATCTTTTCCTTCTTCAACCACGGTTCCTAAGCCTGTTGGGGTTAATACACCGCCAAGTCCTGCGCCCTTTGCACGAATTCTTTCCATTAATGTTCCTTGAGGGATCATTTCAACTTGGATTTCACCATTGTTATACTGATCTTGTATTGCTTTGTTTGTACCGAGATGTGATACTTGTGCAGACTTAAATTGTTTCTTTGACAACAACTTGCCAACACCCCTATCCTCATAATCAGATGCTATACAAATAAGGTGCAAGTCTTTAGTTCCAAGCTTGACAATCTCATCAATAATTGTTTCTGCACATCCAACAGCAAGAAAAGAGCCGAACATAATGCGCTCATTTTCTTTAATCAAAGATGCTGCAGTTTTTGCATCAATAATCTGTGGCATAAATACTCCTTTTATTATATTTTTTAAAATAATCTAAGAACAGCGTATAGTATAGCATTATAGATACCTATCAGCCCAAAACATGTATAAGAGAAGTATAAAACGTATTTATACACATATTCTTTAAAGTAACTTTTGATAATGCTAATATCAATTTTCTCATTGAGAGAATCTATTTTACCTTTAATATCCATGTTAAAAATCAAGAAAGGAATAAACTCTCTTGCTATCTTCTTCACCAGTGCTTTAGCGAGTTTTTCAGACCAATTAGCCAATAGATTTTTCATAAAGCCTGGGATCTTTTTATTTGAAAAAAACTGATTAATAGAGTCATGCATTGTTTCAAACAGCTTATCCTCAAATCTTGCTAAGTAGTTATTGCGATCATCTTCATCAATAGCATAATCCAGGTATTGCTCGACTAATTCTGTCAGCTTTTTTATCAACCATTTCTTTTTTCTTATAATTAAACCAGGTGTAAAAGGGATTTTGTATCCGAATAAATATTTCTGCTTTTCACAAAAGAAGTAGCAGTAGAATGCAGAATTAATCAAATATCCAATGCCAATATTTGCCAATAATATGATAATAAATTTTAGTAAACCTATAAGAAAAAACATAAAAACTCCTTATTAATATCTATGTTAAATCAATTATTAAAAACTACGACCAGCACCGCCACCACCTGATGAACCACCACCAAAGCCACCAAAACCACCACCTCTTGATGATCCACCACCACCACGACTCAATAATAATAGCAGCCAAAACAAGAATCGCCCTCTGGTAATTATAGTAAGAAAAATAATTATTCCTAATACTACGAGCAGACCTGTGCTTGATGAAGACTTTTCATCTACTTGCGTTACTTCTGCCACACCAGTAAGGGTTACACCTTTGTCATTAGCAATGATCTCACTAAAAACAATTGTTGCACTTTTCAATCCACTATCGAAGTCATTTTTCTTGAAGAAAGGCACTGCATATTCATCAAGCACTCTGCCTGCCTTTGCATCATTAATCAAGCCCTCAAGCCCATATCCAACTTCGACCTTTGTCTGCCTTTCTTCTTTTGCTAATAAGAACAGCAAACCTTCGTCATTCTTAGAACCAATTTTCCACTCTTTAAAAAGCTCGACAGCATAAGTATCTCTGTCCAAGCCCTGCATATTATCTACAGTGACAACTGCAATATCTACATTTGTTTTTTCTCGCAGCTCTGTCAGTAGATTATCTAATTCAAGCTTCGTTTCAGAGCTTAACACTCCTGCAAAGTCATTAACAAAACCTACAGGTTTGGGATATGTGACTTTTGCCAATAACAATAAAGGAATGATCAACAAACATAGAAATAAAAAGTGTTTTTTAAACTTCATTCAGTATATGCCCCATCTTGTCTTTTTTAGTTTTTAAGTAGTGATGATTAACATCATTAGGATGTATTTCTATTGGAACCCTTTCGACAATTTCAAGTCCATATCCATCAAGCCCAACGAGCTTTTTGGGGTTATTTGTAAGTAAACGAATTTTATTTAAACCTATAGCTTTTAATATTTGTGCACCAATACCATAATCACGCAAATCCGCATTGAAGCCCAGCTCGATATTAGCCTGCACAGTATCTCTGCCATTATCTTGCAGGTGATATGCACGAATTTTATTGATAAGCCCAATACCTCTGCCCTCTTGCTTCATATAAAGAAGGACGCCCTTGCCTTCATTGGCAATTGTTCTCATAGCAGAGGCAAGTTGCTGACCACAATCGCAACGTAATGAATGTAGTGCATCGCCAGTCAAACATTCAGAGTGCACACGAACCAAGGTCGGTTCATCATGATTTACATCTCCCATAATCAGTGCAATATGATATTCATTACTTACTGTACTTTCGTAAGTTCTAATAATAAACTCGCCATATTCTGTTGGGAGATTAGCTTCTGAAGCCATTTTAACAAGGCTTTCATGATTAAGCCTATATGATATCAAATCTTTTATAGTAATCAGGGGCAAACTATGCTTTTTAGAAAATTCATAAAGCTCAGGCAGTCTTGCCATAGTCCCATCTTGATTAATTATTTCACAAATAGCTCCTGCTGGCTGCATCTGTGCAATTCGTGCCAAATCTACAGCAGCTTCAGTGTGCCCTGCACGTTTTAACACTCCACCATCTTCTGCAATAAGAGGGAAAACGTGTCCTGGTCTGATAAAGTCTTCTTTTGTAGCACTTTGTTTGGCAAGCTCTCGCAAGGTAATTGAGCGCTCAAATGCTGAGATCCCTGTTGTTGTACCATGTGATGCATCAACACTGATGGTAAACTTTGTCCCATGTCGATCGGTATTCTTTTCAGTCATTAAGTTAATATCGAGCCTTTGGGCAGTTGCTTTTGTTATTGGTGCACACAAAAGTCCCTTTGCCTGACTAATCATAAAATTGACATTTTCTGGGGTCATTAGCTCGGCTATTCCAACTAAATCACCTTCATTTTCCCTACCTTCATCATCGACGACGATGATTAATCGACCTTTTTTAAGTTCTTCAACAGCATATTCAATACTTGAAAATTCAAATTCACCCATTTTATAATTTACCTTCTTTTTTTAATTGCATATAATATTCTATCGAGCGGTTATAAGTTTTCTCTGCTTCAGCTGGAAAATAGCAAGCTGGTAATTCGCCATTTACTCTATGCGAAGCTATACATTCACAACATTTGCCATGTCTTGGGCATGGATATGTACAATTACATGGTTGAACATTGTTACATTCCATATCTTCTATCTCCTTTTTATACCAACAAGGGTCAAATCATCATCAAGAGCCAATGAATTACCATAGTCTAATAAGCTATGCAAGACGTTTTGAAAATCCAAATTTTCATAAGATTTATTGGCTTTTAACACTTCAATCAAGCCTTCTCTACCCAACTGCTCACCTTCTGAATTCTTTATTTCAATTGCAGCATCTGAGTAGCAAATTAGCGCTCCTTTTTCAGGAAAACTAATACAATAATCTTCAAATTCAGCATCTTCCCACCAGCCTAAAGCTAAGGCTGAGTTTTCTAATTCGACAAATTCCTCATTATTAAACATTACTGGAAACACATTTGGACCTGCAGAGCTCCAATTTAATGTATTATCTTTAACATTCAAAATACCTAAAAACATAGTCAAATACTTATCAACAAAATTGACATTGATCAATGCCTTATTCAATTGTTCAAGTATATTACTTGGACGTGGGCTTATAGCAATTTTCTTTAGATATTGATTAAAGAATTCTTTAAGAAAAACTGTTACCAGAGATGATGCAACCCCATGCCCTGACACATCAGCAAGATAAAAAAGATACTGTGATTCAGATATTTTGATAAAATCAAGAAAGTCTCCGCCTAAGTCTTCACATGGATAATACTCATAATTAAAGCAATACCTATTTTTCACTTCTTGATTAGACAAGGGAAGCATGTTCATTTGAATCTTTCTTGCTGCTAATATTTCTCTTTTCATGCGATTATTGTTTTCTTTTACTTGTAAAAAAAGATCTCGCATCTTTAAATATTGCCTCACCCTCAGCTTGACTTCAAATATATCATAAGGCTTTGTTATCACGTCATTAGCTCCAAGTTGAAGTCCTTTTAGTTTAGATATTTTATCATTTAAGGCGGTAATAAGCAGGATAGGCACATCAAATGTTTTTGGATTATTTTTTATCTTTTCACATACTTCAAACCCATCCATGCCTGGCATCATGATATCAAGAAGCACAATATCAGGTACAGTATGTTCTATAAATTCCATTACTTCAAATCCAGAGCTGCACTCAAACAAACTGTATTCCTCTTCATAGAATGATCTTGAAAGAATCAGTCTGTTTACTGGTTCATCGTCAACTATTAAAACTACTGGCTTTCCTATAATCATTAAAACACCTCTCAATACAATATAATAAAAACCGCTTTTTTAATCAAGTAAAATCTTTATCTAAATAATCTAAAACTTGAACCATGTCAGTTGGAAGCGGCGAATTGAAGCATAAATGTGCGTTTGTTTTAGGGTGGACAAACTCAAGTTTATAAGCGTGCAATGCCTGTCTATGCAGATAATTAGTCAAAAAAGCTTTTAGCCTTTTCTGCAGTGCTTGC
>ERZ795049.4585-NODE-4585-length-13611-cov-6.196223_pt1 | contig 13611 bp, 11 predicted proteins | sample MGYA00375133_ERZ795049 | MGnify/ENA primary metagenome ERZ795049 (study PRJEB30178, sample SAMN05720147) | activated sludge metagenome | isolation source: anaerobic digester from wastewater treatment plant | place: Japan | collected 2015-04-20 ...
TTTTACGCCCTTCTGGGCGCTTTGTGTGAAACTAACATTTAGTCAGAACGCATTGGTTTAATTTTAGAATAGAATATAGAATTTAGTTAGTCAGAAGACGATATTATGTGTTTTGTAAAGCAGGCTTAAGGTTCAAACAAAAGGGGCAAAGCATTTTCACCTTGCTGCAGATGGCTTTAAGATATTTTTTAATCCTTCAAAAATTATATCCATGGCTTTATCTTCGGGTATTTGGAGTTTATCTGCGATATCAAAAAGCGCCTTTATTTCTATATCATTTATCTTTCCGTTTCTTCCGACAAGAGGTACAAGTCTTGACAAGAGATAAGTTGTGTCTGTTTTGTTATCTCCCTTTATTTTAGATAGGCTGTCCTCGAACATAGGATTTATTTTGTTGTTGTTTACAGCATTTTTTACAATTTCTCTCGGGTCTTTGTAGTTATACGAGAGGATGTCAAGGAGACATGAATTTTTAGATTCATCCCAACCTTCATCTCCAGTCATAATGAGATAACCTGATGAAAGGAGAAACTGAAACTCCGGATCCATGTTTTCCTCTTTTGGCTTGAACTTCAATGATTCTATAAGCTCTTCCGTATCCTTTATGAGTTTTTTATCTTCCATGAATTGTCTTTTTTCAATAAAACACCTTCTTGCTTCAGAATTGTAGAACACCTCTAATGCTTTTGTCCTTATAGGATCTACGGGGTGAAACTTCAATGCAGCCATATCGTTTGACTTATTCAACTCCTTTATTAAATCATCCACCATTTTTATATAGTGCACGGGCGTTGTATTTACCTTTTTCATATTGAGCCCTGTGTTTAACTTGAACGATGCCTTCACTGCAGCATCAAAGTCTTTAACCGCAAGAAGCCCTACCCTGTCAGCGGACAACTGAGATAAAAAATCCCATGTACAGTAGATTCCTTCAACAAATCCCCATGGGGCGCTGTCTATATCAAACAGAGTGGAGGCTGCGAATGTGATGTGGTTATGCATGTATAATATATGAGCCAGTTCGTGGCCTATAACAAATCTTAATTCATCAGTATCTAATGAATCTATAAGGGCTGAGGTAAAAGTTATATAATGCGGTTCATCAGATTTGTAATTATAGCAGGCATGGGCATTAAGTACAGAGCTTATCTCCAGATAGAAATCAACAAGAATTGAATCAAGCCCAAGAAAATCTATTACATCATTGCAGGTTTTAAGAATCCTAGGACCAAAGCTATCGGAAAGCTTGAGGAAATTGCCTTTCACATAACGGGATAATGATTTATTGGAATTATCTCTTTTGTAAAAAAGGGGTTTTAGTGCGTCAACATTCAGAGCATCCATGAGAAAATCGTAGTATTCCCTTTCTTCTTTAATCCTTAATGCCTCAAGAACATCTTCGAAGCCTTCGTGTTTGCTCCCGGCGGCAAAACATTCCTGAACGGTATTTTTAACCAGTGTTAACATCTTACCTCCTTTTTTGTCCTCGTTTTTTTGAAAAAACACAATTCACCTGTTTTGTATAAAACCATGATAACTTTATAACATCAAAAAATGTCAACGGCTGGCAGGTACATTTATTTGATATCATGCTTTCTATTAATAGCGCTGTATATCTTTTTTAGAATAATTATTGAGAAACCTACACCGAATACAAGGACTATCCAATAGCCTGCATCATATATATCAGAAAATGACGATGATTTTGCTTCTTTTAGAAATTTATCAGGGTTTTTCTTAGCGGCTTCCTCATAGCCTTTACCTATCCCTTCGCCTATTGCCACATTTTTCTCTCTTTCACCTTTACTCAACTGATAGGCTGCGGTGATAATTCCTATGCTTAATCCACCCGTCATGATCTGTTTGTAATCTAACTTTTCAAGAAAGTGTGTGCCTCCCTCTTTGTATTTTTCATAAAGCAGAGCCTTTGCCGCAGGCGAATCCGCCTTTGCCGCATAACCGGTCAGCTTTGTCAGGTCATCTGGGGACGCATTACGCGCAAGTTGCCTAACCGCATCATCACCGAAATGTTCTACAATCTTTTCTGCTATACCTGGTGTCCTGGCTTCAAGTTCAAGGACTTCAGTGCCTATTCTTCTTGTAAGCGGTATCAATTCATCCGCCCGAACTGCAAGAGCCCTTGTCGCAGTCGGAACCTTAGAGCTGAATTCCCATACATCATCACCATATTTTGATGCCGCTTCCAAAAGCTCTAAGCCACCACGTTTGGTTGCAAGGATTGCATCGTCACCGTATTTGACAGTCCATTTTTCAAGCTCCTCTGCAGCTAATTTTTGAGTTGTTTTATTCAGTGGTTTTCCGCTTACCTTGGCTGCAATCTCCAACACCTCTTCAACGGCATGTCTAACTACCGGTGTGGAAGCGAACAAAATCGGTACAAAAGATAATAACAAAAAAGATGCTATGACATATATGGCTGTTTTTTTCATACTGTTTCCTCCTTTTTTGTAATTCTAGAGCATTGCAATCAAATCTTTGGCTGTCTTTCTATTTAATTCGCCGTATTCGTCTGCTATTCTTCTAACTTCATTTTCAAAATCAGCCAATGTTTTATGCCTGTATTCTCTTATTGCATTTTGTAATGTGGCTGTTACCTCATTTTTCATGACATACTGGGCTTCATAAAGGTCGTAGGCGGTCCATGCAGCTCCTCCAACAGCTAATACTACGCCGATAATGTCTCCTATGGGTAAAGGACCATCTGCTGCTGCCGCAATCGAAGATGACAATACTGTTTTGCTTGCTTTTGAGGCGATTGAGCCTAAAACTTTCTTCGCTGAAGCAACCGTTGATTTAATAAATATTCCCTCAAGAGCAATTCCTATAACTGAACAAATAGTAGATGTAGCTATCTTTGTCGACTTTTCAGGAATTGAATTTAATGTCTTGATAAAATCCTCTATGTTGCCCTGTTGTTTATAACCCCTTTCTTGGATTATCAACCTGGATGTTGAAGCCATTTCAACTGTCATATCGGTATAATTTTTTGCAAGCTGTTCATTAAGCCTTTCAATTACGGTTTGAGATTCTTTTGCCCCACTTAAAGATGGCTCTATTATGTAATGACCGAGAATCTCATTTATGAATTTGTCCGTGTCAGAACCGCCATTAGCCGCATCGCTTGCTATATAATAACTGAGTTTTGCGCATCCCTTAAATCCGGCAAGCCTATCTACTGCATGAGGGATGTTTGCCTCAGCCCTGTTAAAGCCCTGATTAATGCCGGTATTTATGTCCTCGATTGCCTTTTGAACCATCACCTTATTTTTGGCATCTGTAGCATCAGCTATATTGTTTAACTTGTTTGTGATTTCTTCATAAATCGCATGGTTTTTGCCTGCCGGTAATTTATTGGGAGGCTTGGGCGCAACCGGTATGTCATCATTTAATACGAAGTAGAATAAGGCGATGAAAACGCCTATAACAGCGGTTGTTATTACGGCTGATTTACCCATTAAAATTGTCCTTGTTTATTGCTCGTCGCTTGTTCAAACATTACAAATGTATAGCCCTTTCCTTTCCATTACCGTTTACAGGGATTGCGGGAACAAGGGGTATGGAACAAGCCTTTTTCTCTGCTTTATCTTTGTTTTTAGATGCCACACAATCTATGACGATATAGAGCAAGCCTTTTAGAAACTCACAAATTCCTGTTGTGATGCCATCTGCTATGTATCCTAATACCCATACAGGACCAAAAACAAACATAGATACAATAAACACAACCGCTATCATGATGAAGTTTAATATTGGCAGGCAGCCCGTAATCCCATAGAAGGTTGCAGCACCGGCAATCATCGGCACAAAATACATGAGAGCCTTTACAGAGCGTGCATAAGAGGGCGGAACATCGCTTTGTTCCTGTCCCAATGTATCTGTTCCGTGAGGACTGGCAGCTATAACCTCATTTGCTGTGGTCTGCTGATTAATGTCCGTTGATGCCCCGAAATAGCGTATATTACCTGTTAAACCAAGAAGCCATATGCATAAAACAATACAGAGTATTGCCCCTCCACCAAGTGCGTATCTTATGTTCTTGGAGATGTGTTTTGGTGAAAAATACATGTGCAGGTCAGTGATGCCAAGTATATCAAAGAGCACAAGCCCGAAAAGGATTGTAGCAAATATAAGCTCTGCTGCCATAATCATCTCAATGTTCAGATATTCAGGCAGGTACTCCAGCACAATGGATCTGCCGTCTCCGAATATGGCATCAAATGTAACAACGAGGATTAGAAAAGATGCAAAGATGCTTAAACATGTGATAAAGAAGTATATTATTGTGCCCGTTATCCTCTGGCCGCCTTCACTGTGGATACCGAATGACCTGTTCGTCCAGTTTATAAAGTAAATAATCCTTTTTAATACGTAGCCTGTCCCGGATTTTATAGATTGAGGCAAGAACACGAATATACGGAAAAACGCATCAACCCATGCCTTTACGCTGTGATGAGGAGCAATGAGCGCCAGGATATATACAAGACCGGTAAACAGTGAAAAAACACCGCAAATACCCAAAAAGATATAAAATATAGATATTTTATTCATCTTATTACCTCCTTGTATATTTTGCCAAAGGCTCGTCTATATGCCTTATATCTAAAGATGCTGCCCCTGCCTTTTTAAAGAAGTCCATCCAGTAGCTTTTTAAGGTTTCGCTATTGTCGTTTGTCTGAAAATCCATGGCATATACGTAAACTCCGTCCAACCTTATATTGTATTTATTCTTCCTTTTTGCGTCATCTTCGAGGTCAGAGAATATAAACAGCAAGGATCTTAAATTGGTCTCTCTCGAGAATCTTGCAGAGCTTGCCATTAGCGCCCCGTATATATCTGTCAGATTAGATTTGGGCGATTTGGATTTATTAACCGCATTTATTATGTTTTTCTTTATCTCATGGTTTTCCCTTATAAGTTTTCCTTTCATCTTTTTTGCATTTATCCCGAACGGATTGTTTATTCTATTCAAGTCGTTTAATACTGCTGAAGCAATATTGTTTTTATCCGCATAAGAATCATCAGATATCCAGCGTACATAAATCTTTACACAGTTATTATCGTTTGCAATGATATTGCTGATGTTCTCTTTTGCCTTATCGAGGTAAGTGTAGCTTAAAGAACCGTCAATAAGAAACATGCACTGGGAAGGCTTTTTCGTATCTGCCCAAATCGTTGTACAAGTTGTAAAAATAACCAATATCGAGGCCATGAAGAAATTAAAAACCTTTGTCATATCTCACCTCCATGTCTTTTATTAATATTGTAAACACTCGTTAAGCCAACGGTTGACATCATAGTAAAGCTAATATATTGTTTATGAAACAGGAGGACACCATGGAGAAAAGAAAACCAACTTATAACGCGGCTGTGAGGATGGCTCAGCTTGTATCAATACTATCCCAGGCATGGAGGCCTGTTTCTATAGATATTATTGGTGAGCAACTCAACATATCTCTCAGGACCCTTAAGAGATATCGCAAAGCATTAAATGAACAACTGGCAGCAAGTGACGGGAGTAATTTTTTAAAAGTGATACGAAAGGACAACAAAGAGATGTGGTATCTGACTGATCAGGAGGAAATTATTAATGCAAACGCATTCAGAATCATATCAGTGTTCGTTGCCAAATCGCTTTTGAAATTCATGGAAGGAACCGTAGTAAAAGATACAATCGATAATATATGGGGAGCAGTTATAGGCCAGCTTGCACCTTCAAAGAAAAAGCAGCTTGAAACATTCGGGAAGAAGATACGATATACTGGATTTGGCAGGAAAAACTATGAAGATATGGATATGGCTCTTGCAACCATATTGAGGGGACTGATTCATGAAACGAAGATTCAGATAACACACTATTCCAAGACAGATAAAAAAGAAAAGAATCATATCATCCATCCTTATACGCTGCTGCTTCACAGGGATTCTCTGTACCTCCATGCATATACTGAAGACTACAGACAGATAAGGACGTTTACCGTTGATGCGATAAAGAATGCTGTAAATCTAAATGAGAGGTTTAATTATCCAGCCGACTACGACCCGGAGAAACTTACTGAAGGGTCTTTCGGCATATATCAATCAAAAGGGAAAAAGCCACAAAAGATTGTTGTAGAATTTAAAGAATATCTCTGGGATTATATAACCACAAGGTTATGGCATCCAACACAAAAATTCTTGCCAATTAAAAACGGATGGTTTAAAATGGAATTATACTTAGCAGATATTACAGAATTTATTCCATGGGTACTGGCGTTTGGGAAAGAGGTGAAGGTGGGGGAACCAGAACAACTTTTTTGTGCGATACAGAAGGAGTTTACCGAAGCCGTAAAATTTTACAACAATTAAAAAAGGAAAAACAGTGATTAAAATAATTATTTTTTTTCTAATACAACTATTATTTTTTGTTTCAATTTGTTTTGCGAAAAGTGGTTGGGAGATAGAGTGGGAAAAATTTCATGGAATAAAAATTTACGATAAATCCGCAAAAGCAACTAAATTTAAAAGTTTGCTTGAAAAAGGCGATGCTTATCAAAAATCAGATAATTATTATGATGCTATAAGTTTTTATACAAAAGCAATTGAATTAAAGCCAAATAGTAATATTGGTTATTTTAAACGAGGAGTTAGTTATTTTTCTCTAAAAAATTACCAATATGCGATATTTGATTTTAATAAAGCGATAAAACTAAACGCTAAAGACCCACTTCAATATAGTTACCGTGGAATGAGTTATACTAATCTTAAAAATTATCTAATGGCTATAAATGATTTTAATAAAGCTATAAAGTTAAATCCAAAAATAGCGAATGAACATTTTTATGCAGCTCGTGCACTTTGCTATTCTGCTCTTGGCCAAGGCCATCTACGAGCTACAAGCGATATTATAAAAGTTCGTGAACTGCCCTTAATTTCAAATGATTCTTGGTACAAGTTAGCTTGCTCATTTTCTTTGATGAACATGGAATCAGAAGCTTGCGAAAGTTTAAAAACATCCGTCGAGCAAGGGTTCAACGATTGGAATCACATTAAATACAATAGTGAACTAAATAATATACGCAATGCTTCTTGTTATAATCAAATAATGCAAAAAGCACAAGCAGAAGCTGGTAATGTTAACTCTGAGCCTCCAAGCTCTCAAACGCAACCACCTTTTGATCCACTAATGTCCAGCCTATCAGTAGGTTATTTGAAAACACCACGCTTTTTGCGTGTTCATTCCGTTTCTCGCATGGTGGAAACAAATGAGGCACTTTTTTATGACCCAGAAACTGGTATAATTAATTATCCCTATCAAGGCGAAAAGGTTGATCCTCAAGATTTTGTGGAAGGCAAAGATGCGAAGATTCAAGGCACAACTGAGGAAATAGAAGATAATATTAATATAAAGTTAGCGTTTATTACCGATTTCTCATTTTCCCGTGTACTATTAAACAGGGCTGAGTTGCCTCTCGCTGACCTTAAATTTAAACAAAATATTCTTAAGCCTTATCCTCGAAAAGAATATGAACTGCAGTTTTTGGTTCCCAAAAAAACAAACAAAAATATGCGATTGGATATAATTACGCAGCAGGGCAGACACATTAGCTTTAGCATTGCTGTAGATAAGGAGCGAATAACAATTACTCCTTTATCACGTACCCAAGCGTATAAAGAGCTATACTGATCTTTTACAGTTGTATAAAAATAGATGTATTATTTCACTAAGATAACTGCCATCAAAAAGTTCTTGGCACCACAAAACATTCCATGAAAAAAGGTGTGCATCATGATGCCTCACGAATGGTTGGCGGTAGAGCAACACCGACAGCATGGAAAACTTTACCGCATATTCCCTTGCACTCACTTCTGACAATAAACTTCCTGCCGTTCTCCTCGATGGTGATCTCCTGCAGGGCAGTAAGATCCTGCTTGATGTCCGACCATTCGAAGTCATAACCTGCTTTTTCGAGTCTCCGGTACAGTTCCTTTATGAGCACAAGGGCAAGGAAGCTGCAAAAGACATGTCCCCTGATGGTCGCATCCTTTTGGTGGAAGATGGGTCTTGTATCCAGAATGGACTTCATATCCCTGAATACCTGTTCTACCTGCCAGAGTTCCTTGTACTTGAGAGCCACCTGTTCGGCGGTAAGCTCTGTATTTGTCCTTAAGACCCACTTCCCGTCGAACCGTGCTTCTTCGGCTATCTTCTTTTCATTGATGGCAACGCAATCTTTGTCCATGGCTAAATACTTCCGGTACCCCTTATTTCCGACAAGGGATTTGGGGGTGTTTTTAAGTTTCTCCCGCAGGGAATCAATGATGGCCTTACGGTCGGCAGCATCCCGTCTGGCCTGCCGTTCATTCAGGCAAACGATGTAACGGCGGCCATCTACGATAACCTCTTTGACCTTCAAGGGGGAGGGGTCTTTTGAGGATACGCCTTCGGGATAAACTTCCCGGTACCGTCCTGCCCGGGAGAGAACCCCTTCTTTGACCTCTTTTATCTGCCTCATCCTGGCGCCGAGAATGTACGGGATATGCTCCTTTTCCAGATATGCCATTGTTTCCTGGCTGATCATCCCCCTGTCGGAGACAATACAAAACCTGCCGATGGCAAAGCGCATCTTCATCCTTTCCACAACGGGGATAAGGCTTTTCACATCGGCTGTGTTCCCCGGCCACATCTCACAGCAGATGGGATTACCCTTACTATCAAGAACAACGCCCGCGATCATCTGGGGCAGATCGGGGCGATGGTCCTTGCTGTTTCCACGTTGACCGATGGTTTCGCCGCCTTCACCCTCAAAATAGAGGGAGGTGGTATCGAAGAAAACAACATCGAGGCTGCTGAAGAGATCCCTGCGGAGACAAAAGAGATCTTCTTCAATGATGTCTTTCATGCAGCGTGGAGAAAATCCATTCTGGTCTTCAATCTCTTCCCCCAGATATGCCATGGTACGGTACAACTGGTGAAGAGACAGGTTATCAACGTCATCTATGGCGTAATCCCGATGCCACCTATCGCAGGATCTGTCCGAACCGGAAGCAAAGAGCCTGTGCAGGACTGTCAGAAATACTGCCCTTTCGCCGGAGAAACCGAACTTTCTCTCAATCAGAAGATTTTTGAGTATGCTGTCGAGTCCCACTTCCTTCCAGAGCCTCTCAAAGATAATAGCAGGGCCGACCTTCTTTGCAGAGGCAACGACATTGCTTTTTTCCGAGAGGACAATGAGGGCCTTATGTGAAAATCGTGAGAGGGAACGGATCAGGCTCTCCACATCCCCCTTCTGTGCTAATTGATCCATGCGGCCGACAGTTGCAATGACCCGCTGAACAGTTTTCCCTTCTTCTCTTCTGTTTTCTACAATCTGCAGATATTCATACTTTCCTGATTTCTTGGTTCGAGCAAACATTATAATAACCTATTAGGACACCCATATTGTATATGTTATATAACAATATGTCAATCATATTATTCATATGCTGTGGCACCACAATCGCGATAATTGTTGTTGCGAATATGACCCTGGTGTAGTATTTTCAATAGGTTATGAAGGGTGAACGGGAAATTGGTGTAAAAGATCAGTTAAAGGCATGGATAAAACGTGATCTGTCCAATAAACGATATGTCTACTTTTGGGCTGACGGCATCTATTTCAATGTCAGATTAGAAGACCCTGAAAACAAAAAGCAATGTTTCCTTATAATTATAGGTGCATTGGAAGACGGCACCAAAGAGCTGGTTTCTGTCCTTGACGGATACCGGGAGAGCAAACTGTCATGGATGGAACTGCTCTCTGATTTAAAGCACAGAGGTCTTGCAGAAGGTCCACTGCTTGCCATCGGAGACGGAGGTCTCGGGTTCTGGGCAGCCATAAGTGAAATATATCTTAAAACAAGGCAACAACGTTGCTGGGTGCACAAAACAGCAAACATCCTTGATAAAATGCCTAAAAGCATACAACCGAAGACAAAAGAAAAGATTCACGATATCTATATGGCTCCTACAAAGCAGCAGGCTCTTGTCGCATACAATGTCTTTTACTCTGTTTATGGTACAAAGTTTGAAAAGGCCTGCGAATGTCTGGCAAAAGATAAAGATGTTCTCTTTAGCTTCTATGACTTTCCATGTGAGCACTGGATTCATATCAGATCGACCAATGTCATCGAATCTACATTTGCAACGGTAAGGTTGAGGACAAAAAAGACAAAAGGATGCGTATCACGATTGGCTACCCTTACAATGGTATTTAAACTTGCCCTTGAGGCACAGAAGACCTGGCATAAGATAAAAGGCCATAAACTTATCCCCCTATGATAAAAGGAGCCAGATTTGTTGACGGTGAGTTAGAAAATAAAGGGATACAGGTGGCATAGAAATGGAGAAAAAGGAAACGGTGGAAAAGATCTTAAACACAACTATTGAGAATATTTCTAGGATAAATTATAAATTGCAATAACATAATGATGCGAATTCCTTTTAGAAAATTAGTAAATATAAGCGCCGGTAGACTGGTGATGGTGGTATGCGCTTTAATTTCGATTTACTTCTGCTCTTCACCGTCTTGGGCTATGGATCCCCGGCTTGTAGTTGGTGATGCCGCCGAAGGATTAATGAAAGATTTTTTTAAACTTGAAGGGTGGAAAACAGTAGAAGGCCAAGTGGGATCACATGGTATAGACGGACTCTTTGTTAAAACTGGGCCAGGTAAAAATATTGACGTGTTGGTAGCCGAGAGCAAATACGGTACAAGCAAACTTGGTGAGAATCTTATTTGTGGTAAAAGACAAATGTCTCAGGCATGGAGTTTATGTAAATTAGATGAATTGATAAGCAGTACCAAAAAAAGCGGGGGCAACGCAGAAATAATTAGACAATATGAAAAAATAAAGGAACGCATTCAAAAAAATGACTACAGGGCTGAACTATGGCATGTTACGCCCGAGAACGGAAAGATACGGGTAAGCTTGCAGCAGGTTAAAAGCAAGGGCGAAAATGTTGGGTTAGGTAAAGAAACTTTAAACAAAGTAATTGATCTAAAAAATCCTCAGGATTCTTTCCAAATGAAAATGGCTAATAGTTATTTTGCTAATATAGACAGGAGCTTAAAGGAGAAAGGTGTTCCTGATATTGACAGAGATAAAATTATGAGAAATATAACGAATAATCCTTCTAAAATAAACAATATTTTAACAAAGTATCGAGTAAAGTCTCCCCAAACAACACCCCAAACAAGCTCAATTCATAAGCCTAATGTGAAACCACCCAAAGAAAGTCCTTCTACACAAAAACTGGTGAGAGGTTTTGGAGATAAGTCAACAAAAGTTCCATTCACACCAATTAAAAAACGAGTAATAAAAGGTGTTTTTAAAAATATAAAAACGGGTTTTGCTTTAGCAAATGTCGGTTCTATTATTCCCGGAGTAGGTAATATTTTTGGTTTTTTGTTTGGGGTTGCTGGCGGTATGGCAATAGACTACTTAACGGATGCGTTTTTTGCTTCAGAACCGTCGATGCAATCTTCTCTTGAAGAACAAGCAGAAGTCATAAAAGAAATACAAGAAGGTTTCGAACAAACCAAAAGAAGCATAGAAGCTGTTCAAGAACGCATGGCTCAGGAGTTTTCCATTTTAGGCCAAGATATTCAACAAAAGCACGATGAACAAATGGCAGCCATAAACCTTAACATCTCAATCTCGAGGGATATCAAAAACCTTACGGAAAAAATCCATACTGACCTGATAATCGGGATTGATTATCTCAGCAGACAGATAATTCAAGTAGACTCAACCTTAGATTCAATATCCATCAAAATAGATAAAATATTTGATAGACTGGATGCCTCATTGAAAGCCAATTACGACAATGGTATTTACTACATGGAATTATATGATAAAACTAAATTATTCGATAAGAGCAAGGGAGTGGTTGAGCACCTCAATGAAGCTCAAAAAAACTTCACGAGTTTTATCCACACTTTTGAAAGAATACCTTTAAAAAGCACCGAAGAAGAAGATCTTCTCATAATGGCCAGAGCATACAGATCGGCCACCTTTGCAGATTTGTTTGCCATAACCAAAAATAAGGGGTATGCGAAAGAATCTGTTGACGATTTTATTAAACTTTCCAATTGCTCCAACAATGTTTATCTTTTGAATATGGTATACTTGACAATTATCGACACAGATTTGGATAGAAGGGCTGCTGAAAAGCTATTGCCGTTTCATAAGGAACAAATAATGCACAGCCTGAAAATTGGAGAAATAGATGAAGCCTTAAAACAGACTGAGTTCCTGCCTATAATCTTTGGCGAATACAAACAAGCTCAGTTTCTTAAAGATGCTGTTTTAGAATATGTCAAAAACGGCAAAAGTAAAATAAATATTATTGATTTTAATGATAAAGACTATACTGCTTTAGCTCAATATATTAATAACAATAATTTTCCTACAACAGCTGGTTTTAGTAAATCTATAGAAAACATAATATCAGGCAAAGCAACGCCGTCCGATTACAGTTATATGCTCAGTCGCTATCAAAATACTGATTTCGTGATGTTCACGATTCGTAAACTGGTACACGAAGGATACTATGACGATGCATTAGATATTATGAATACTTTTTCAATTAATAACGATAATTTTAGGGTTAAATCATATCTCGTTATACTAAAAGAAACTGATACAGATAAATTCCATGAATTGAAAAGACTCGTTCTATCAAACAACACTTATTCAAAAGATGTAAAGAATTTTGCTGAGAAGTTGGGATTATAGTTATATTTAAAAGTTTCAGGTTTAACTAACGTTAGATTGTATCGGAGAAGGCAAGTTTGGAAGAATTTAATGAACAGTTAGAAGGATGGTTACCAAGAACTGAGGGCCAAGAATGTTTTTCAGAAGATATTCGGATTCGGTTGTTCACAGATTGTAAATTCCGCCCAACCTCGAACACCAAATCCGGTAAAGATCGAACACTTTATGTGTTAAGTATTTTTAATAACTATACATCTTTTGTTGAAAAAAGATTATGTGCTTTTAAATGAAATAAGAGAACAGAAGAGACATATTCCCCTGAAGAACTGTATAATGAATATCCGGTAGTGCTCTCACAAAAATATCTATATTTGTCTAATTAGTACACATGTATGATTCGACCTAAGACAGACAAGGCTTTACACATATATTTGATAATCATAGTCTCGAAAGGGAGGTTATTGTCTGATTTTTATATTTTCTTGCCAAAGACAACAAACTTAAGGAGGCCTTTTGCTTAAACCTAATAAATCAGGTGGGTGTCATGTAGGATAGACACTTGACTTCCCGGAGATATGTAACGATGTAAAGGGGTAAGTTTTTAAAATCGTGGGGACAATTACGATTTCTCTTGCAATGGATATCGTTACAATATCATATATTGTAACGAGAGAGAGGAGGGACCGTATATGCCGGCGATTGTTTATCAGACCAATAAGAAAACGGGTGTTACCTATGCATACGAATCGGTTTCTCACTGGGACAAGGTCAAACGACAGTCACGGGCAAGACGCAAATGCATAGGGCGTGTGGATCCTGAAACCAAAGAGATCATACCGACGAGGAAGAAAGCCG